>Ga0307511_10003595_pt1 | contig 15883 bp, 13 predicted proteins | sample 13_EM_MG_FD_200266 | JGI IMG/M metagenome (GOLD analysis project Ga0307511, IMG submission 200266) | Populus trichocarpa ectomycorrhiza microbial communities from riparian zone in the Pacific Northwest, United States - 13_EM | ecosystem: Host-associated > Plants > Roots > Unclassified | place... | reverse complement strand
GGGTGGGGGGGTTGGGGGTGGGCCCTGGGCGACCGAGGGGGGGCGGGCGTGACCGGCCCGGAAGCGAAGCTGCAGGCCGCAGGCCGCGAGCCGCAGGCCGCGAGCTTCCCGAGCCCGTCCGCCGGCGCGGCCGCATCACCGAGCGCGTACACCTGCCCGGCGACCAGCACGAGCCCGATCCCGGCGAGCATCCCCTGCACCACGGCCGCCGACACGGCCCGGAACCACCGCCCGAGCCGCAGCACCCCGAGCCCCAACTGCACCACCCCGGCCGCGAGCCGCGAGGAACGTGTGGCCGGCTCGAAGCGAAGCCGCCAGCCCCAGGCCGCAGGCTTCGAGCCGCGAGCCGCAAGTCGCAAGTCGCAAGTCGCCCGGAACGCGAACCGGCTCGAAGTGAAGCCGCAGACCGCTGGCCGTAGGGGCCTTGAGCCGCGAGCCGCGAGCCGCCCGCAACGTGTGCCCCGCTCGACGCCAAGCCGCAGACTGCTGTCGGCAACCCCCAGCCGCAAACCGCAGGCCACTGGCCGCAGGCCTCGATCTGCGGGCTTCGATCTGCGGGCCTCGATCTGCGAACCGCAAACCTTGAACGCCCCCACCGCGAGCCCGCCCGAAACGCGTGACCGGCTCGGCACAAAGCCGCCGGCCCCAAGCCACAGGCCTCGAGCCGCGCACCGCAGGCCGCAGGCCTCGATCTGCGAATCGCGAGCCATGAGCCATGGGCCACCCCCAACCCGTGCCCGCCCCGGTCAGGACCGGCGGCGTTTCTTCGAAGGGTTGCCGGTGCGGCGAGTTGTGCGCTTCTCGTGCCGGGCCACCGCCGTCTCGTACTCCTCGCGGTGGAGTTTCTCGCCGGGTGCCTCGGTGAGGGAGCGGAAGAAGTAGGCGAGGAGGGAGCCGACGAAGCCGATGCCCAGGAGGCCGCGGAGGGAGGCCTGGCGGTCGGGGTCGGGGCGCTTTTTGAAGCTCTCCCAGGTGTGGCCGAAGGCGAGGGCGCTGCAGACCGCGAACATCACGATGACTAGGAGGGTGACGAAGCTGCCGACGTCCGCGATCTGGAGGCCCTGGTAGGCGAAGCGGAGGATCAGGCAGGAGGCGACGGCGGCGGCGAGGGAGCCGACGGCCGCGGCGAGGCGTCGCGGGGTGTAGCCGTTGTCGTGGTTCACCCAGGTGGTGCCGAAGAAGCGGAGGGGCTCGGGGCGGGGGCCCGCGCCGATGTCTGTGCCCGGGGAGCCCGCGCCGGTGTCCTGGGTGCCGTTTTCGTCGCTCACGGGACGATTATGGCTCCGGGGCCGACTCGGGCTCCTTCGGGGCTCAGCCGCAGCGGGTGGCCATGTGGCCGTCGCTGCCCGGGTTCAGGTACGCGTCCGCCGCGTACTCACCTCGGTGGGCTCAGGAGCAGCGGGGGCGGACGTAGCCGTCGCTGCCGGTGTTCACATAGGCGTCGGAGATGTACTCGCCGTCGTCGATGTTGTCCCAGATGTTCGTCGTGCCGTAGTAGCCCGTCACCGTGGTGCCCGGCGTCTGGCAGTAGATCGGGACCTGGGAGCCCTCGGCCAGGACGCGGACGATGGTGTAGCCGGTGCCGGGGCCGCTGCGGACGTTGACGCGGGTGTTGGGTGCGATGGAGTAGTAGTGCAGGGCCGCGGCCGCCGTCGTGACGGCTTCCGTCGTGGCTCCGCCCTCGGCCTCTGGTGCGCGGTCAACAGACATGAAAAACCTCCCCCGTTGGACCCCATGACTGCCATGGGGCAACGATGATTCCCTCAAATCACGCCACGAAACACATGTACGCAATTCGCACACGGAGGTCAGCAAGCCGCCTCTGTCGCGTACGGGTCATCGACTAGGCTCCGTGCGTCGCGCGCGCGGACGATCAGCACGGGGGTGGACCCATGGCGCCACAGCGCAACACCGGAGCGGGCGCGGAAGCGGAACTTCCCGAGTACGCCGGTCACTACCGCCTGCAGTCGTGTCTGGGCTCCGGTGGCATGGGCGTGGTCCATCTCGCGGAGAGCACCTCCGGGATGAAGGTCGCCGTGAAGGTCGTCCACGCGGAGTTCGCCCAGGACCCCGAGTTCAGGGGGCGGTTCCGGCAGGAGGTGGCGGCGGCCCGGCGGGTGAGCGGGGCCTTCACCGCGCCGGTGGTCGATGCCGACCCGGAGGCCGAACGGCCTTGGATGGCCACGTCGTTCATCCCCGGGCCGACCCTGTCCGAGCATGTGAAGCGGAACGGGCCGATGGCGCCCGGCGAGTTGCGCCGGCTGATGGCGGGACTGGCCGAGGCGCTGCGTGACATCCATCGGGTCGGTGTCGTCCACCGGGATCTCAAGCCGAGCAACGTACTGCTCGCCGAGGACGGGCCGAAGGTCATCGACTTCGGGATCTCGCGGCCGAAAGACAGCGAACTCCGTACGGAAACGGGCAAGTTGATCGGCACGCCGCCGTTCATGGCACCGGAGCAGTTCCGGCGGCCGCGGGAGGTCGGGCCGGCCGCCGACATCTTCGCGCTCGGGTCCGTCCTGGTGCACGCGGCGACGGGGCGCGGTCCTTTCGACTCCGACAGCCCGTACGTCGTCGCCTATCAAGTCGTCCACGACGAGCCGGACTTGGCCGGTCTCCCGGAGAACATCGCGCCGCTGGTGCTGCGTTGCCTCGCCAAGGAGCCCGAGGACCGGCCCACGCCGGACGAGCTGATGCGTGAACTGCGGTCGGTGTCGGCCTCGTACGACACGCAGGCGTACATACCGTCACAGCGGGCCGGTGTCACCCCGGTGTCGGAGCCCCCCGCGGCAGACCCCGAACAGCCTGAACAGCCCGAACGGCGGCGCGGGAGACGGCTGCGCAAGCGGGTCGCACTCGGGGCGGGCGCGCTCGGGCTGGCCGCGATCGGTACGCTCGCCGCGCTCCAGCTGTCCGACGACGGCCGCCCGACACCGCAGGGCGCCACCCCGCACACCACGCCCGGCGCCGTGTTCAGCGGGTGGAAGACGGCGCCGGTCTCCCAGCAGAGCACCCCCCAATGTTCTTACGGGGCGGGGAAGTTGTTCTGCGCGCAGCCCGGGGTGGTGTTCGCCCTGGACCCGTCCGACGGCCGCCTGCTGTGGCGGCACGCCGTCACCACGACCCGGACGGGCGGGCCGCCGGTCCTGTCGGGTGGCCTCGTGCATCCCGCGCTGGACGACGGCCGGCGTCTGGAGGCCCTCGATCCCGCCTCGGGCAGGACGCGTTGGCAGCAGACCGTACCCGCCGGGACCGGGCTGGCGGAGGCCGGAGGTGTGCTCCTGCTCACCCACGCGGACGGCACGGTCACGGGGGTGGACGGCGCTTCGGGCGTCCAGAAATGGAGCCACCGGATTCCGGGCCAACAGGCGCCCTACTTCGCCTCGTTCAGCGGGGACGCCTTGGCGTACGCGACGAACACGTCGGCCGACGGGTCGAGCACGCGGGTGACGGCGGTCGATCCGGAGACGGGTGAGGTGCGCTGGGACGCGCGGCTGAAGGGGTCGGTGCAGCCCGTCGGCACGGCGGGCAGGTCCGTCTTCCTCCTCTCGGTCGACACGGTCTACGGGGCCACGCAGGCCGTGGTCCGCTACACCCCGGAGACGGGAGCCACGCGGCGCGTGACGCTGCCCGTGCGGCTCGACCAGGCGCGTGCGACCGTCCGCGGGAACGTCGTCTACCTCATGGGGACCGGTGGATCGATGACGGCCGTGGACATGGACACACGGAAGCGGCTGTGGGGTCTGGAAACGGCCGTACTGCGGAGTTCCACACCGGTCACGGACGGCAGGCAGGTGTACGTCACCGCGGCGGACGGGCGGCTGCTCGCCGTCGATGCCCGTGTGGGCCGGCTCGTCGGGCAGACCCCCGCGCGCCTCGACTCCAACTCGGACCGGATCAGCGCGACGCTCCCTGAACCCGTCGTAGCGGACGGCCGGGTCTACGCCGCCGCCCCCGACGGCACGGTCTTCGCCGTCAACTCCCTTACGCCCGGGACCTGGTAGCCGCAGCAAGACAGCAAAAGGGCCGCCCCCGTCGGAACGGAGGCGGCCCCGGGGAGCTGTTGTGCCTCAGCCCAGCTTGCTGACGTCCCGCACCGCGCCGCGGTCCGCGCTGGTGGCCATCGCGGCGTACGCGCGCAGGGCCGCCGAGACCTTGCGCTCGCGGTTCTTCGGGGCGTAGCGACCGTCCAGCGCGGCCTCGCGGCGGGCCAACTCGGCGTCGTCCACGAGGAGTTCGATGGAGCGGTTCGGGATGTCGATGCGGATGCGGTCGCCGTTCTCGACGAGGGCGATGGTGCCGCCGGACGCCGCCTCGGGGGACGCGTGGCCGATCGAGAGGCCCGAAGTGCCGCCGGAGAAGCGGCCGTCGGTGATCAGGGCGCAGGTCTTGCCGAGGCCGCGGCCCTTGAGGAAGGACGTCGGGTAGAGCATCTCCTGCATACCCGGGCCGCCCTTGGGGCCCTCGTAGCGGATGACGACGACGTCGCCGTGTGTGACCTGTTTGTTGAGGATCTTCTCGACGGCCTCTTCCTGCGACTCGCAGACGACCGCCGGGCCCTCGAAGGTCCAGATGGACTCGTCGACGCCGGCCGTCTTCACGACGCAGCCGTCGACGGCGAGGTTGCCCTTGAGGACCGCGAGGCCGCCGTCCTTGGAGTAGGCGTGCTCGGCGGAGCGGATGCAGCCCTCGGCCGCGTCCTCGTCCAGCGCCTCCCAGCGCTCGGACTGGGAGAAGGCCTCGGCGGAGCGGACGCAGCCGGGCGCCGCGTGCCACAGCTCGACGGCCTCCGGGGAAGGCGACCCGCCGCGTACGTCCCAGGTCTTCAGCCAGTCCGCGAGGGACGGGCTGTGGACGGAGTGGACGTCCTCGTTGAGCAGGCCCGCGCGGTGCAGTTCGCCGAGCAGGGCGGGGATGCCGCCGGCGCGGTGCACGTCCTCCATGTAGTACGTGCGGTTCTTCGCGACGTTCGGGGCGACCTTGGCGAGGCACGGCACCCGGCGCGAGACGGCGTTGATCTCGTCCAGGCCGAACTGGACGCCCGCCTCCTGCGCCGCGGCCAGCAGGTGCAGGATCGTGTTGGTGGAGCCGCCCATCGCGATGTCGAGGGCCATGGCGTTCTCGAAGGCCGCGAAGGTGGCGACGTTGCGCGGCAGGACGGTCTCGTCGTCCTGCTCGTAGTAGCGGCGGGTGATGTCCATCACCGTGCGGGCCGCGTCCTGGTACAGGCCCTTGCGGGCGGTGTGCGTGGCGAGGACCGAGCCGTTGCCCGGCAGCGAGAGGCCGATGGCCTCGGTCAGGCAGTTCATCGAGTTGGCGGTGAACATGCCGGAACAGGAGCCGCAGGTCGGACAGGCGTTCTCCTCGATGTTGAGGACGTCCGCGTCGGAGATGCTCTCGTTGGCGGCGTCGACCATCGCGTCGATCAGGTCCAGCGTGCGGACGGTGCCGTCCTGGAGGGTGGCGCGCCCGGCCTCCATGGGACCGCCGGAGACGAAGACCGTCGGGATGTTCAGGCGGAGCGCCGCCATGAGCATGCCCGGAGTGATCTTGTCGCAGTTGGAGATGCAGATCAGGGCGTCGGCGCAGTGCGCCTCGACCATGTACTCCACGCTGTCCGCGATCAGGTCACGGGACGGCAGGCTGTAGAGCATCCCGCCGTGGCCCATCGCGATGCCGTCGTCGACCGCGATGGTGTTGAACTCGCGCGGGATGCCGCCGGCCGCGGTGATCGCCTCGCTGACGATCCGGCCGACGGGCTGGAGGTGGGTGTGGCCGGGCACGAACTCGGTGAAGCTGTTCGCCACCGCGATGATCGGCTTCCGGCCGATGTCCGCACCGGGTACACCGGAGGCGCGCATAAGGGCGCGTGCGCCCGCCATGTTGCGGCCGTGGGTGACTGTGCGGGACCTCAGCTCGGGCATCGTCGCTCGCTCCTTCAGACAGATAGGGCTGCTACTGAGCGTACGCCGGTCATCCAGGGGGCGGACACGGTGTCCGCATGACGGGACGAAAGTCTCATCACGACGACCGGTCTACGGCCCGGTCAGATGCCCCTGCACCACCGGCGCGATCCGCACGATGATCTGCTCCGGGTCGGCCGAGGCGAGCGGCTCCACCTTGATCACGTAGCGCAGCATCGCCGTACCGACCAGCTGCGCCGCCGCCAGCTCGGCGCGCAGTTCCGCGTCCGGGACCTCCAGTTGGGCGGCGACCCGGCTCAGCACCTGGGAGAGCACGAGCCGGCGGAAGACCGCGGCGGCGGCCTCGTTGTTGACGGCGGACCGGACGACCGCCAGCAGCGGCTTACGGGTGGCGGGGTTCTCCCAGACACCGAAGATGAAGCGGGTCAGCCGCTCGCCGACGCCGTCCAGCGGCCCCTCGGCGATCGCGTCCGGCGCGTTCGCCGCCGGGGCGAACGCGACCGCGATGGCCGCCTCGAAGACGTGCTCCTTGGTACCGAAGTAGTGATGAACGAGCGCCGAGTCGACTCCTGCCGCCTTCGCGATGCCACGCACGGACGTCTTCTCGTACCCCCGCTCGGAGAACTCCTCCCGGGCCGCGGCCAGGATGCGGTCGCGGGTGTCGGCGGCTTCCGTACGAGGGGGTCGGCCCCGGCGCTTGGCGGCGGCGTCGGTCACCGCCGGGGCACCTTCACGGCCGAGGCCAGATGCAGCCGCGTGAAGGCGAGCGCCTCCGCGAGATCGGCCTCGCGTTCGGCGCCGGACATCGCGCGCCGGGTGTTGACCTCGATGACGACGTGGCCGTCGAAACCGGTCAGCGCGAGCCGTTCCAGCAGTTCGGCGCAGGGCTGGGTGCCGCGGCCGGGGACGAGGTGCTCGTCCTTGTTGGAGCCGTTGCCGTCGGCGAGGTGGACATGGCCGAGCCGGTCGCCCATGCGCTCGATCATCTCGGTCGCGTCGGTGCGGGCGGTCGCGGTGTGGCTGAGGTCGATCGTGAAGTGCCGGTAGTCGTCCTGCGTGACGTCCCATTCGGGGGCGTAGGCGAGCATCTCGCGGTCGCGGTAGCGCCACGGGTACATGTTCTCTACGGCGAACCGCACATCCGTCTCGTTCGCCATCCGCCAGATCCCGCTGACGAAGTCCCGCGCGTACTGGCGCTGCCAGCGGAACGGCGGATGCACGACGACCGTGCTCGCGCCCAGCTTCTCGGCGGCGACCTGGGCGCGCTGGAGCTTGATCCACGGGTCGGTCGACCACACCCGCTGCGTGATGAGCAGGCACGGCGCGTGCACGGCGAGGATCGGGACCTGGTGGTAGTCGCTGAGTCTGCGCAGCGCCTCGATGTCCTGGCTGACCGGGTCGGTCCACACCATGACCTCGACGCCGTCGTAACCGAGGCGCGCGGCGATCTCGAAGGCCGTCGCCGTCGACTCCGGATACACGGACGCCGTGGACAGCGCGACCTTCGCATCCGGGATGCGCACGACTGGTTCTGCCACGGAGGACAGACTACGGGGCGGCGCTTTGCGCGGGGGAGCCGGTTGCTGTGCCCGCCCTGTGCGGGGTACGGCAACCGGCCATCTCCGGCGCGGGGCCGCGTTGTGGCGATACTTCATGCGGGTCTGATACGTCGGGTGCCGGGTGGGTGTTCAGTCGGCGTGGGGGCGTCGGGGGCGCGGAGCATGGGCGGGGCGCGTGTGGCGCGGGCCGGTGCGCGCGGGGGGCGGTCGGCTGCGCCGAGCGGGTAAACGCACTGCGGGCGGGGACAGGCGCGTGCGCCAAGGCCGGGTGGACGCGCTGCGGGGGACAAGCACCTGCGCCGAGAGCGGGTACGCGCGCCGAGGACACGGACACGCGCCTGCGCCAGGAGCGGGTACGCGTGCGTGCGCTGCGGATGGAACACGCACAGGCCTCCAACCAGGCGGACACGTGCCCTGCGGATGTCACACCCGCGGGCACCCCGACCCGGGCGGGCGCATGCCGCCGGTAACGCCCCATCTCGGCACCACGGTGGGGCGGCCGTGCTCGACGGACAGCCCCGACGCGTGCACCACGGCCGACCGGGCGCATGCCGCCGGTGACGCCCCACGCCGGCACCACGGTGGGGCGACCGTGCGCCGCGGACAGCCCCGACGCGTGCACCACGGCCGACCGGGCGCATACCGCCTGTGACGCCCCAACCTGGCACCACGCTGGGGCGGCCGCGCGCGGCGAACAGCCCCGACGCGTGCACCACGGCCGACCGGGCGGGCGGTTCGGCCGACCCCGGCGGACAGCCACGCGGGTATGTCACGGCCACCACGCGCGCGTGCGTCGCGGCCGAGCCGACGGGGGTACAGCCGACGCGGGCGCCGTACCGACCGGCAGCCACGCGGGTACGCGACCGCCACGCGCGCGTGCACCACGGCCCCGCGCCCACCCCGCGTCCACCCCCAACAGCAGCCGGTGCGGCCGCCTACGCGGACGGCATCTGGTCCAACCGCCGCAGAATCACGCCCTCGCGCAGCGCCCACGGGCAGACCTCCAGGGTCTCCACGCCGAACAGATCCATCGCGCCCTCGGCGACCATCGCGCCGGCCAGGAGTTGTTCGGCGCGGCCCTCGGAGACGCCGGGGAGGACGGCGCGCTGGGCGGTGGTCATGCCGCCGAGGCGGGGGACCCAGGCCTCCAGGGACTCGCGCTTCAGCTCGCGCTGGACGTAGAGGCCGTCGGCGGAGCGGGCGGCGCCGGCGAGGCGGGCGAGCTGCTTGAAGGTCTTCGACGTGGCGACGACGTGGTCGGGGGCGCCGAAACGGCTGAACTCCCCCACCGTACGGGCGATCTGCGCGCGCACATGGCGGCGCAGGGCCCTTATCGCGGCCGGTTCCGGCGGGTCCCCGGGAAGCCAGCCCGCGGTGAGGCGGCCGGCGCCGAGCGGCAGTGACACGACCGCGTCGGGCTCCTCGTCGATGCCGTACGCGATCTCCAGGGAGCCGCCGCCGATGTCGAGGACGAGGAGCTTGCCTGCGGACCAGCCGAACCAGCGGCGGACGGCAAGGAAGGTCAGCCGGGCCTCCTCGGCGCCGGTGAGGACCTGGAGTTCGACGCCGGTCTCGGTCTGCACGCGCGCGAGGACCTCGTCCGCGTTGCTGGCCTCACGGACGGCGGAGGTGGCGAACGGGAGGAGTTCCTCGACGCCCTTGTCCTCGGCGGCCTGCAGCGCCTCGTGGACGACGCCGATGAGTTTGTCGACCCCTTCGGGTCCGATCGCGCCGTCCTCGTCGAGGAGTTGGGCAAGGCGGAGTTCCACCTTGTGCGAGTGCGCGGGCAAGGGGCGCGCGCCCGGGTGTGCGTCCACCACCAGCAGATGCACCGTGTTCGATCCCACGTCGAGGACACCGAGTCTCATATACGGAACGCTACTGCCACCTGCGCCGATCTCCGTCTTCGGTGCGGTTTCTGGGGCCGCCCCGGGCGACTTACCCTGGACCCGTGCCAAAGACGAAAAAGGCGAAGAACGACAAGGCGGCCAAATCACCCGGCGATTCTTCGCCGGTGAAGTCGGCCAGCCCCCCGAAGACGTCTCTGATGTCGAAGAAGGCCCTGAAGAACGACGAGAAGGGGCTCGACTTCGCGCGCGCGTGGGTGGAGTTCCCGGATCCGGCGGACGAGGAACAGCTCTTCCGCTGCGACCTGACATGGCTGACCTCTCGCTGGAACTGCGTCTTCGGAAGCGGCTGCCAGGGCATCCAGGCGGGCCGCGCGGACGACGGATGCTGCACCCTGGGTGCGCACTTCTCGGACGAGGACGACGAGAAACGGGTCGCCGGGCATGTGGCGAGGCTCACGCCGGACATCTGGCAGCACCACGACGAGGGCGTGCAGAACGGCTGGACCTCGGAGGACGAGGACGGCGACCGCCAGACCCGCCCCTACAAGGGGTCGTGCATCTTCCAGAACCGCCCCGGTTTCGCGGGCGGCGCGGGCTGCTCGCTGCACATCCTCGCCGTGAAGGAGGGCCGCGAGCCCCTGGAGACCAAGCCGGACGTCTGCTGGCAGCTCCCGGTGCGGCGGACGTACGAGTGGATCGACCGGCCGGACGACACGCGGGTGCTCCAGGTGTCGATCGGCGAGTACGACCGCAGGGGCTGGGGTCCCGGCGGCCACGACCTGCACTGGTGGTGCACGTCGGCGACCTCGGCGCACGGCGCGGGCGACCCGGTCTACGTGTCCTACCGCCCGGAGCTGACCGAGCTGATGGGCAAGGCCGGCTACGACCGCCTGGTCGAGCTGTGCGAGGAGCGCCTGGCCTCGCAACTCCCGCTGCTGGCACCGCATCCGGCGGACCCGGTCGGCTGACCGCTCAGGACGGGCCCGGGTCGCCGCCGTCGCTGGACGGCGGCGCCGAGCCCCCCGGGTCGGCGGAGGACGAGTCCGTCGGTGTCGGGGTCGGATCGGCGGACGAGGGCGGCGGATCACTCGGCGTCGGATCACTCGGAGCCGTGGGCGTCGGATCAGGTCCGGACGAGGGCGGGCCGCCGGGATGCGACGGGTCACTCGGCTCGCCCGGCGCGGTCGGGGCGGGCGCGCTGCCGTAGCCCTCGATGGAGACGACGGCGCCGGCGGGTGAGACGGCCACGCGCGCGGTCCAGTGGCCGGAGGGCTCGCGCAGATGGTCGACGTACACCTTGATCGTCAACGATTCGCCCGGGGCGAGGGTTCCCGAGGACTGGCTGAGGTAGAGCCAGGGTGCCGTGGTGGTCGCGGACCAGCGGACCGGGGCCGCGCCGGACGCGGTGAGGGTGACGAGCGTGGTGTCGGCGCTGTTGGCGGCCGAGACGGCGAGCCGCCCGGCCCCCTTGCCACCCGTGCCGGCGACGCTGATGACCTCCACGGAGACGTCGTTCTTGCCGCCCTTGCCGACCCGCGCGCGGGGCCCGGCACTCGCGTCCCCGGTGTTCTCGTAGCCGCCGCTCGCGACCTCGCCCTCCATGCTGCCGGGACCGTCGTGCTGCTCACTCGCGGAGGCGGCCCTGCCGTCGACGCCCTCGCCGGTCGGTGTCGACCGGTAGGCGGCCCACAGGGCGAGGACGGGTGCCGCGATCACGGTGGCGACGACGGTCGTCGTGACGGCACGCGCGCGTAGCCGGTCCCTCCGGGCCGCGCGGTCCTTGGGATCCAGCGGGAAACCGCGCCGGTCGAAGCGCGGTGCCGCGGCTCCACGCGCGCGCGGGAGGTGCGCCATGGCGCCATGCAGGGCCGCGCGGGGCGCCTCCAGGACGGGCAGTTCGGCGGGCGTTACACCGGCGCCGGGCCAGTTGCCGGGCACCGCGCGCTCGGCGGTACGGCGGCAGCGCGGGCAGTCGTCGACGTGCCGGACCAGTTCGCGGCGCAGCGCGCTGCTGAGCACCAGCTGATGGTCGCCGGTGAGCCGGGCGACACTCGGGCAGGTCCCGGTCTCCACGACGGCGAGGGCGGCACGCGTGCGTTCCACCTCGCAGGCGGCGGAGGCCAACAGCTCCCGGGCGGTGGCGAGATCCATCCCGAGGACGGCGGCGACCTCGTGGGCGGCGAGCCGGTGGCGCACGGCGAGTTCGAGCGCCTCGCGCTGCTCCGGGGTGGTCCCGGCGGCCTCCGGCCAGGCCAGCAGCCCGAGTTCACGCCGCCGCTGCTCGCGCAGCTCCTCGGACACGACAGGTTCCTCGGCCTCGACCCGGCCCATCGCATGGGTGCCCTGACGTTTCTGCTTGGCCTCGGCCAGCTTGCGCAGACACGCCCAGCGGGCCAGCGCGTACAGCCAGGCCCTGCGGTCACCGGCCGTCTCCGGCACGCGCGCACCCCGGCGTTCGGCCAGCCCGAGCGCGTCCCCCACAGCCGCCGTCGCCGCGTCGTGGTCGCACAGCACGGACAGGCAGTACGTGAACAGACCGTCCAGATAAGGCTCGTAGCGCGCGGGCGGGCACTGCGCCAGCGTGCGCGCCGCAGCGCGGTCGCGCGCCTCCCGGTGCGCCCGGTGCGCGCCGGTGGTGCGGGTCGAGGTCTCCGGGCTGCTGCTCATCACCCGTGCGACCGTAGGCGGCGGGCGATCCCCCCTTCCGCCCCCTTGAGCTCTTTTAATCCGTACGGGTGAAACGATCCCTCAATAGGGGACAGGAACCCCCGCTTCCCTGGCTCGATCCCGACGACCGTGGCCGGATTCCTCACCACCCCCTCCATCCCCCAACCGCGTTGTCAGTGCCTACGACTACGGTTCACACATGGCTGCCCGTACGAAGACCACCAAGGACCGTCCGTCCTACCGCTGCACCGAGTGCGGCTGGCAGACGGCCAAGTGGCTCGGCCGCTGCTCCGAGTGCCAGGCCTGGGGCACGGTCGAGGAGTTCGGCACGCCCGCCGTCCGTACGACGGCCCCCGGCCGCGTCACCACCTCCGCGCTGCCCATCGGCCAGGTCGACGGCCGCCAGGCCACCGCCCGCTCGACCGGCGTGCCCGAGCTGGACCGGGTGCTCGGCGGCGGCCTGGTCCCCGGAGCGGTCGTCCTGGTCGCGGGCGAGCCCGGCGTAGGCAAGTCGACCCTCCTCCTGGACGTGGCGGCCAAGGCGGCGAGCGACGAGCACCGCACGCTGTACATCACCGGCGAAGAATCAGCGAGCCAGGTCCGCCTGCGCGCCGACCGCATCAAAGCGATCGACGACCACCTCTACCTCGCCGCCGAGACCGATCTGGCCACGATCCTCGGCCACTTGGACGCGGTGAAGCCCTCCCTCCTGATCCTGGACTCCGTCCAGACGGTGGCCTCCCCGGAGATCGACGGCGCCCCCGGCGGCATGGCCCAGGTCCGCGAGGTGGCCGGCGCCCTGATCCGCGCCTCCAAGGAGCGCGCCATGTCCACCCTCCTGGTGGGCCACGTCACCAAGGACGGCGCGATCGCGGGCCCCCGCCTCCTGGAACACCTGGTGGACGTCGTCCTGTCCTTCGAGGGCGACCGCCACGCCCGCCTGCGCCTCGTACGGGGCGTCAAGAACCGCTACGGCACGACGGACGAGGTCGGCTGCTTCGAGCTGCACGACGAGGGCATCACGGGCCTGGCCGACCCGAGCGGTCTGTTCCTGACCCGCCGGGCGGAGCCGGTCCCCGGCACCTGCCTGACCGTCACCCTGGAAGGCCGCCGCCCTCTGGTTGCCGAAGTCCAGGCACTCACGGTCGACTCCCAGATCCCGTCCCCCCGCCGAACCACGTCAGGCCTGGAAACGTCCAGAGTCTCGATGATGCTCGCGGTCCTGGAACAACGCGGCCGAATCAGCGCACTGAGCAAAAGGGACATCTACTCCGCAACCGTAGGCGGAGTAAAACTCTCCGAACCGGCAGCAGATCTGGCCATCGCCCTCGCCCTGGCCTCCGCGGCGAGCGACACCCCCCTCCCCAAGAACCTGGTGGCGATCGGCGAAGTGGGCCTCGCGGGCGAGGTCAGAAGGGTCACGGGCGTCCAGCGCAGACTCTCCGAAGCACACCGTCTGGGCTTCACCCACGCCCTCGTTCCGAGCGACCCGGGCAAGATCCCGCCCGGCATGAAGGTCCTCGAAGTGGCCGACATAGGAGACGCCCTCCAGGTCCTTCCACGCTCCCGTAAACGAGACGCCCCACGGGACGGCGAGGACCGCCGGTAGACTTTGCCCTGGTCTCGCCCGTCCGTACGAACCAACTGTGCGAAACGGGAGCGCCTGAAGAACCTGCGACCCGAGGAGTGCAGTGGCAGCCAACGACCGGGCGTCAGCTCCCGGAAAGTCCGGCGGGAGCTCCGGTGCCGATGGCCTGATGCGCGCCTCACTGAGCGCCGTGGCACCCGGCACGGCCCTGCGCGACGGCCTGGAGCGAATCCTCCGCGGCAACACGGGCGGACTCATCGTGCTCGGCTCCGACAAGACCGTCGAAGCCATGTGCACAGGCGGTTTCATCCTGGACGTGGAGTTCACGGCCACCCGCCTACGAGAGCTCTGCAAGCTGGACGGCGGCATCGTGGTGTCGTCCGACCTCGCCAAGATCCTCAGAGCAGGCGTCCAACTGGTCCCCGACCCCACGATCCCCACAGAGGAAACGGGCACCCGCCACCGCACAGCGGACCGGGTAAGCAAACAAGTGAGTTTCCCCGTCGTCTCCGTCTCCCAGTCCATGCGCCTGATCGCCCTCTACGTGGACGGCCAGCGCCGCGTCCTGGAGGACTCGGCAGCAATCCTGTCCCGCGCGAACCAAGCACTCGCCACCCTGGAGCGCTACAAACTCCGCCTGGACGAAGTGGCGGGAACGCTGTCGGCGTTGGAGATCGAAGACCTGGTAACAGTCAGGGACGTCTCAGCAGTGGTCCAACGCCTGGAGATGGTCCGCCTGATCGCCACAGAAATCGCAGAGTACGTAGTAGAACTCGGCACAGACGGCCGCCTCCTCTCCCTCCAACTCGAAGAACTGATCGCGGGCGTGGACGCGGAGCGCGAACTGGTGGTGCGCGACTACGTCCCGGAACCCACGGCCAAACGCTCCCGCACGGTGGACGAAGCACTGGCGGAACTAGACGCCCTCTCCCACGCGGAACTCCTCGAACTCCCCACCGTGGCCCGCGCCTTGGGCTACACCGGCTCCCCCGAGGCCCTCGACTCTGCGGTCTCCCCCCGAGGCTTCCGCCTCCTGGCCAAGGTCCCGCGCCTCCCCGGCGCGATCATCGACCGCCTGGTAGAGCACTTCGGCGGCCTCCAAAAACTCCTGGCGGCAAGCGTCGACGACCTCCAGGCAGTCGACGGCGTAGGCGAGGCAAGGGCAAGAAGCGTACGAGAAGGCCTCTCCCGCCTGGCGGAGTCGTCAATCCTGGAACGCTACGTCTAGAAAATCGAACTGCCCTCAGTCACTGGCCAGAACAAACGAGGTCTGCGCCTTGGCGAACCCGGAAGCGGCCGCCTCCACCAGATAGGTCCCCGCACCGGCCGAACCAGCCGGAGGCGTCGCACACTCGGGCGCACTCGGCTTGCGGTCCCACTTCAGCGTGTACGTAACAGTGCCCCCGGCGGACACCCGGTAGTACACACTCCCCGAGCTCTTCGGACAGTCGGCGGAGGACCAGTAGTCGCCGGCACCCCCCGCCTCAGTGATCGTCAACACCGCACTCTTGGGCCCGAGATCAACCTTGCAGTCACTGCTGGACAAGTTCTTGGCGGTCAGCACAAAAGTCGGCGTCTGATCCGGCGAGTAGGAGTTGTGCAGACTCCGCAGACTCAACTGCACAGCACTGGCAGTGCAGTTGGGCAGAGTCGAATCAGCAGGAACCGTAGTCCCCGTACTACTCCCCCCGTTGGTCCCCCCACTACCGCCACCGTCCCCACCGCCGGAGCCACTGTCACCAGACGCCCCGGCACTGGAACCACTACCGCCACTACCGCCACCACTGCTGCTACTGCCGCCGCTGCCGCTGCTCGACTCATCGCGCCCGCCGGGGTGTTGACTGATCGCGGGCCCGGTACCGGACGGACCGGCAGTGATCGTGGGCGCGGGAGTCCTCCCATTCTTCGCCCCATCCGCACCGTTCTTGCTGCCCCCGCCGCCCGACGTGACGATCCAGGTGATCAGCAGCGCCAACAGGGCGACCACGGACACCATGAGGACCCTCCGTCGCCAATAGATGGAGGAGGGAAGCGGCCCGACCGGATTGCGCAGAGATCCCACGGCTCAAACCTTACGAGACAACGGGGAGTTACCTCGCCCCACCCGCCGCGCCAGTCCCAACTTTTCCGGATCATCATCCCGGCAACCTCGCCTGGAATCAGGCGGAATGGACCACGAGCCCGCACCCGCCGACGTACGGGAGCGGGTCGTGGCGGTACGGCGCAGCCCGCCGCTTAGCTGGTCCCCACGCGTTGGACTGTGGCAGCAGACAGAGGGGCGCGACCGCGGCGGGC
>Ga0307511_10003594_pt1 | contig 15884 bp, 15 predicted proteins | sample 13_EM_MG_FD_200266 | JGI IMG/M metagenome (GOLD analysis project Ga0307511, IMG submission 200266) | Populus trichocarpa ectomycorrhiza microbial communities from riparian zone in the Pacific Northwest, United States - 13_EM | ecosystem: Host-associated > Plants > Roots > Unclassified | place... | reverse complement strand
AACGTCCTATACTCCGCACCAACCGCCCCCCCACCAGCGCCTCCCCCAGCCACATCCATCACTGCCAAAAACCCTCTCGCAAGCTCCACATCCAGCGTTACCCTCGGCATCTCCCTTCCCATACTATACTGCAAATTCCTCAACGTATTGACTGCCTCATTCTGATTCTCAGCCATACTAACCAGCCCGAGGACCAACTTATATATCTCCCTGCCCCTACTTGCACTCTGATAGTGGACATCATTCCACCTATTCCAAAATGCAGGCCAGTATGACGCTACGGCAGTAGCAGTTAAGAAATTGATGTACCACTCTGGCCGGTCTTGCTTGATTTTATACTGGTCCATGAGCCGCTCAATGAGGAAGATCCTTCGGTCGGGGAGGTATTCCTTCCGTGCATTCTGTAGCGCCCGGCGGCTACGTTTTGCAGCGCCAGGGATCTCACAGATCTCCATTGCGAGGCGGTGGATCCCCTCGATATTTTTGCTCATAAGGCCCCGGATGATAAGGGTGTAGATCTCCGGGGTGTTAACATCATAAGTCGATGATCGAGACATGTCGGTAAGGATCCTAACCATTTCGTTCATCTGACGAGTAGTCTCCCTAGTTGTTGCATAGGTCGAGGAGCTTTCTGGTATTTTGCGAAGCTCAGGTATGGTGGCGAGGGTTTCGAGGATGGTGGTGTAAAATGGGAGTGGGACACTGGCTCCAGTGGCTTTAATCTGGATGAGTAATTCCCGAAGGCAAGATTCTGGGTAGGCGGTGGGTTTGATAATGTGACCTTGGATGAGGAGAGAAAGCCAGGCGTAGTAGTGAATATGTTCTGGGACAGCAGGCATCTCCTGAAAGAAACTTCGTAGAAAGGGAGTAGAGGTAATATCAAAAGCAGTAATACCGAGAGATTCTGCAGCGACATCTGATGGGACGTTTTGTAGGTGGTGAACATGTGCAAATAGTATTCCTGCTTGCTTCATTGACGGAGGGAAACTTAGTCCAGGATAATATATATTGAATGACCGTTCTATGGTGCTATAAGCTCCATCCTGTATATCTGCGGAAATCAGAGGCACTTGGTGCATAAATTCTTGGTAAGTTGAGGGTAACTTTCGATAAGTGGGTGTGACAGACTTATGGGTTGTAGTCTCCAGAGTGTTTAGTCTCCGCAACGTATGCAGAGCTCGAGTTTGTTGGCTTGGAAAACTAGAGACCCCTCCAATGGGGAATGACAGTCGGGAGGGGTTGGGCGCAGTGTCGATATAGCTCTGCTCGATCTCTTCTCCTTTCATATCCTCAACGAGCTTATCTGGAAATTCTTCATCATTCTCATAGAGTTCTTGCAGCCCCGCCCCTCTCTTCATCTTCTCTATATTCTTCCTGTTGGTATCCAACTTCCTCTCCCATAATGCCTCAAGGTTAAGCTCCTCCCTTCTTCGAGGGGTGAACAGCTGTAATACTATCCCCTCATACCCAGTATTCACACAAACCCACTCAGTTGCCACATACTCATTTATCTCCCCAGTTTGAGATGCTGCAACTTTTCCTCTTCTGATCCTTCTGCGGTTGATAAGCTTCTGTGCATTTCTCCCAATCAACCCATCTGCATAGGGCTGGATGCTGTGGGTAGACCTGAGCCATCGGCAGATCTTGTCCGCTGTGCTATGTAAATGCCTCTCCGAGCGAGTGTTGCCAAAGACCATGATTATATCCCTTCCTATGGCTGGGGCAGGGTCCAGTGGCCGTAAGTCCATAATGTTCATATCGGTAACACCAAGCTCGGCATCAAGTTGCTCGAGGATTTCTCCGAGAAGTTCCGGTGGGTTTTCCGGGAGTGAGGGTAGGGGTGCCCTTTCGGGCACCAGAGTGCTATTGGTGGCATAGGTATCCTTCAGGTACCACGGGATAGGCTGTTCACCCGTAGCTTCGGTATCTTCAACAGCTTCCCCTACGACTGATGTATCAGTCTCACTAGTAGCATTGGGTTCCGAGAGAGCTCCAGAGATTTTTCGCAATGGTGTTGGCAAACCTTTGACATATACCAAATCCTTCCAAACCGCCCTGCTGCTTTGTCCAATGGTATCTAAAATTCCTGCATCCGTACGATCCACTCCCGTACTTGCAAATGTCCGTTCGGGGGCAGTTGGTGATCGGCGAAGAATTGGTGCCCGGCTTCGCTCCACGCCCCGAATCAATCCATTACCGCCTGCAAATGAATTGAGCAGCCGTACTGAGCACGAAGGGCACCTCGTTATAGGCTGGAAGGGAATACGGGAGGCCATTGGTTAGTTGCTATGCGGCATGGGTCGTTGGTGAGGCGAATTCGACAGCTTCACAAGAAAATATCAACTTCCGGGATGAAATTCTTGGCTGATAAGCAGCAGCCACGTGATGAGAACTGAGGCCGCGACAGAGCATTGTCAACTGCTTTTGATCAAGAACTTAGAAGTCCCTTGCTCTGGCAAAAATATTCTTGCCCATAAATGATCCTGGATGCGAGACATATCATGTTTCTTGCCTTCCACACCAAAAATCTGCTGGATCGCATATATGCATAAGTACCTGAACATCTAGAACTACCAGGCCTGCAACTGCCCCACTAGCGGGGTAGGTACAGGTACGAGCATTACTGGGGCCACAGACTCATACTCATACCAACACGTGTAGAGCGATTTATTTTATAAGGACCCTCTCTAGTTGCAACGTTCATCATTATCGTCAATTGTAGGCGACTCCGCCCAACGGTGCCGCTAATCGGCTCCAATCAACTTGAGATTACCAGCATCAAGAGGATCCTATACCACACAGCCAAAATGTCAGAATCCGGCAGCGAAAGCAAACCAATAGAAGCATTTCGGAGTTTCAAACTGACTAGGCTTCTCAATGAAGGTACGTGTTGATATCAGGTGATTGTGTTCACTTATAATTCATTAGTCTACAGCTTACCTGTCTGATTCTAGACACTGGGATGAAATCTATGAGTCTTCTAGGCAAGATTGGTTCTCAGGATGCAATCATAGTTGCAGAGAAAACTGCCTTCAATACCTCTCCTGAGCTTTTGGGGAAGTTCCAGGAACCTTCCAATCTCTCGGCACTCACAGTGCTCGGTCAAAATAACATTTACCATTGGTTCCTAGCTTCTCATTCTGAGCCAGACAATGAGAAACGCCCCGAGGTAAAATTTACTTTCATATACCCGGCCACTGAAAAGCATATCAAGAAGTATAGCAGGCAAAGCTTGCGAATGGTCACCGAAACTCCACAAGTGTACCGGGAGCTTGTTAAACCTTACGTGGAAAGTACAAGGGGTGGTGGAAGGCTTGATTGGGTGTATAACATATTGGCACATCAATCTGAGGCGGAGAGAATAGTCTTTGAGGATACCGACGAGCATGAAGGGTTTATTTTACTTCCAGACCTGTATGTTCGGGGCGGGCCATTACTGCTTCGACTGCTGACTGGGTGTAGAAAATGGGACCGCAAAACCTTGACCTCATTATACATGATGGCTCTGGTCCATCGAAAGGATATCACGTCGCTCAGAGACTTGACGAAGAAAAACGTGCCATGGCTTCGCAGGGTCAGCCATAAGATAGAATCAGCAGTTTGTGAAGCATATCCAAAGCTTGAGCCAAATCAAATAAAGCTTTATGTCCATTGTATGACACCTGGCCTGGGTATGAAAATTTCCCCGAAGCAAGCACTAACGTGAACTCTTGTCTAGATCAACCTTCCTACTATCATTTCCACATCCACGCAGTAGCAATTTCACATGACGGTGGCCTAGGGCAAACAGCGGGGAAGGCATTCTTGCTGGGAAATGTCATCAGTCAACTTGAAAGCATGCCCAATGAAGAAGGTAGTTTCGCCGATGTCGAGTTGACCTATGTGCTGGGAGAGGAGAGCGAGCTTTGGCAGACAGTATTCAAGAGTTTATAGATAAATTTGTCAGTTCCCTCAGATCGAAATATGTGTTTAACATCAATATACGGATGGAAAAAAAGGAGTGATGATGGGTCTTCAAATTAGAAGTCGTGCGCCATGTGCATGTCGGCATTCCCACATTAGACGCGTTCGCGTACTTATCGATACCGTGCAACTAGACTTAAGCCAAGCTTCGGTATGCCTGTTGAACTTTTTGTAGCCGCACCCGGTGCTTGCTTAGCGTCAGAGTGCGTCTTCTACCAACTTGGTAACCTTCGACCTCGATGACTTCAAGTCGAAGAACCCTGCAATAAATTCAAGCCCAAAGTTTCGTTCCTGAAAATCATCACCCGATCATCGTTCCTCGAGCTGGCCTGTGAATTCCACCGTATTCACTAATTAACGTGACGGACGGGCACCTGGATGAAGCAGTAACGAAAACCATTGTGTCCGTAGCGTTCACACTACTATCCATCGAGTTTCAACTTCATGGAACGCAACACTTATGGAAATGGGGCCAATACCCATCACCGAAATCCGCCAGTCGATGTCGACGATGCTCTGCAATTCACCCCTCTTTCCTCAGTTGTACCATTTGCTGCAGGTAATTCTTCCATAGCATGCATTTCATCCATGAGTTTGGAGAAGGCTTGTCTCAGTGATATCATTGAGTCAAATCTGGTTCTAATATACATGCCCTTTGCCAGAATCTATTCCGATACCAGTGGTGAAGACCTCTGGAACTTCACATATATTTCCAGATCCTACCGAAAGGGAACAGGCTCGGCATGCCCTAGACTCACTCAACGCACAGGCTGAGGCAGACCCAAATTCAAGGGTAATTGGGAGACATCTAGGCGAAGTCACATCCTATATTAACTCTCACGAACTTACAGAATAGTGAGTCTCAATTCATAGTTCTTGAAGATGCCTTCATGTCCAAAACTAATCAATTTCCCTATTCTTACAGCCGGTTCAAATCTGTTATGGATGTCAAGAAAGGAACTAATGGTACCGCAAATGAAGCGTCTAAAGGGGCCTCATATGATTTCCTAAGAAATCCAAAAATTGGGAAGTTTGGGCAGATGGTATTAAAGAAGACGGATCCACGTTACAAGACTGGTATACAAGATAACTTCAAGGTCCCCCCAGATCCCTAGGCATAAGACTGACCAGATACCAGGCCCACCACAAAATGTTGCTATCAGATCAAAACCCAGCCCCACAACCCCGCAACCAGAGCCAAAAACACTAGCACCCCGAGACAAGCCCTCACTTACCCGAACACCATCCTTTGCAGTGGAGGTTGTAACTCCATCCCGAGGTCAAACCCATTCATATACGCCTCAACTGAAAACCGAAGAATGCCAAGAATCTCCGGACAGTTCCCAGCCAGTTTCTGCTATTATCATTCCTACGAAGCCGCCGAAGTTTGATCCTTCGCAATACAGCACCCATGTTGAGTTGGATCATCGTATGCGGCAAACGAAACCGGTGGGGACAACAGCCACCAGCAAGAGTAGGAAAAGGAAACGATCCTCATCTGAAGGGGATGATGAACCCATGACAGCTGGTATAGATCAAAGAGCCAAGGCAGACTCACATGTGCGCTCACTGGAAGCATTGATCAATGGCATTTTTGAGGCTGAGGACAGCCTTCATCCAGATACATCTGAGAGGGCTATTGAAAAGGCCAGCAAGTACTGGATGTCAAGCACTCTAGAGAGTGATATGCCGTGCTTATCAGCCGCCATTCAGATTAAACTGGAAAATTCGCTACATAGGGTTATAGGGGTCGGTCGATTTTCTGCAATACCTGTCGAGGATTTGACTCGAATACAGAAGCTTTGTGACTCGACGTTGAAACTCGCCGAAGAAACAAAAGTCAAGGTGGACGAAGAATCAGTTGGGGATGAAACATCAGTAGATTCATGGCTGGGAAGACTGAATGTTATAGACAATGCGCTAAAGACTGCTAAGGCCGTTCTTCGTATGATGGTGGGAGGGCGAGAAGAAAAACAGGTGAGATTCACTCGATGCTTATCTAGCTAGAAGCTAATGAACGGAAAGCTTTACAACGAAGACATATTGCAAGCAGTGCTGACTATGTTGAAATCATTTCTTGATGATTGTGTCAATCCTTTAATTGAATTGAGACCATCTGAGAAACCTACCATATTCAGGAGTGTAGTAAGCCAGAGGAAGATACTCGGGGGATTGCTCCACGAAGTCACGAACGTCTTTACGTTACTGTCCCTACTCATTGCTTCGGAAGACATACCAGAAACTGCCGTGACGACCATGGAATTCCTGGCCAAGGATATCATTTTCATAGATAACGCAACCAACGAGAAGGAGTCCGTATTTGGTTCTCAAAAAGTGGAACGTTTCAGGGTAGCAGCAATGGATATTCTGGCAAAGGTAGCAATGAATATCCTTCATCGGTTATTTCCGCTAACTTGGCTCAGATATTCGCGAGATATGAAGATCAACGGATCTTCATTTTTGACGAAATCCTGACAAGCTTGGAAAAACTCCCTGTCAACCGCCAGAGCGCAAGACAGTTCAAGCTTGTCGAGGGCGGCAAAAATATCCAACTTGTCAGCGCCCTAATGATGACCCTCGTGCAGACAAGCGCGACCTATAATCCACCCCAAAAATCCAGATCGCTAGAGGCTATTGGTGAGGATGGGGAGGTGATATATGTTGGTGATAAGAAGTCACATGGCAGAAATGTAGATGAGGAGTTCGATGAAGCCCACCCAGGCAGGGCAGTTGACAAGGTACAACCTCCGAAGCCCGGCACACATTCTCATTCTTACGACTAATTGCTTAGCTACGTACCCTGTGCGGCAATCTTAATGAGACTGCAAGGGCGAATGCGAAGTATCTTGTGCAATACCTTGTACAACGGGCTATGCGGTCAACCAAGACTGGTGACACGCCTTACCGACATTTAATGGATATTTTCACGGAAGATTTCCTTGCTGTCCTACAATCTCCAGAATGGCCAGGAGCGGATTTACTGCTCGAACAAATTTTACTGAGTATGGTAAATATCGTTGATGGGGATAAACAGCCAGCCCCAGCTAAAACTATGGCACTTGATCTTCTGGGGCTTATGGGATCTAGCATTTGTGATATCTATGTCCATATGAAAGGATTCTATTCGAACAGGGAGAACCTTGATTCATTCGACTCACATATGGCCAGCATCACGGAGAATTATTTCACAAATCAGGGCGCTAGTGAGGATGTTGTAGATTGGGAAAGCCCCCACAGATGCGCAGCAGAGTACCTTGCTGAGCAAAATATTCAGGATGAGTCTTTCCAGGTATGTTCGGTCACTACTCGGCAGTTTTTTGCTAGTACGAACTGGCTACTGATACTGACGCTCCTCAGAGCTCTTTAGGATACTTCCTAGTTGCATGGGGCATCAAGATATGCGCTGCGTTTGACAAATTAGAAGAGGAGGAAATTCAAGACGAAAGCGGTATAAGATTATCACTTACAGCGTATAATCTCTCGCGTATGATGACCGACTCCAACTGGGCAGCTGATGATGAATAGTGAGTACCTCTGGTATTCCACATTCAGGAAGCATCGCAATTAACATCACATAGTGACCCCTCTTCCGTTTCTTCGATACAAGTTCGACAAGCTTATACATTAACTGTGATGCACAACGCTTTTTGCAAGTCGTTTGAACCGATTGTGACTCGCCTCTTGAAGGCAATCGATAGTGATCAAGCAACCACACGTAGCAAAGGCCTGAAGTCAATCATGCAGCTTCTGCAAAAAGACCCAACGATATTGAATCGTCCAAATGTATTGAGATTCTTCAAGAGCAAGGCTCAGGATCAGTCGCCTTTGGTCCGGGACTCTGTCATTGATCTTCTTGGGAAGTGCATTACACTGCGGCCTGACTTGGAGTCGGATCTATACGAGCACATCAAAATGGGTATCACAGACGTAGCAGTTGGCGTACGCAAGAGGGCGATGAAATTATGCAAGGATATCTACCTTCGCACAGACAAAGAGGCCATCAAGATTTCCATTGCGAAGGCGCTGATGACTCGTATCAAGGACGTGGACCCAGCTGTTTCGGAACTTGCAAGGAAGACTTTTGAGGAGATTTGGATTGCCCCACTTTATCCGTATGTTGAGGATGGTGAAGGAAAGGAAATGCCACCGAAAGCCAAGCAGATGGTCAATGAAAGATTATCTATTATGATTAAGGTAATTCATAGTACTGGAAGTGATAGAGCTCTTGATACCTTCACCCTCTCCATTTTGCAGAACCTCATCCAATCTGTGGGTTCCCTTTCACTGTACGCATCCACAGGAGAGGCGCTAACAAGTGTGGTATAGCTACTCGCCAAGGATTGCAAGAACTTAGACGTCAATTTGAGAGTCTGCAAGGCCATGGTCGGCTCCATGTTCGATGATCTATTGGACCGTCAAAGTGATACAGACAAGGTAAGAGTTACCCTGAAGTTAAAATGCTAAAGCTGATTCAGAGTAGGTTGAGAGACAGAATACATTACAAGCATTAGCAGTGTTCGCTCGTGCAAATGCAAAGCTGTTCACACCTGAGCAACTAACTATGTTACAGCCATACACTGAGAATTTAGCCACAATCGATGACCTACTTGTTTTCCGCTCCGTCATAATTATATACCGCTATGCCCTCCCTGCACTTGGCCCTGCACAGTCTCCCTTCTTAGAGAAGGTTCAACAATCTTTACTAAAGTGTCTCTCTCGGATCACTGCAAAGGAACTACATGAAGTTGTACAATGCTTGTGGACCATTAACGGAGTATTGAAAAATATCGACCGCCTTGTTCGTGTGACCATCTCGTGCATCAAGATCATTGATAGCTGCGCGGGGGAACTCGACGAGAAGGGTATCAACAAGCTCAATAGGTCTATCAATATCCTAGGCCTCATTGGAATGGAGTGTGATTTTGAGAGTGACCGCGAGAAGTTTGAGGAGCTTCGTCATCCAAAGGGGAAGTGGAAGGGAGGTGCGATATCTAGCCTCATTTCAGACACCATCTTGCCCTACACTGCGCCACGGCGCCCACTCATTGTGCGAAAACGTGCCCTGGAGAGCTTGGGCGACGTATGCCAGACACATGCTGCGATATTCCTCAACTCGCGAATTCAGGCAGCGTTTGATGCTGTCTTCATGGAGAAGAAGCCAGAACTTGAAGATTTAGTCCTTTCTGGATTCAAGGGCTTTCTCCTAATCGAGGAGAGGAGGTCGGAAGTGTCTGCAGAAGAGGGGGGGGATTCTAAGACAGAAAGAGCTGGTAGATTGGAGGTTGCTGCATACATTAACCAAAATGACGGGCATGTCACCTCTACCTTTAACACTCCATTCAAGCAATCGCTAATTTCTGGATAGTGTGAGCACGTCCATTGCGCAGAAGTATCTTGGTGACATAACACGAATTGCTCTTGCTACCACTGAGCATTATGCCCTTACTGCAGTGGAAATCATTGCCAGCATCTGCCGTCAAGGACTGGTACACCCTAAAGAGGTTTGGACCCATTACCAACCCTTTGTGTAGGTTTCCTAACATTTACTAGTGTATTCCAGCCCTAGTTGCTTTGCAAACCTCGACCAATACCGCCATACAACTGCTTGCCTTCACGGAGTTGCGAACTCTCCACAGCAAGCATGAGACAATTGCAGAGAGATGTTATGGGGACGGTTTACGACAGTGCTTTCTATACCAGTTAAATGTCATTCAGGATGGCAGTGGTGCCACTCCACAACCGTTTGTTTCCAAGATGAGGCCGATGTATGACATTGTGAAAGGCAGTCGAAAGGCCCGCAAAAAGTTCCTCAGTGTCCTTACTGCGGCGCTCAATTATGAGCCTACAAAATTTGAACTGGAGACAACGCCTAGTCACCTGGAGTTTTCGCGATTCGTGATTGAGAATTTAGCCTTCTTCGAGTACTCCACGATGGATGAGCTGTTGCAAGTGCTTACCTCAGTAGAGCGCTCTGTGGCCTCGATGGGTGTTCCTATAGCGCATTCTATCGAAACCGAGGTCTTCTTGATCGGAAAAGAGGAGGGGGCCTCAGCTGACCCTGAGCGATTGAAACTACTGGCGAATGCGTCTGCCGTTTTATCCTTGATCTGGAGTACACGATCGCATCTACGGAAGCTCTATGGACTCAATGCAGGCAAAAAGGCGGGCAAGGTATCGGCAAAGGATGCTACATCAAAGGCACCTACTAAAGTCCCGTTCGTGAGTGGTGCTCCGCTATGGGAGGAGATCAAAGGGATTCTAGCTGCATTAGAGACTGAAGATGGGATGATGCAGCAGTGCCGAGATGTAATTGGCCCCCCTTCCTGTCCGCTTTCATCGCATGCATAAGCTAACCTTCTACTTCAGTTTGTCGAGGTCATGAATATCGATGGAGATCTCAAAGTTGCCGGGGAGGATGAAGATGACTTTGATGCGCCACCAGAGGAGCCACATACACCGGAGGGGAGTGACGATGAGGGGAATACTGCTCCACTGAAACCCTTGACGCCTAGCAAGCGCAAGCGCAAGATGCCAGGTACCCCACATAAAGAGAAGGCTACAAGGAAAAAAACATATAAACCCAGGGCGAAAAAAGCACGAGATGACTACTAGTAGTTTTTGTTTGGGGCTCCTTGCATGTACACAAGCCAGGTTGATCATAATGTAACTGTACTAATACTTGTTATTTTTGCTTCTCTTATTCGTGGTTTTTTATTTACTTAACTTTGCCTAGGGTTTGCTTGTTGGATTCCCATTTTATTTTATTTCTCTTTCCTTTTTGACTTTTAGGGTGCTTATTTATTGTAGGTTGATTTCTGCATGAGATATGTTTGCTTATTTCGCCATTCTTTTTTTTTTTTGCTATCTATTACTCTACCTGAAACCATTGGACTTGATACAGCCTTATAGTGTTGAATTACCCCTCTTGCTTTCCCCCCACTGCCCCTCACATGACCCCTCTCTTTGAGTGTGTCATGTGATGTATTCCCAATCAATTGTGGCTTAACATCCGCCAGACTACTTAACTTCAGCTGCGTCACGTTACCGCTTCATCATTCAATTAGGGGCGGGGGGTAGAGAGATGTGGAGGAGTCATCAGCAAAGTACATGTGTAGACAGGAGGTACTTACACTTGCATTTTTATAATTAGACGGTGTGCATACAGGCTCGAGATCATTATTGAGGGAGCATATGGCAGATAATTTCTCGGCTTCCTGATTATTACACTTTTCTTCCCTTTTCCACTCGACTGTATGTATATCGATGTCGTGAGGGGGGTTAGAACGTCTCACAGTGTTTGACTAGTATCCCAAAATCTTATCCCATCAAATAGTTCCCTTAACTCGTATTTTATAGGTGCACTCCCAAGCGGATGCCCCATATTATCCCTCCTTAGGATGCTGGAATGTGTTTGCACTTCCTAAAATCAGTGTATCTACTTAAGATGAGGCCATTATACCGTCTCTTCCTCTCATCATCTTTCAGCACCCTGATATCGATTTCTATAGGCAATCCAGTGAGTTAAGTAAGCTCAACGACAAGTGCTCCCTGTCAGTCTCTTCGAGTACTAGGCCCCTCGCAATATTGCGAAAAGTGGCGAGCACAAGTTAATATAAACCCGGGTACATGCCGTACCGTCAGGCCGTCTACCTGACTACAATAATTTAGAGTAGTCATCTCCAGGGTAATAAACTTGATTCATCAACAGTCTTGCATACTAGTAGTAAATATTGTGGTAAGCTCTATTGATATCCCGAGCTCTGGGGACAAAAGATATATATAACTAGATAGCGATCGGGCCTTGGGATAGATAGGTCATGGGACTCGATAAGATCATCGGCCCCGTGGAGTCGACAACCGAATACATATTATAATCACATGCCCAAGATATACTGCTCAGTCGATCCCCTCTAATTGCATAGTTACTATACAACTTTGCAAAACTTGTTGTAGATCCCAAATTTGAAGGTCGTACAGAAAATGAAGGTTGCTGAACCACGAACCTCATGTGCAGGCAGACGATCACTTAGGAATTGTTATAAAAATACAACCCACTCCCGTATAATTAATTACGGTGTCCACCCAGCCTGCTACAGAGGCATTTTTTTGTGTTGCCGGTGACCCAATGGCAAATGCCACGTTCTAGAGATATGTACATACAGTTGCATGATATAATTGGTCAAGCGATAAAACATCTATCATGTGGGGTATATTTCCACTCCATTGTCATCAATCCCAAACTCTTTCCGCCTCGCCTCGACTCCAACAGAAAGCACTAAAGCCCGCCAAATAAATTCAAAGGTATACCACCGCCATATATGTACTTAGTTGTTCACACGCACAAAACAAATTAAAAAAATATAAAAAAATAAAGTACCAGGTAGTCTTAGTAACCAACCCATATACAAACAATCAACTAAGGGGTGAGGAAAATATATACGACGTTAGCATTTGCAAGTATGACACAAAAGAAAAGAAAATTAGGAAAGAGGAAATATCAAATATGAAATACAAAACTAAATAGTAAGATTACCCCTCCTGGTATTAGCAGGATACAGTTGGCAACGGACTAGAATATAGTAAGGAAAAAATAAACCAAACTCCAATTTACGCCTTGAATGAACCAAAAAAATACAATAAAAAGGGTCCTAAACGACAGTCCCTCCAATAGACAAAAGAAATAAGAAAAGCAAAACTAAGTACCAAAACCCCTCCCAGCGAACTATGACTTTCCGGATTCCATGTTTTTTTTCGCAGGAAAGAAAGAAAAACAAAAGCAAAAATACCGTGCTTATGCGAACCCAATAACCCATAATGTAGTGTAAACCATTCTTTCGTTTCAATTCGTAGAGTCGTAAAGGCGCTGCGGAGGAAAAAAGGGGAGAATTAAGGCGGGAGAATTAAGGAAGTCTGAGTTCTTTGTACTCCACCGGAGTATTGCCCCCCCACCCACTCATGCTGTGTGGACACTCATCAGGGGCGCTCCCGCTATCCCGCTTAGTTGTAGACGTAGCTGCACTGGCACTGACGCTCCTGCTCCCACCACCACTGGCGATCCCACTTCCATACCGTTTCCCCGAGTTGGAGCTATCGTCCCTAACGGTAACATCTGACGAAGACATAGCATGGCCGGCCTCCAGAGCACTTAGAATGCCCGAGTTGTGTTTCCGCCCACGATGCAGCTCGTCTTCCTCTTCTTCATCTGGGTAGTCAAGCTCTATCTTGTCCCACCAATTCCCGCCTCCCACGGCCCTCGGGGCGGTTCCACCTGTGGCAGCTGTTTGTGTTGATGCCACTGACCCTTTCCGTTGCTTCGCGAGTTGTTCCTTACCAACCCCACCCCCGCCTTCCTCTGATATCCTTCCTAATTCCACTGATCCACCATCCACCCTCCGTGAAAGACGACGCTTCTCCTCTGCCTCTTTCCTTTCCGCTTCTCTCCGCATATAAGCTGCGCGCTGTTCAATGCTCATGCTTCGTCTGCTAGTGTTCCGCCAAACCTCTTGCCTAAGTTCCTCTTCATCTTCTACTCCTTGTGGGCACCTTGCTCCATCATGCTCGTGACCGCAATCGTGCCTCCAAAAGACAAAGCTGAACCAGAAAGTCTTGCGCCCAGTGTGGGGGATATACTTCCACGGCTTCTCTCTCGTAGCGAAAAGCCAGCAGTCCACCGCGCATTGTATGGGGAGTGTGAAGGACACAATAAATTGCAGGGGAAATGACGGATTGTGAGCGAAGTAATCACTGTACTGTAAAGAATTTGAAATGAGTGGTGGGACCCACATAAGGGCGTACACGAGGGGGTAGATGAACAACAATCGGAGTTGGCGACGAATTACATATCTCCTCTTCACTAACTCTGCGGTGGCCGTTGGTCCATCAATTGGGCCTGATGCAGGTGGAAGGGCTGCAGGCGCTCCAAAGAATCGACGAAATTTCCCCTGTGCACGGGGTGGGTCGGAAACCTTTACGAATGGCTCGTCGGACGCACTTGTGCCTTGGCCAGTCTCTGGACTCTCTGGTATCAATCCATGGGAGTGGAGGTCCGGTAATCTGTCTGGCGCTGAGTTCGTTGGCAAGATACTATGGTCTACGTCATGCATATCCAGCACGCTCGGCCCTATATTAGTGCGGAACGTTCGGAATTTTATCCTCACGTATACATATATCGATGCGTATAAAACCAGGATCGTGACGAGAATGAAGTATCGCGGTACCCAAGCTAGTGCAAGCCGCATCCAGATTGGTCGGGCCTATGGAGCAAATCAGCACTCGAGTGTCAAAATTGGTGAATCCACCAATAACTATGAATAATAAATAAAGCGATAACGTACTGGCAAGTAACAGTATGTGCCTTGGGATGTGTAGGCATTAGATGTGTTTAGAAATGCCAACGAAGCCATTAGCAAAGGAAAGGCGACCCAGATGGTGTAGAGATAGGATCGGTATCTGAAGAGACCACCCTCCCCCAAGGCTGTTGCTGGGCGGAATATGTATAGGGCACTGTGAATCGCGATAACAAGGACAGCAAAATCTACTCCACGTTAGTGACATAGTCAAGATGATGTATAGATAATTCATTACCCGATGCTTCAATCCCCATACTTATGAAGAATCCGGTCATCTGACAGAAAGGGGATCCTGTGTCAGCATTCCCTGTTGTTATTACCACCGCTGGATATATTAACTGCCATGAGGCTTTCCAGAAGTCAGAGCATATTAAAAGCATGATGAGGCTATTGTAACAGTCAGTACGGTCATCAAGCATGCATACGGTAGTGCATGATTTGTGTGAGGAATATTTTAGTATCATTGAATAGTAAATGTACATACTGATGTCTGAACGATCTCTTCATCCTTATGAACCAGTAACCCACCAACAATCCCGAGGTCAGACTTATCGAAGCTGCGAATATGGCGATTGACCGCAGAATCAACAACTCACGATGTGTCATAACCGGATCATTGAACTCCGAATTCATCGCAGGCTGTCCCGATAATATCCCATGCGTAGAAGCTATCTCTCTGCTCCAAAACTGTGCTTCCATATAGCTGGGTTGAGCGTTAATGTGGTGCCTAGGATACCTTGAATATGTATCCCAAGGCCCCGTCGACTTTACCCAGGTAAAGGTAGACGTAAGAGTGGCTTAAGGCCTTCGGTGTATTCAATGATGGATGCTGTGTTTGTCCCAATAAGCCACTGAAGGTACAAGGCACCTCAGGGTTGCTGATATGAATTCGAATACCGCTTTTCCAGTATGATTTTCGTCCCTTGTTCTTCCGAATGCTTGTAACTCCAGTCCTTGATGGCTTTTTAAGGAATCCAAGTGATTTATTGTAAAACTCTTTGGACCTTATGCATGAAAGACATTCTGGAGAACTGTAGCCAAAATGATCCCACCCGCCTCTGTTGTCTGTCTAGGCCGTGCCGTACTTGCTTTTGGGTGACACTGATTTCCCTTCAGATCCACACTCTTCTGCCTTGCCGAGGTCTGTTGGTAAACTATGTGGTCCACGGATCCTCCACCTAGTACTCTTCCAACGGCGCCGGCCCTGAATCAAGGTCGTAAAACAGCTGGCAAGTCTCGGTTTTGATGGCGCACAGAGAGGGCTCGCCGGGATACAAGCGAGAGTCGTGGCTCGTGTATATCAAAACCCAGCGGTCCCTACGATAACAAAGGTTTAATGGGTCTTCTGGGGGATGAACACGCAATGGGCGGACAGCTGGATGTCTGACAGTTGTATGAGGGTAGAGGGTTGTGAGAAGGCACGCAGCGGCAAGCAAAGAGTGAGAAAGGCAAAAGCGGGAGGAGGAGGCACGAGGAGTTAATATGACGGCGTACATCAACGAGAATCGGGCTGGCACCTTTTTTATTGGGGGGGGGGGGTGAAATGACTGAAGACGTGGGGGGGGATTCTTT
>Ga0307511_10003593_pt1 | contig 15887 bp, 15 predicted proteins | sample 13_EM_MG_FD_200266 | JGI IMG/M metagenome (GOLD analysis project Ga0307511, IMG submission 200266) | Populus trichocarpa ectomycorrhiza microbial communities from riparian zone in the Pacific Northwest, United States - 13_EM | ecosystem: Host-associated > Plants > Roots > Unclassified | place... | reverse complement strand
TTTACAATGTGTAAACGCGTTTGCAATAAGAGCCTTTTTCTTTATATTAGACAAGTTTACTTTATGTGATATCGCCACAGGCCCCTAATTATCCTCAGCTCCACCGGAAGCAGTGTTCTGACCCATTCAGCAATACGGCCCAGTCAGCAATGGGACGCTATTGCTGGTTGGGACGGCCCATTCACCAATCTGCATAATATTCTTCATACGAAACTATGGAATAATTAAGCCAGACATCACCAATGAAAAATATAACATAAATAAAATACTAGGAATTAAATCGCCCAGAGGTATAAAAAAATGTAACATAAATAAAATACGAGAAATAGAACCGCGCAGGGGTATGAAAAATATAACAAATAAATTATAACAAATAAAATGCTAGAAATCAAGTCCTTTTCCGCAACACCATAGAATGCAATGTACTTAAATTGAGGTTTGAATAACATATGCCGGGGCCTATAGATCGGTTATAATTCGCATAAAAGTGATGATACTATAAGTCTAACTTTGCAAGGTGAGGCAGATCTGTGGTAACCTAGACCAGTCTGGACTAGTCTGAGCCCAGCAGGCCTAACTGAACTTGACTATAACAAGGCTAAGCCTATCTACATCCTCCTTAGCTTTCCTGGACCCGCATGAGTCCGCTTGAATTATTCTAGGGCTGCAGGAGCCAGTATGCGTCAATTAGGGAATTGTCGGACATTCTTGACCTTGCCTGACCGAATGAACGGAGGGAGCTCATTGGGAATCACAAGCCCTGGGAGACCGATGATGCTACCTCGCGGGGTAGCTAAACAGGACACCTCGTTGGCCACTTCGCGTTGGTGCACATGAATAGCATAGGAATACTTGTCCCTAGACTCTGTAGAGAACAAGGTAATTTCCTGACTATTCATGCCAAAAAGACAGTATCGGCTTAGTTGGGCATTGAGCCTAGCTGGTATGTTCTCGTGTGCCAATCCTGTCTTCATGGAAGGTAACTATCCTATGCACAATTCTTATCGTACTCTACTTTGGGAGGTATCCGGGTCTTGAGCGCTACGCCAAGCTTAGCAAGAATTTGTATCAAAAGTTCCCTAACCTTGCTTCCTGTCTCGATGGACTAGTAGCTGTTAAAACGAAAATAGCTGAATGATTGGAAGAAACATGGAAAGAGATTCCTACTATTACCAGATCTATGCCTTGACGGGTTACTGCAGTTATTCAAGCTGAGGGCGATACACTAAATATTGCAACTAGGCTACCCTAGTAATGAGCTTTCTATCTATCTAGATATAGTCTGGTGATGTTTGTAAATAGGTACGAGACTATCTAAATATCTCTATTGTTTTGCGCAATCTAGAGGTCAACTTATAGTGATACATACAGTGCCTGGTGAAAAGTTATGGCGCACCCCTCTTTATGCATCACTCACACTGCTGTATGTCTCACCAGAAATAGGGGGCACTTAGGCTAGCGCTGCATATTCTGCAACTTGGTGCGCCATAACTTTACCCCACGCATTGTACATGTCATTCATATTTCACTAGGTGCCGATCGCTGCTTAAAAAGCGAGTGCGCGGAAACTTTCCCCCAAGCACTGTACTTTGCCCTCTCCTGTTACTAGCAGGTACCTGCACAGCAACTGTCATAACCATTACACCACTGCGGCTGTTTATGCTCATTGCCACCAGTGCAGCCCATGACCTCTTTCCCCCACTTTCGCTACTCTTATCCCAGCTTGAACATCTCCCCTGACCCTGATTTTCTGCCTCGTCGGAGTTGAGGCTGATCCTGTACTGTAACTATAATGTAACTTTATGTGTCGTCCCTCGCGCCCTAACCCCAGTCTCCGTCGTTTCACTTCGTCCAAATTCGTTGCACAGACTTGACCATTCCACATTCCCGATCATCCAGGCAACCATTTTGCCAGCAAGACATAGCCTGAGCTAACGCCTTCTAGCATCATACACTCACTATGTTATAAACATACCTATACCGTTATAACCGGGTTAACCCGCCTTGAGGCCAATTCACCCAGTCTCATGCTTATCGGGTTGAACTTCACATGATACTATGTGAGCTCATGTGAACATCAATCTAAAGACGCTGTTTATGTATATATAGCTCGTGTATTTCCTGCCTTTTACTCATCATTTCAGATCACTCCACTACTACAGATCAGATCAATACAGATGTGTCTCTTGTGTAGCACTTCCTTCATCGAACTCAGGGTAGGACTCCTCTCCTTCACTCCAGCAATGTAGTGTAAGAATACGAGGTTATAAGCGGAGGAATCTTGAGGGGGAAATATAGATGTATTCGTCAACGCTATGTAGAGATCGCTATAGTATGAATGCTATGGTTCTACTGCCTTATGCTTTTATTTTCGCCAGCGAATTCCAGCTCTTTTATCCTTCCCGACATATCCAAATTGTCTCCATTTGGTTGCCCTTATTGTTCCTGCATACGAAATTGTCTCCATCCATATGATCGTCAATGCTTATCCCCGTGATCCTGTGCCACAGCGAGAGTATTTTCCTACATGTAGTACACCAACGACGCTCCCCATGGCGATGTGATACTCTCATCACTACTATCACATACATGTCCTGCTCCCTCCTCGCACAAAAATGTTCGCGAACTATCGTATAGGCCGCGCAGGAACTAACCGAATGTACTGGTAGAGGATATTACGGTCAAATGGAAGTCATGTAAAGACGATTTGCTCTGGTTAATGGATATCATAGTCCGGTAAACTCTATAATATGAAAAAACGAAAGTCTACTCTCTGGGAGAAACTCTAAGCTGGTGATAGGTGATATATAGGAGATATTTTTCCTTACGGGCAGAACAATTATGCGGGTAAGTGCTGATAATAGTTTCGCCTGAGGAGCTTCCCTAGTCTCTACGAGAGGTTGTACTACCAGTAGGTTGGTAGGCCTGTGGGACATCGTCCACACCTCAAACGCGTGTAAAACGCAAGAATATGCAAGTGTATGGGGTTGCATAGAGGTACCGTCCTTCGTGTGAGTATTGGGGTCCCAACAGGGGGTGCACACCGGCTTTTAAAATCCACCTGTAGAAAGAACCGGCGCAGCTCGACCCTTGGGGGTATGTAGCCAAAGGCGACACAAGACTATGTGGTGCGCGTGAGTGACATCAACAGGCGCAGTGGTCTAATGGTATGACACTTGCTGTGTAGGTACCTGCTAATTTAAGGCGGAGGGCAAGTAATCTGGGTTCAATTCCCAGCTGAGCCAATATTCTTTTTTTTCTTTTTTCTTGGTAAGTATATTCAGAAACACAATCAGAGAGACTGGAAACGTGTAGCAACGCAACCAGACTAGTAGCAACAGAACCTGCTTCCTTCCTGTACTGCTGTGCGTTAACAAAGGGCCAACGAAGTCACATAGGAATTCCAGGCAACGAGAAAGCTGACCAACACGCAGCTTTCACCTCAGTACTGGCAGAAGTGGAAGGGGCCTCCCAAATAGCAATAGACGAAGGCATCAGGCAATCTTGTAAGGAGACCAGACGGGAGCACCCCCACAAGCCGGAGTTCGGAAAACGCAGAACAGACTGGCATCGACACGCGGTCTCGGCCTACACCTGGCTAAGGACTAACAAAGGCCCACAAAAGCCCTGGCTACACTATATAGGCAAATCAGACGACCCTAGCTGCCCGTGCGGCCACCCCCGGCAGGACGGGGACCACATAACCTTCCATTGCCGCAGGTTCGAGAAAGAAAGAGCAAACCTTCTAGGCCCCCTCGAGACCTGGGAGAAGTTGGGTGGTGCCAATTGGAGGAAAGAGGAAGGGGTTGACAGTTATTCTCTTCGATATGTTATACAGTGAACTCTCCTAAGCAGTCTTGTCGTCATTTCTCCGAGTAGTTTTGGGTTTAGGTTTGGTTTTAGCAATCTCTCATAGTTCGGCCTTTAATGTATCTAGAGTGGCCTGGACAGATTAACTTGGCCGCCCTTGAATCCTCCCGTGCTTCCGGGAGGCTCATCATGGCCCCCCGAGGAGCCGCATATGAGTGATGAATATGTAAAAAAAAAAAAATTCCTGTGCTGCCGTGTATGTTAAGCCCATGCATAGTGACACGTACCTAGGGATATACACAAAGAGAGTATTCCTGTGTTCCTCATTTGCATCAATATGTATCCAAGGAAATATTACCTACTATAACAGCCATTGTAATTATTACTCTTGGGTCCCAGTGCCAGAGCCTACCCGATGCCACTAGTTGAACTACGTAAGTATCGTTCTTGTAAGAGTAGAGCAGTGCATTTGTAGTTCAGAGGGATACTACAATGAGCTCAGGTCCCATCAGGGCCGCATACGAGTAATGAGTATTTAAATAAAAAAACCCCAAAAAAAAAAATGAGCTCAGGGTAATGCTTCCCTAGGATCCGCAGAATACGTTTTAGAATAATAGCTTTATATGTTGAGGAATGACATTTATCAGGCAATCTGTCACAAGGGTAAGGTAAAGCATGATTGACCAATCAATTTCCCACTAGTGAGCTCATAGCCACAGGCCCACCACCCTGCATTTTATTTACCACATAAGTAAGGTTCGCTATTGAGCCAAGTAGGGGGGAAAAAGTCCTCGATACTCTAGTAAAAAGCTTCGTCTAATTTTTGGCCTCCGCCGCCCCAATCCATGTAACCTCCTCATGGAAATGAGATACATACTGGTATGCATCAGACTAGAGATTTTCCCATCATTCAAATAACCGTCACCAGAGTCGGAATGTTTCAGAAGCTTACAAGGCTCACACATTTCGTGTACAATTTCTGGCTGGCAAGTTTATACTATGACGAAAGGAGTGTTAAGTGCCTGTCAAGGCGTATGGCCCTTGGCTTAGGTTGGAAAAGTTGAGCTGATAGGCATGCACGGGATCGAGGGCTGAATACTGGTTTCACGGGCTTATTCCATTGACTACTGGGAGGGACGGAATCTTTATATAACCATCTTGTATTTCCTTACTCTCATCCTACCCTCCTTACGCAATGTCTTGTATCTATTCTCAATACATATGTTCCTTCTCGAACCCACAGTCATAGACCACGAGCGCCCCCTGGAGCGCACTCCATAGCCCACAGGCCTTGCCCCGTTACAGTGCCATACCATTAGACCACTACGCCTTTCATGTTCCTGATTCGCACTCCATAGGCTTATATTCCCCTAGATTACATAGCGAGGTCATTCCCGCCTATGACTACATCATTATCTCTACTCCCACTCTTATCCAAACTTGAATACATTGTCTGATCTGAGCTGCCTAGTCGGATTTGCAATTCTGTACCATAAAGATTACGCAATTGAGGTTGGATTCTATTCTGAAGGTACATTGTCGCTCTGTGAGCCGTCACTACTCCTTCTACCCCCATCCTTGCCGTTCAATTTTGCCTAATCCGGTTGGAATATACCCTATAGACCCACAGAGACTTGAACCCCCCCCAAAAAAACTATCTATCTCTCTCTCTGCCTAGGCCATTCTAACCACCCTCCATTCCCGATTGTCCAGAAATTCCTTTGCCCATCAACGGAAGGTATCCCGAGCCAACATCCTCTGGCACCATCACCATATTGCTTCTCTCCTTCACTCCCTACACAACCACGCCCCTAATGATTATGCGATGCTACAACCTGAGTACCATCACAGACATACGATATTTGGACAAAGCAATGCTCATCCCACTCCACAATAAAAAATACAAGTAGGTGGACTGCTGCTGCAGGCTAGGGAATATACTTGAACGGCATGCCGGAGGACGGAAATTTATAGTAGATCTGCCCGGATTAGCCACGGCTCGTAAGCCCCTTTACGGCAGTGTGTTGAACTAGCATAGTAATACGTGTCATGTGTGCATTCCTAGTTTCGATAGAGAATACGCAAATTCCTCATTATTTGTACCAAACAAGAGAGAAAGAAGTATTGTCTTCTGGGAATTGAACTTAGATAACTTGCTCTCGACAGGTACCTTTACAGGAACTGAACACCACGACCATTTGTGCTATAAGTTTGCATGTAGAAATCGTTCCACAATGGCCACTCTGTCGCGAGGTATAAAGAAGTATATTTGTATACTAAGAAGAAGCCGCTTGCTTAATTATAATATAAGAGATGTAAGGATATCCTCCGCCTTAAATACTCCATCTTCCAGAACTTCGCTAACTCGAGAAATAAAAGAAACAATCACAATCGCCTTATCAGTGCATAATCCACGTTGCCTTCATTCTGCAGTCATCCCGGCTTAATCCCATCATACCCTTGTGCGCTCACCCCATTACCTAGTTCCAACATTGCACTCAGCCACTTTCCCACTAATTGCTACAGTTCGAGGGTGTATCCAAACCATACTATAGTTGTTCACTGCGATGGTCACAACTAGTCTTGGTCACAACAAGGACGGTATAGGAAATAGAGCGAATGTCTGGCCTCGTTTGAAGAAAGGCGACAGTTGACAGTATGAAGGAATTCTCCTTGTTTGCGTCGTTTTGCGCAAAAAAAAAATAAAAAAATAATGGCTCAGCTGGGAATTGAACCCAGATCACTTGCCCCCTGCTTGTAACCAGCAGGTACCTACACAGCAAGCGTCATAATATTTGATCACTCCGCTTTTTTGTTTCTGAGCTGCACCACACAGTCTTGTGTTGCCTTTGCGCAGATTGAGATAGAGTAAGACACCGGGTTTTGGACTACCAGAATGGCCTGCTAGTGGTTATGGATGCATGCATCCAATATGTGGGTTATAGAGGGAGGTGGTGCAGAGGGGTTAGCTAGCGGGGGGTGACTCGTAAATGGGGCTAGTTGGAGACTCTGGGGCTGTTGAAACCCTCTACATGCCGATTATGGATACTCTAGAGGAGGCTCTTGCAAGGAATTCAAGCGGGATTCAGAATAGTATAGACGAAGCGGACTTAATTCATTTAATAACTGCTCTCAGAATTGCACATTTTGCGCAAGTATGCTGGCAGTGGTTAAAACTGTTCTAGCTCGCAATTCAGCAGTCAACACCGATTTGATATGGATATAGGTGCTTGATGAAGTACCTCAAGTGCTCCCACCTGATATTCAGCCTGGGGTAGCCATAGTGGGTTTTTTTTGCTCACTGGGGAGGTCATATTGCAAGAAGAAAGAAATGGTATTAGGTTGATTTTGGTGGGGTGTGAGGGTAACCATGTTGTAGAGCGTCGTTGTTTCCATAGACCTCAATTCAGGCAGAGTGGCTGTGCTTGCATGACTCTACGGCTTTGCCTAAAACAGCTATCTAGTATGTCTCTGCTGATCCGAAACCTAGTGGTGGCCCGAAACTTACTCTAACATCCGAAAATTCGCACTTCTAAGTACTCTTAGTGAATTAGTCTTAATACTCAGTAATAGTATAGTTGATACTGGTGCAGGGCCTTGAAGGCAAGTTGGGCGACTACGTGAGCCAGAGAGATCTGCAGTATAGGTTTATGCCGGCGTTTACCATTAGCTGGGATCTACATAATGGAATAGGTTAGGTAGCGTATAAGTTGTGCGCCCGTAGTCTGGGTGCAACCGGAGATTTGAATATTGTGGTTACCTGCGGAATATCTCTTGTTCGTGTCGAGTTTGCATATATAAGGATAAGTAAAGGGCTACATGAGGCACCAAACTTCACAGTGCCAACTTAGACAATTCTAAGCCGTGACATCTGTCCCCGCGATTTTACATCCTAGTCAGGACCATCTTCACTATATTGATCGATTCCATACTGTCTCCCATCTGTTTTTAGGTCTCGCATCCTATTGTCTTTGCGCATACACCATGGCAGTTGCAAAGAAATCATCTGATGTGGAACAGGAGCTCGCGGAAACATTCCAGACGATTATCACTCGCGAAGACACCATGAAGGTGAACTTTCAGTCCACGCTAGGAAATATCAGTGACAGTCGGAACAAGTGGAGATTCCTAACAGGCCTCTCACGTCTGACTAGGGAGATGGGAGAAAAGGTCGGCGCGTTGGCGGAGGGGCAAATTGAGGTGATTGAAAACGCAACTGACGCCCAACTCGCTGCATGGGGGGTAACCCGAGAGCAAGCAGGAGCTGAGATGAAGGTCATGGAGTTGCGGAAATTAGGTAATGTATACAGGAGCTCTGTTATAAAGAGAAGAAATAATTCAGCGACTACCGAAAAATTTTGGGGGACCAGGTGGGAGCAGGAATTTGGAAAGTTATTTTTCCCCTGGCCGTCAGTAGAGTTTACCCGTATGTGCACAAAGGCAGCTGGGCACCTCTCATTCGACCGTGGAATGAAACTGGTGGAGGACATTATGCCTCGCCTCCAAGTTGAGGTGAAGGAGAGAATTAACACCCTGAGAACGTTAAAGGATAAGTGGATTATGGTTGAAGATATCAAGTGGCTTCTGCAACAAGACAGCCTGCCTGCAATTCTTCCTCTATCTGCAAGAAAATACCACTCCTCTTACACCGAAACGATGTCTGTCGGAGGCCGCCTGGAGCCGGTCAGTGTAACGACAATCCTCGGTACGGCGGAGGCACGGGATAGAGCGGAGAGGATTAAGAAGCTTGAGGGCATACAGGAGAGGGAAAGGACGTTCTCACCAGCTCTGCGAAGCGTTAAGCCCATTAATCTTGTCACTCCAATCGTGTCAGCAAGAAAGGTAGTGGCAGAAAAGGGAAAAACAACAAAGTCATCCCGATCCTCGACCAGCACCAAAATTCTCAAGAAAAGGAACTGCATGGAACGGAAGAAGTGTCGGACAAAAGAAACCGCTGCGTCCCAAATGATACAAGTCGAACCTGCGCTGAATCAAGATCGTGAGCCTGCAGTAAGAGACCTGCTAGATGACCATAGAGGGGACATATACGATGCACAGGATGATACAATCAAGGAGGATTTGGAAGTGGCAGATAAGGTCAGAGACCTCCTCAGCTCGACGGAAGGGAGTGGAGAGTGTGTATCCGAAGCGAGGGTCGCACGAAGAATACAGATGGTTTTAGGAGAAATGCAGTTAATGGTTGTGGCCATTGCCGCTGGGTCTACGCCAAAGAAGCCATAGGGTGGTAGCGCTTAGTAGAATGCTCTTGTACACCAGCCAAAGAACCGGAGCTGGAGGAGAGGAAATTTAAAGACGAATAAGTTGGTGGTGATGAAGGGATCCGGAAAGTAAGGAGAAATGAGCAGGGTTTCGGTTGTTCTTTTTTACCCCTGATTCTTGCTCTTCTATGCTTCATTGTTTCGATGTCCGTACGAGTACAAAAGGACGAGGTTTGTGCAGACAGTTGGTTGCTTGCTTGTTTTGAGTATTAACTTGGTTGTTCGAGATGTGTTGTTAGTTTATTTGTTTCATTTCTCACCTTTAGTTGTTTTTGTATTGTGTTTACACCCCCTCTCTGACGAGGGTCGAATCTCGTAAGTTGCGTGTCCTTGTGTGTGTGCTTTTGTGACATGGATTCAGTTGTTTTGTTTTACTGGAATTGGCGCTTTGGGGAATGCTAGTAGGGGAGCCAGTCCATAAGATGAGGGGGGCAAGAGTGGTGTGGTTTAATATTTCAAAGGGTTATAGTTTTACACTTCTGGGTTTGCTTATGTTTCTTTGGGGCGGAACTTAGATTTTAGGCTCGTGAGATGTTTCTCGGATGTCTTTTTTTTGTTGTTATCCTTGTTAGGTTATATAGCTGTTCAGTTCATTAAGTGGAGATCGTTTATGAATCGCTCATACATACCTATATGCACGTAGCCTTGAGCTGTGGGTAAGATGCCAAAGAAGTTTTAAATTCGCTAGGTATGCATCCTGCTCGGTCCCGCCTCTACCAGAGAACCCGTAATCCTCATGTGAAGGTCTTCAACAGCCCTATGCACTCCAACTAGCCACCACTTACAGGCAAACCCCCATTCACCCCTCCAATAACCATGTGCACACAACCACTCTCCTCTCCACCACCTCCCCCTATAGCCTGGATATCAGGTCACCTCCGTCTATACTATGTTTAGCCCCCGCTTTACTTCCCTGTAAGAGACTCTCTGGAGCATATTTATCTACTATGGAGGGGCCTCCAATGGCCTAAGGTGCTCTAATATCCCCTCAGTCAAAGGCCACTTTGGTTGTCAATACTCATTCAAGGTGTTTTGAATCAGTCTGTGCCTTCAATCATAGGGCTCAATTGTATGCTCTATAATGCCGCTCTAGATCTCCAAACGTCCGACTCAGCTGCGAACGAGAATACAACTGAGAAATTGACTCAATGTCCAATATATTTATTTAAACTAGCTATCACACAAATTTCTAGCACTCAATATAGCGCCCAACCTATACGATAGTATGTAACCTACTATAACATCCAGTCTAGCACCCAAGTTAGTTTCCCAAAACACTTCACCCATATCAACCATTGGTTTGCTAGGAATTAAGACAAATTCAATAAGAGTTCTTGGAGGTGCGGATTTGGGAGTTCATGCACTAAGTTGTGGGGTTCCGATTTGCCATTTTGTATACTCATTTACCGGTATCAAATATAGATACCAGGTAAATGCCTTCTACTTATCGAGGGTATATTGATCCGATACTGGGCCTATAGAGGGAGGTGGTGGACAGGAGCGTGGTTATATGGTAAGGTAATTGGGGAGGTGACCGGGGTTTTGCCCCTAAGTAAGGGCTAGTTGGACTGCATAGAGCTGTTGAAGCCTTCACATGAGTATTGCGGGTTCTTTAGTAGAGGCGAGACTGAGCAGGGTACAGATCTAGTGGATTTTGTTGATACAATAAGAGATCTCGGAATTGTTCATATCTGCTAGTAATTAACGCCTTCTCAGCGTGCTACTCGGCAGTCAATACTGATTCAATATGGATATAGGAGCTTGATAAAGGCCCGCAAGTGCTCATAGCCCAAGCCACCTGATATTCAGGATAGGGTAGCCATAGATGGGGGGTTTGCTCTTCGGGGGGTTCATATTGCAAGAAGAGGTAAAGGGTATTAGAATGATTTTGGTGGGGCGTGAGGGTAACCATGTTGTAGGGCGTAGTTGTTTCCATCGATACCACTTTAGGTCGAATGGCCTCTGAACACTGTGCTTGAATTATCCAGCGCGTTTTCCTAAAACAGCTATCTAGTATGTCCCAGGTGAGCCAAAACCCGGTGGTGGACTCGCGTTCCAACACTAGGTCACTTGCGTATTAACATGTTGTTATGTCATTGGCCTCATTTCGACCATAGCGGGTGCCACCAAGGGAAGAGTGCGACCATGAGTCGCAAGATCAGGCTCTACAACCCTGGACCCTGCGGATTACCCAGGCTCCTCCACCATGCATTACCCTCAACTACCTTACCCACGGGTCCAATACCCCCTTTCAAGTTGGCAATCCGTTCATCGCCAAGCAATGCTTGATAAAAGATATATTAGCGAAGCTTTCGGACCGTTAGGAGGTGAATGTTTGCTATCATAGAACATGTGCCAAAGTGGTAGATGTAGACGTTAATGTGAATTCACCGGATAACTGGCACCCATTGTTTCATATGTGGTGTATTTAGTATTTGGTGCAACTCAGTGATATAATCAGGCGCAGTGGTCTAATGGTATGACACTTGCTGTGTAGGTACCTGCTCATTACAGGCAGAGGGCAAGTGATCCGGGTTCAAATCTCGGCTGAGCCGATAGTTTTTATATTATTTTTAGGGCCAGGATATTTATGAGATTGCGTTGCTCACTACATCAACTATTAAAGAGACTTTACGTGTTAAGATAAGGAATATGTGTATTACTATGGCGCTTTCAGAGCTTGTCGTGTTGGGGAGGTCATTTCCACTCATCTGAGTTACGATGCTTGCCAAAAAGCTCAGATACTCCGAGGGGCTTGTGCCAACCAGACTACAGATACTCTAGATACCGGTTCTCTTCGGCAATGCGTAGATTCAGTGCTGTGTTAGTTTATTAAGCAGGCTTTCAGTGTTGTATGTTGATGAGATTCATGAGCCGAGGGACAATGTGCTTTCATTTCAAAGGCATACACGCAGGCGCGCAATCGGTTCATCGTAACCCCAAACATAACAACTTTAAGGTTCTGTGCGTCCCAGATAGCAATACCATTATCAATTTCGTGCTTCACCAAGCCCCCAGATGGGGAACGTGACTATTGATTACGAGAAGTTTATCCGTGGAGCGTACCGACTATCGGTACTAAGTTGTACTATCTAGCGGTCACCGAAACTATACGGCACATACAGGTTATACTCTTTAGATTTAGAATATGTACCTAAAGGCAATATAGGATAGTGTGGTTCAGTACTGTAACACAAAGGGCGCAGTGGTCTAATGGTATGACACTTGCTGTGTAGGTACCTGCTCATTATAGGCAGAGGGCAAGTGATCTGGGTTCAATTCCCAGCTGAGCCGGTATTCTTTTTTTATTTTTTAGTAAGAATATTCAAGAATAGCAACGTAATGAAACCTTGCAAATTGCATGTACTCTTAATCAGCATAAACATGTAGCAACCAAGAAGTCTTCCATGAGTGCCACTGGTAGTATATGACCTACGCCCAATGAGATATTGACCACTATGATAGCCATTGCCATTGTAGTTATACATATTTGGCTCCGCCAGAATCATCAACCCAATACCACCTCTTCAATTACGCATGCAACATCGCCGCAAAAGCATAACAATACAATTTCTAGTTCCGTGACTAACGACAATGGTTCCTTCATAATGTCAACTCCCTCCGAGTCCCTTGTCTAGATACCAGGATAGTCATCCGCCCTTCTGATATGTCTGTTTGAATGTGGCGAGCGGTGAGTCGTGGATCCAATGAAGGACGTGCTATACGAGAGATGAGAGAAGAGATAGAAGCTCTGTATTGTTCTAGCTACTGTGATGAACTGAACTGATGTGATGTGAAATATACAGAAGTAGCAGGCAATACCGGGGCTATATATACATAGACAGGACATTCAGGTGAATGTGCACATGGTAGCACATGCAACTCAACGTGAGAGGCTAGGTGAATAGGCTCAAGGCGTGCAAGGTAATGACAGTATTGCTAGGTATGGGCGGAATGACATGCACTGCATTCTAACAATGTCCTTCACTCAACAACTGCCAGATGACCATTATAGGGACCAAACAGAATACTGTTTATACACTATATACTCTGGCTGGTATATGCCCTCTAGCTACTACGGGAATGAGACTGGTATGTAACCAAAGATAGGTACCACCAGACTCTGTAATACAGCTCAGTAACACAAAGGCACAGTGGTCCACTGATATAGCAGGAAATTAATCTGGGTTCCATTCCCAGCTAAGCCGATACCTCCATTTTTTTAGGGCAAGAATATTCCGAAAAGTGACTTGTTCTCAACAGAGACTAGAGATGCACACAGGACAACAATTTCTGTGCTTTTCTCATGTAGTATGGGGAAACCGCCCCGCCCATTGACTAACTACAACCTTGTAGCCTCCAACGTGCGCTTCAAGTATATCCTTCATCCCAGTGACAATCTACCCACTTGTATTGTTTCTAATGGAGCCAGCTGAGCATTGCTTGTCCAAGTATGGTATGCCTGCTCTGGTCCGTATGTCTTCCTGTCACGTGCTTGACCAGTATGAAATGATCTCATTTTCGTAGACCCTGCCAAAGAGCCCTGGATCATGAAGTCAAGAGAAGTATCGTGATATATGCTTAATACATGAAATGGGTGATGTGGACATATGAACGAGTATTATATTGGAATAATGTACTTGACCAGAATCTAGATACATTTCCTGCCCCTCTTTCATAGTGCAACAACCATGAAATCAAGTCTCCACCTCACGGTATGAGGGATAATATGTGAATATGCACCCAAAGTAGGGGGAAGCGTTGAGGAAGTCCTAGGAGCAAGTCTATCCAAAACAGTTCAGGTTCGGGGTTTAATATTCCAAACGAAGCACTAGACTGGGGGCATGAAATCCAGGCACTAGGCGTTTGATTTGCACCCTTATCTATATACTTAGGCGATTTCCAATTTCTTTACAGGCATCTACTCTCTCAATCCTTGCCCAACCCAGCAGCGAATCAGGTAAAACGATTCCCTTTCTCATCTAGGTTCTCTTAAGTTATTGAACTCTTAGTGTTTGCTCACTTATATGAAGTTGTACCAATATTTACCTCGGTTTCTACACCGGTCACTCGTTCGCGAGGTATGGGAGAAGAGGGTATTCGTATACTATAAGAGAAGCCGATTGCTTAATGCTAAGAATGCGGAAAGTAAGTTACCCCCCCTCCTTATATACGCCAGAGTGCAATTGTAGATGCAGTACAGGATCCAACTTCAGTACCGTAATCTTTGGGGTAACCCAACGAGGCAGAAAATCAGCTCAGAAGAGATGTTTAAGCTGGGGGGAGAGTGGAGAACGTGGGAGGAGACAAGGTGATGTCGGTAGTCATTGGCCCAGCCCTAGCGGGAATGAGCTCTATAATTAACTAATCAAAGGTAATACATTACTGCGTGATGCAACTCAGCAACACAAAAGGCGCAGTGGTCTAATGGTATGACACTTGTTGTGTAGGTACCTGCTGGTTCAAGGCAGAGGGCAAGTGATCTGGGTTCAATTCCCAGCTGAGCCGATATTTCTTTTCATTTTTTTCTCAGGCAACGGCGTTTATGCGTGTTAAAGGGTTTTCTGAAAGTGCAGTTGAAGGGAATGGGTCAGAGCATAACTAAGGTAAATAAGACTGCTGTAATATTTTGGGGACTTGTAGTTTCCGAAGGTGAGTCCCCCGGGTTGAGAACTTCCAATCGACCCATTTTGCACGCTCCTCCTTCAATACAGTTACGTATCTTGGGGAGGTGGTTATTTGGGGGCAAAACTTAAGTGAGGGCTATTTGACTAGCCATTAGAACCGTTGGAGGCCTCTACTTGGGTGTTGGGGAATCTCTGGTAGAGACACTAGAAGGCGAGGCCGAGCAAGGGATAACTCTGGTAGATTTCGTTTGCGATGAACGATCTCAGGATTGCTCGTTTTGCACACCTTTGCGTCAGTAGTTAAAACTACCCTTGGAAGTCAATACTGAATATGTAAAGATTACGAGGTTATTGAGCGGAGGAATCTTGAGAGAGAGAGAGTAAGGATGTATTTGTCAAAGCTATGTAGAGATCGCTATAGTATGAATGCTATGGTTCTACTGCCTTGTCTTCCTTATTTCCGGGCGAATTCCAGCTCTTTTATCCCTTCCGACCTTATTCCAATTGCCCTGATTAGGGACCCCGGTTCTATTCCGCATATCCCAATTATCCTACTTAGGTTTCCTGCATTCCCCGTGATATCGCCGCACGTGAGAGTAATTCCTACAGAATATAGATCGGTACTTGATAAAGACCTCCGAGTGCGCATAGCCTAACCCACCTGATATTCAGCCTAGTATGACCCTAACTCTGGCAGAATGGCCTCACCGAATACTGCTTATGCGACACGTCGGGATTGCGCAGAACGCTAATATGTCTCAGGTGAGCGGAAACCCGGTAGCGAGCGGATACCTGGCCGCGGGCTGTGCATCATCACGGGATCTACATCAGCCCCTACGCAACCCCTACAGGTCCATTCTTGGCGGCGTAGAGTGCAAATGAACAGAATCTTATTAAGCTCAAGAATACCTGGGATTCCACATGATTGATGCAGACTGGTTCAGGTACCCCCATATTCACTCAAGCGGACTCCGGCGGGCTCAACCGGATCGAGATGGGCTCAGCCTCGTATAGACATGTCCAGGCTACCATATAAAAGATAACCAATCTATAGGCCCTGATTAAACCTCAATATATGTGCGTATAATCTCAGGACTCGGTCAGTACTGCAAATCAGTGGCGTGTCTCCCCCCCCCCGCCGTGTCCTATTTCATTCCACCCAATAATTCCC
>Ga0307511_10003592_pt1 | contig 15888 bp, 13 predicted proteins | sample 13_EM_MG_FD_200266 | JGI IMG/M metagenome (GOLD analysis project Ga0307511, IMG submission 200266) | Populus trichocarpa ectomycorrhiza microbial communities from riparian zone in the Pacific Northwest, United States - 13_EM | ecosystem: Host-associated > Plants > Roots > Unclassified | place... | reverse complement strand
TACGGTCTCCTCGCCCCCGCTGTCCGACATCGTCGAGCGGATGCTGACCAACAGCGACAACGACATCGCGGAGGCCCTGGCCCGCCAGACCGCCGTCGCGACGGGAAAGCGGGCCGACTTCGACGGCGGCGCCGCCGCGATCGCCGCCCAGCTGAAGAAGCTTCAACTCCCGGTCAAGGGCGCGGTGTTCAACGACGGCAGCGGCCTGAACCGCGACGACCGTCTCACCGCCGACCTCCTCACCGCTCTCCTCGTCGAGGCCGGCGCCCCGGCCCACCCCGAACTCCGCCCGGTCCTCACCGGCCTCCCCATCGCCGCCTTCACCGGCACCCTGACGTCCCGCTACACGGACGCCACGGGCGCGGCAGGCGTCGTACGCGCCAAGACCGGCACCCTCACGGGCGTCAACACGCTCGCGGGAACGGTCGTCGACAAGGACGGCCAACTCCTGGCCTTCGCCTTCCTGACGTCGAACACGACGAACACCCTGGAGGCCCAGGCAGCCTTGGACCACACGGCAACGGCTTTGGCGGCCTGCGGCTGCGGCTGACGTATGACCTGACCGACCTTGCGGCCTGCCCCAAGCGGGAGCGACCACGTACGGTTGACGCATGACGAGCATCGGTGGTGCCGAGATGGTCGACTGGAATCTCGCGGTGGCGACCGCGACCCGACTTGTGCGGCCGGGCCCCGAGGTGAGCCGTGACGAGGCCCGGGCCGTCGTCGCGGAGCTGCGCCGGCATGCGAAGGCCTCGGAGCAACACGTCCGGGGATTCACCCGGATGGGCACGGACGACATCCACGACACCCCGATCCTGGTCGTCGACCGCCCCGGCTGGGTGCGGGCGAACGTCGCCGGGTTCCGGGAGGTCCTCAAGCCGCTGCTCGACAAGATGCAGGAGCGGCGCGGCAACACTCCGGGCGGCGCGGTCTTCGGCGCGGTCGGCGGCAAGGTGACCGGCGTCGAGCTGGGCATGCTGCTGTCGTTCCTGTCCTCGCGCGTGCTCGGCCAGTACGAGACGTTCGCCCCGGCGTCCCGCGAGCTGCCGGCGGGGGCGAAGGGCGGGCGCCTGCTGCTGGTCGCGCCGAACATCGTGCACGTGGAGCGCGAACTCGACGTACAGCCCCACGACTTCCGCCTGTGGGTGTGTCTTCACGAGGAGACGCACCGCACGCAGTTCACGGCCGTGCCCTGGCTGCGGGATCACCTGGAGGGCGAGATCCAGTCGTTCTTGGGGGAGACCGAGGTCGACCCCATGACGGTCCTGGAGCGCATCCGGGAGGCCGCCCAGTCGCTGGCCGGCGGCCGGCCCGAGGGCGAGGAGGACGACGAGGGCCGGTCCCTGGTGGAGATCGTGCAGACGCCCGCGCAGCGGGAGATCCTCGGCCGGCTCACCGCCGTGATGTCCCTCCTGGAGGGGCACGCCGACTTCGTGATGGACGGCGTCGGCCCGGACGTGGTGCCGAGCGTCGCGGAGATCCGCGAGAAGTTCCAGCAGCGGCGCGCCAAGGGCGCCTCCCGGCTGGACTCGGCGCTGCGCAAGCTGCTGGGTCTGGACGCCAAACTGAGGCAGTACCGGGACGGCGAGCGGTTCGTACGCGCGGTCGTCGAACAGGTGGGCATGGACGGCTTCAACCGTGTGTGGACCTCCCCGAACACGTTGCCGACGAAGACGGAGATCGCCAAACCGGCGGACTGGGTCGCGCGGGTGCACCGCAAGGCCGAGTCGTGAACCGGTCGCGGACGGGGTGAAACGGATTCGGCCTACGGCAGGCGAACGCCCCCGCAATCACCCGTCCGAGGGACCGTGAGCGATGGGTGGGCGTGCGATGCTCGGGGAACGCCCCGGTTCTGTCACCATCTACACACTCTGAGTGACCGAATCTCGGGCCAACCCCCCGAAAACTTCATGAAGGGAACCGGACATGGGTCCCCATCCTGCGGTCGCGGCGATACGCCTGGCGGTCCGCCGCGTCCTCCACGACATCCTCACCGACCACGAGGCCCTGCAGACCGTCGGCGCCTCCCGGCACACCCCGCACGAGCGCCCGCCCTCGCCGCTCGTGCTCGTGGCGTGCTCCGGCGGCGCCGACTCCATGGCGCTCGCCTCCGCCCTCGCCTTCGAAGCACCCAAACTCGGCATCCGGGCCGGCGGCATCACCGTCGACCACGGCCTCCAGGCCGGCTCCGACCTGCGCGCCGACGAGGTCGTCCTGCGCCTGCGCGAACTGGGCCTGGACCCCGTCGAGGCCACCGCCGTGACCGTGGGCCGCGAGGGCGGCCCCGAGGCAGCCGCCCGGGACGCCCGCTACGCCGCCCTCGACGCCTGCGCCGCCCGCCACGGCGCCGCCGCCGTCCTGCTCGGCCACACCCGCGACGACCAGGCGGAAACCGTCCTGCTGGGCCTCGCCCGCGGCTCCGGCATCCGCTCCCTGTCCGGAATGGCCGCGGTCTCGGGGGCCGACGGCCGTTACCGCCGCCCCTTCCTCCAGCTCGACCGGCAGACCGCCCGCAAGGCCTGCATGGTCCAGTCGCTGCCCGTCTGGGACGACCCGCACAACGCCGACCCCGCCTACACCCGCTCCCGGCTGCGCCACGAAGGCCTGCCCGCCCTGGAGAAGGCCCTCGGCAAAGGGGTCGTAGAAGCGCTCGCCCGTACCGCGCAGCTCTCCCGGGACGACGCCGACGCCCTCGACACCTGGGCCAGCCAGGCCGAGGCCTCCGTACGGGACGCCACCGGCCTCCTGGAGTGCGCCAAGCTCTACGCCCTGCCGCCCGCCGTGCGCCGCCGCGTCCTGCGCCGGGCCGCCATCCAGGCGGGCGCCCCGGCCGGTTCGCTGTTCGCCCGGCACATCGAGGAAGTCGACCGCCTGATCACCGGCTGGCGCGGCCAGGGAGCCATCAATCTCCCGGGCAAGGTCGTCGCCCGGCGCCAGGGTGGCAGACTGGTGATTCGGCAAGGCTGAATCGACACCCCCTCCGGACCTCCGGGGGCGGGGCCAGGTAGTAGCCGGTTGGACGACCGAAAGTGATGCGGGTGGACGCGAAAGACATGGGTGACGACCTCCAGTCGGTGCTCATCACCAAGGAAGAGATCGACGCGAAGCTCGTGGAGCTCGCCGCGAAGATCGACGCGGAGTACGCGGGCAAGGACCTGCTGCTCGTCGGCGTCCTCAAGGGCGCGGTGATGGTCATGGCGGACCTCGCCCGGGCACTGTCCACCCCCGTCACCATGGACTGGATGGCCGTGTCGTCGTACGGCGCGGGCACCCAGTCCTCCGGTGTGGTGCGGATCCTCAAGGACCTCGACACCGACATCAAGGGCAAGCACGTCCTCATCGTCGAGGACATCATCGACTCCGGTCTGACGCTGTCCTGGCTGATCTCCAACCTGGGCTCCCGCGAGCCCGACTCGTTGAAGATCTGCACCCTCCTGCGCAAGCCGGAGGCGGCCAAGGTCGCCATCGACGTGGAGTGGGTCGGCTTCGACATCCCGAACGAGTTCGTCGTCGGATACGGCCTCGACTACGCCGAGAAGTACCGCAACCTCCCGTTCGTCGGTACGCTCGCGCCGCACGTCTACGGCGGCTAGGGCCACTCGGCCCAAGCCCTGTAAGACGATCGGGAACCCCAGCGGGTTTCGCGCCGTTGGAGCATGCAGACACGTCTCCCAGCCGTCCCGTGCGACTTCGGGCAACATTGCTGGGGTACGGTCAGAAGAACTGTCTTTATCAAACTCACTATGGCAGGAGGGACGGAGCGAATTCGCTCCGTATGGATGGACGTGAAGCGATACTTCCGTGGGCCGGTCATGTGGATCGTGCTGGCCGTCCTTGCCGTGGTCGTGTTGATGCAGGTCGTCGGCTCGTCCGGCGGCTACAAGACGGTGGACACCGGCCAGGTCGTCCAGGCGATCAACGACAACAAGGTCGAGTCGGCCAAGATCACCACCGGTGACGAGCAGACCATCAAGGTCACGCTCAAGAGCGGCTCCAAGGTCGAGGGCAGCTCCAAGATCCAGGCGAGCTACATCGGCGACCAGGGCGTGGACCTCGCGGCCACGCTGCAGACCAAGTACCAGGACAAGCAGATTCCGGACGGCTACACGGTCTCGCCGACGAAGCAGAACGCTTTCGTCGGGATCCTGCTGTCCCTGCTCCCCTTCGTCCTCATCGTGGTCGTCTTCCTGTTCCTGATGAACCAGATGCAGGGCGGCGGCTCCCGAGTCATGAACTTCGGGAAGTCCAAGGCCAAGCTCATCACCAAGGACACCCCGAAGACGACGTTCGCGGACGTCGCGGGTTCCGACGAGGCCGTCGAGGAACTGCACGAGATCAAGGAGTTCCTCCAGGAGCCGGCGAAGTTCCAGGCCGTCGGCGCCAAGATCCCCAAGGGCGTACTCCTGTACGGCCCCCCCGGCACCGGCAAGACCCTGCTGGCCCGCGCGGTCGCCGGCGAGGCCGGGGTGCCCTTCTACTCGATCTCCGGTTCCGACTTCGTCGAGATGTTCGTCGGTGTCGGTGCCTCCCGAGTCCGTGACCTGTTCGAGCAGGCCAAGGCGAACGCCCCGGCGATCGTCTTCGTCGACGAGATCGACGCGGTCGGCCGCCACCGCGGCGCCGGCCTCGGCGGCGGTCACGACGAGCGCGAGCAGACGCTGAACCAGCTGCTCGTCGAGATGGACGGCTTCGACGTCAAGGGCGGCGTGATCCTCATCGCCGCGACGAACCGGCCCGACATCCTCGACCCGGCCCTCCTGCGCCCCGGCCGCTTCGACCGCCAGATCGCGGTCGACCGCCCGGACATGCAGGGCCGTCTGGAGATCCTCAAGGTTCACCAGAAGGGCAAGCCGGTCGCACCGGACGTCGACCTGTCGGCCGTCGCGCGCCGTACGCCGGGCTTCACCGGCGCGGACCTGAGCAACGTCCTCAACGAGGCCGCCCTGCTCACCGCCCGAGGCAACCGCAAGCTGATCGACAACTCCATGCTGGACGAGGCGATCGACCGTGTGGTCGCGGGCCCGCAGAAGCGGACCCGGATCATGTCGGACAAGGAGAAGAAGATCACCGCGTACCACGAGGGCGGACACGCCCTGGTCGCGGCGGCTTCCCCCAACTCCGACCCGGTCCACAAGATCACGATCCTCTCCCGAGGCCGTGCTCTGGGCTACACGATGGTCCTGCCCGAAGAGGACAAGTACTCGACCACGCGCAACGAGATGCTGGACCAGCTCGCTTACATGCTGGGCGGTCGCGCGGCCGAGGAACTCGTCTTCCACGACCCGACCACGGGTGCCGCGAACGACATCGAGAAGGCCACTGCCACGGCCCGCGCGATGGTCACGCAGTACGGCATGACCGAGCGCCTCGGCGCGATCAAGTTCGGCGGCGACAACACCGAGCCCTTCCTGGGCCGGGAGATGTCGCACCCGCGCGACTACTCGGAAGAGGTCGCCGCGCTCGTCGACGAAGAGGTCAAGAAGCTCATCGAGAACGCGCACAACGAGGCCTGGGAAATCCTGGTCGAGAACCGTGACGTGCTCGATGCGCTCGTGCTCCAGCTGCTGGAGAAGGAGACGCTGAACAAGGAGCAGATCGCCGAGGTCTTCGCTCCCATCGTGAAGCGCCCGGCCCGCCCCTCGTGGACCGGCTCCTCCCGCCGTACGCCGTCCACCCGCCCGCCGGTGCTCTCCCCCAAGGAGCTGTCACTGACGAACGGATCGAACGGCGCGGGTCCCGCGATCACCGCCGGTGCGACCGCCGAGTCCTCTCCCACGCTGGAGAAGGCCCCGGAGGAGCGCCCCGAGAACTGACGCGAGCCTCACACGGCCCGAAATGGATGCCGCGTCCCCCTGGTCTTAGCCTGGGGGACGCGGCATTTTCGTTTTGCCCGCAGCTGAGGCGTGTGTCCCGCACACGCGTGACCCGCACAGGAACGAGGCACGACATGACCGACCCCGTGACGCTGGACGGCGACGGAGCGATCGGCGTCTTCGACGAGAAGCGCGCCGAGAACGCCGTACGAGAACTGCTGATCGCGGTCGGCGAGGACCCGGACCGGGAGGGGCTGCGGGAGACGCCGGGGCGGGTGGCGCGGGCGTACAAGGAGATATTCGCCGGGTTGTGGCAGAAGCCCGAGGACGTGCTGACGACGACGTTCGACCTGGGGCACGACGAGATGGTGCTCGTGAAGGACATCGAGGTCCTGAGCAGCTGTGAGCACCATTTGGTGCCGTTCGTCGGGGTCGCCCATGTCGGGTACATCCCGTCCAGCGACGGCAAGATCACGGGGCTGTCGAAGCTGGCCCGGCTGGTGGACGTCTACGCCCGCCGGCCGCAGGTGCAGGAACGACTCACCACGCAGATCGCCGACTCCCTGATGAAGATCCTGGAGCCGCGGGGTGTCATCGTCGTCGTCGAGTGCGAGCACATGTGCATGTCGATGCGGGGGGTGCGGAAGCCGGGTGCCAAGACCATCACTTCGGCTGTGCGGGGGCAGTTGCGGGATTCGGCTACGCGTAACGAGGCGATGAGCCTCATCATGGCGCGCTGAGGGTTCGTCTGCCGGGTGCGGGTCCGCCGTGGCTGGTCGCGCAGTTCCCCGCGCCCCTATGGGGCGCCTCCAGCGAACGGTGCGATCACGTGACCGGTGTTGCTCCCGCCGCGTTGTTGTCGTCGTCCTCCGGGAGTTTGCACACCCGCTCCAGGAAGATCGCCGCCGCTATTACCGCGATGCCCGCCAGGACCGAGAAGCCGGCGTAGATGGCCTGGTCGCGGCGGGCCGGGATGTCCAGAGACTCCAGGAGGTAGGCGCCCGTGCCGCCGTACATGCCGGCGACGAGGGCGGCGACCAGGGCGCTGGCCTGACCGAAGACGACCGCGCGGGCGGCCATCAGGGGGTCGACTCCCTTGGCGCCGGGGCGGCGCTCGCGCTGTGCCTTGAGGCGGGCGCGGAGCGAGAGCGCCGTGGCCAGCAGGACCGCCGCGATCACGGCGAGGACGATCGGCGCGGCCAGCGGGACGCTGGGCAGGGTCCCCACCGCGCTCCACAGTCGCGCACCCGCCCAGGACAGCACTCCGGCGACGACGAACACGCCGGCCAGCACCCTGATCCGCAGCTCTCTCACGGTGTCCCTTCAGCTCCCCGTGCCCTGTCCGGGCGTTGTGGTCGTCTCGACCTTAACGACTACTCGGGCAGCCGGAGTTCCAGGTCCTTGCGGGGCGCGACACCGTCACGGGTGATGTCGTCCAGGAGGGCGGCGACCGGGCCGCGGCCGGGCAACTGCGCCTCGGGTTCCACGTCGTGCCAGGGGACGAGCACGAAGGCCCGTTCGTGGGCGCGCGGGTGGGGGAGCGTCAGCACGGGGTCGTCGGAGACCACGTCGGCGTACGCGACGATGTCGACGTCGAGGGTGCGCGCCCCCCAGCGCTCCTCGCGGACCCGGTGGAAGGCCTCCTCGACCGCGTGCGCCCGCTCCAGCAGGGAGGACGGGGGCAGTGTGGTCTTGAGGACGACGACGGCGTTGAAGTACGAGGGCTGGCTGCCGGGCGCGACGCCCCAGGGCTCCGTCTCGTAGACGGGGGACACGGCCTTGATGCGGACGCCGGGGGTGTCCTCCAGGGCGTCGATCGCGCCCTGGAGGGTCTCCAGGCGGTTGCCGAGGTTGGCGCCGATGGAGATGACGGCGCGCTTCGGGTTGCTGAGCGTGGTGTCGGCGGCGTCCACCTGCCGTACGACGGAGGCGGGTACCGGCTGGACGGTCGGGTCGCTGTGACCCTCGGTGAACGAGAAGGTCATACTCGGCTCCGGGTGATGGTGACGGTCACGTCGTCGAAGGGGACGGTGATCGGGGCGTCCGGCTTGTGGACGCGGACCTCGACCTCCTCGACCCCCTCGTGCTTCAGGCAGGTCTGCGCGATGCGCTCGGCGAGGGTCTCGATGAGGTTGACGGGCTCGCCCTGGACCACGGCCACGACCTCCTCCGCCACGATGCCGTAGTGCACGGTCTTCGTCAGGTCGTCGTCGGCGGCGGCCGGCCGGGTGTCCAGGCCCAGGACCAGGTCCACGATGAAGGTCTGGCCCTCCTCGCGCTCCTTCGGGAACACGCCGTGGTACCCGCGGGCCTTGAGGCCGCTCAGCGCGACACGATCCACGCGAATCACTCCTGCAATCGTCGGTGGTGGCCGGTTCGTACCGGGTGCGGGCGGTACACCGGCCTCGAACGAATCTACCTGCGGGCACTGACAGTGCCGGGCCGCGAGGGCGTGGGCGCCGTCCGGGCCCGCAGGTTTCATCGACCGTTTCCCCGGGGGAACCCGGCGGCTCATGGGTCGGTAGCCGCCCCTACCCGCCGGTTCGTGATTCCAACCACTTCTTGGTCCTGATGGGTACCGGCAGACTCCTCCGGGGTCGCCTACCCGCTCAGGAGGGTGACTCGTCGCCTTCGTCCTCGTCATTTTCGGCCAGGACCGGGGACGCGTGGTGCGACCAGAGCTTCCAGCCCTCGGGGGTGCGCCGGAACACGTTCGTGGCGACCACGAGCTGGCCGACGAGCGGGCCGAGTTCGTCGCTGTCGTCGGGGGCCGGACCGCCGCTGAGGATGTTCTCCGTGCAGGTCACCAGGGCGGTGTCGCCGGTCACCGAGACGTGCACGTCGGTCAGGAAGAACTGGATGTAGTCGGTGTTCGCCATGATCAGCGCGTACGACCGCAGGACCTCGCCGCGCCCGGTGAGCACCGGCCAGCCCGGGTGGACGCAGGAGATCACTCCGGTGTCCGCGGGGTCGTGGTACTCCTCGTCGACGCCCAGGTCGGCCGGGGTGAGCCAGAGCGCGGACAGCTCGTCGAAGTCGCCGCGCTCCAGGGTCTCGTAGAACGCGGTGTTGGCGAGTTCGACCTGCTCGACGTCGGTGTGGGGGGCGCTCACCGGGCTCCCTCGGAGCTGGTGTGCGAGGCCGTGCGGGCGCCGGTGGCGCGCGCTCCCTCGACGGCGCGTGCGACGCGTACGGCGTCCGCGGTGGCGTGCACCTCGTGGACGCGCACCGCCCATGCGCCGGCGTGCGCCGCGAGCGCGGAGACCGCGGCGGTGGCGGCGTCGCGCTCGCGCGCGGGCGGGGGCGCTCCCTCGGGGCCGGCGAGGACATGGCCGAGGAACCGCTTGCGGGAGGCGGCGACGAGCAGGGGGTGGCCGAGGCCGAGCAGCCGGTCGAGGTGGGCGAGGAGGACGAGGTCGTGCTCGGCGTCCTTGGAGAAGCCGAGGCCCGGGTCGACGACGACGCGGTCGGGGGCGACGCCTCCGGCGAGAACGGCCTCCACGCGTGCGTGCAGCTCGTCGACGACCTCGGTGACGACGTCGTCGTAGACGCCCCTGACGTTGCCGCCCTCCAGGAAGCCGCGCCAGTGCATGACGACGAAGGGGGCGCCCGAGGCGGCGACGACCGGGATCATCGCGGGGTCGGCGAGGCCGCCGCTGACGTCGTTGACCAGGACGGCGCCGGCGGTGAGGGCCTGTTCGGCGACGGAGGCGCGCATGGTGTCGACGGAGACGGTGACGCCCTCGGAGGCGAGACCGCGCACTACGGGGACGACGCGTTTGAGTTCCTCCGCCTCGTCGACGCGGGTGGCGCCGGGGCGGGTGGACTCGCCGCCGACGTCCACGAGGTCGGCGCCCTCGGTGACCAGGCCGAGGCCGCGCTTGACGGCGGCCGTGGTGTCGAAGAAGCGGCCGCCGTCGGAGAAGGAATCAGGGGTGACGTTCACGACCCCCATGACCGCGCACCGGTCCCATTCCGGAAGGCCCGCGACGCGCCCGCGCCCGCTCTGCTTGCTCATACGTTCAGCGTAGGCCTTGGGGGAGGGGCGACGGTCCCGCGGGCGGAATGGGCTGAATGCAAAGGGGCCGGTCCGGGCGCCGCCGCCCCGCCCGGAGGCGGGGGGCTCGCCCGGACCGGCCCGGTCGGTCAAGCGGCTCGCACATCCCGTTCCGCGAGGCCGTGGGCGCAGGCCGGAGCCACGGCCCTACGACGGCGGAGGAAGCGGGGCAGGGGGAGGGCGAGGTTGACGAAGCCCTCGGCCTGCATCGCGGCGAAGCCGATGCGGGGGAGGTCGCCGGAGGCGCGGTAGACGACGAAGCGCGGCTCCCAGCGGGGCTGGAACTTGGCGTTGAACTTGTACAGGGACTCGATCTGGAACCAGCGCGACAGGAAGACCAGCAGCCCGCGCCAGGCGCGCAGCACCGGGCCCGCGCCGATCTTCTCGCCGCGCGCGAGGGCCGCGCGGAACATCGCGAAGTTGAGCGACACGCGCGTGATGCCGAGCTTGGGCGCCGCCTGGAGGGAGGCGACGATCAGCAGTTCGTTCATCCCCGGGTCGGCCGCGCGGTCGCGGCGCATCAGGTCCAGGGACATGCCGTCGGTGCCCCAGGGCACGAAATGCAGGATCGCCTTCAGGTCGCCGTACTCGCCCGGCTGTTCGTCGGCCTTGTGGGCGGTCGCGATGAAGCAGTCGCCGTCCTCGGGGTCGCCGATGCGGCCGAGTGCCATGGAGAAGCCGCGCTCGGTGTCGGTGCCCCGCCAGGCCTCCGAGGCGAGCCGGATCCGCTCCAGCTCGCCTTCACTGACGTCACGTACACGCCGTACCCGGGTTTCGTAGCCGGCCCGCTCGATGCGCTTCACCATTTGGCGTACGTTGCGCATCGCGCGCCCGGCGAGCGAGAAATCCGCCACGTCGACCACCGCCTCGTCGCCGAGTTCGAGGGCGTCGAGGCCGGTCTCGCGGGTCCACACCTCGCCGCCGGTCTCGGAGCAGCCCATGACGGCCGGGGTCCAGGAGTGGGCCTTCGCCTCGTCCATGAACCGCTCGATGGCGCCCGGCCAGGCCTCCACGTCGCCGATGGGGTCGCCACTGGCGAGCATCACCCCGGAGACCACGCGGTACGTCACCGCCGCCTTGCCGCTGGGCGAGAAGACGACGGCCTTGTCGCGGCGCAGCGCGAAGTGGCCGAGCGAGTCGCGGCGGCCGTGCTTCTCCAGGAGGGCGCGCAGCTGCGTCTCGTCCTCCGGGGTGAGCCGTGCGGCCGGGTGCTCGGGCCGGAAGGCGAGGTAGATCGTCGTCACGGCGGTGAGCAGCCCCAGGGCGCCCAGTGAGAAGGCGACCGTCCAGGAGGTGCTGCCCTCGTAGTCGACCGGGCCCTCGAAGCCGAACAGGCCGTACAGGACGTGGCTGATCCGGTCGGCCAGGCTCGGGTCGCCGACCATGCGCTTGGAGTGGACGCTGACGATGACCAGTCCGAGGACGAGGGAACCGGCGCCCATGAGCACGAAGTTGGCGAGCGCGCGCCACCTGCTGCGCGGGTCGGGCAGCGCGCGGAACTCGTCGCGGTGCATCAGCAGCGGCGCGAGCAGCGCGGCCGAGATGACGACTCCTATGACCGAGTGCCGGTACGCGAACTGCGCCACCGCGCCCGCCGGCAGCAGCGCCACCGCGGCCCGCCAGGCCCGGCGCTTGCGCCGCCTGAGCCCGTGCGCGAGGAGCAGCAACAGCACACCGGCGCTGAGCGAGAGCGCGGCGGCGAAGGGGCCGAGCGCGCCCGGCAGCACCTCCGCCATGGTGTGCATACGGCTGTGCCGGAAACGCGGGAACACCCCCGCGGCGATGTCCAGCAGGCCGACGAGGGCGCAGGCCCTGGCGACGAGCGTGGGAACGACCTCGGGGCGCGGACCTCGGACTATGCGCCGGACCCGGCCTGACCGGCTCGGAACCCCACCCGACAATTCCCCATCTATCCTGACAGACATCGCATCCCGTAGTTCTGCGAGAGACCTTGGACCCGGGCCCGATTCGGGCATCCGGCGACATTGCGCCCTCTAGGACGGTGTCTAGGGGAAGGAGGTTCCTTCCTCACCGGAAAGCCGGTTCAAAGGCAGTGGAAAGCCCGGGGCAAAGGCGCGCGAAGGTTGTGTGCCGCCAGGGCGGAAAGCGCAGGCGGGGACAGCTCATGGGACTCACGAGCAACAAGGTGTTGGCACTGGCGTTCGCGTGCGCCGTGCTGCTGTTCGTCGGCACGGTATGGCTGTGGCCGCGGCTGGCCCGGCGGAACTGGCGGGCCGTCAGCGGACGCGTGGGCCTGCTCCTGGCAACGCAGTTGGTGCTCTTCGTCTCGGTGGGCCTCGGCGCCAACCAGGCCTTCGGGTTCTACGCCAGCTGGTCCGACCTGTTCGGCAGGGAGACCGACCAGGGAGTGGTCGTCGACCACACGGCGCTCCGGGGCGCCGGCGGCCCGCTCCATGTGGTGGGCACCCGGCGGGTGGACGCCCCGGGCGGCGCCTCCCTGCCGAGCAGCGTGGGACAGGTGCAGCGCGTCGACATAGTGGGCCGTACGACCCACATCGCCTCCCCGGCCTACGTGTATCTGCCGCCGGAGTACTTCCAGCCGCGGTACCGCACCCGCACGTTCCCCGCGACGGTCGTCCTCACGGGGTACCCGGGCACCGCCCAGGCGCTCGTCGACAAGCTCAACTACCCGCGCACGGCACTGCAACTGGCCAAGGACGGCAGGATGCGGCCGATGATCCTGGTGATGCTGCGGCCCACGGTGGCGCCGCCGCGCGACACGGAGTGCGTGGACGTCCCGGGCGGACCGCACACCGAGTCCTTCTTCGCCAAGGACCTCCCGGATGCCGTGACGGCCCACTACAGGGTGAGTAAAAAGCCCGGGAGCTGGGGCATCGTCGGTGATTCCACGGGCGGTTACTGCGCCCTGAAGCTCGCGATGCACCACCCCGGGGTGTACGCGGCGGGCGCCGGCCTCTCGCCGTACTACAAGGCGCCGACCGACCCCACCACCGGTGACCTCTTCCAGGGCGACGAGACGCTGCGGAACGAGGCGAACCTGTGGTGGTACCTCAAGCACCGGCCCGCGCCCGACACCTCACTGCTCGTCACCAGCAGCAAGGCCGGGGAGCACAACTACAAGGACACCCTGAAATTCATCGACAGGGTGAGGTCCAACAACTCCACCCGTATCGCGTCGATCATCCTGGACAGCGGCGGCCACAACTTCAACACCTGGCGGCGGGAGATCCCGGCGACCCTGGAGTGGTTGAGCGGGCGGCTCGGCAACGGCTGAAAGCGATCGCTGAAGCAAGGTGAGGGATGAGGGGTGGCTGTGTTTTTACCGGGCGGGCCACCATGATTCGCCTACGCGCGGTAAGTTTCTGGCCATGCCACGTGGACGTCACCGCCATTCCCCGCCGTTGCACCGGCTGTTGCCTCCCTCGGCGATCGCAGGCGTGTCGCTCGTCTGCGCCTTCGGGCCCTGGGTCTTCTCGCAAGCCGCCGCACTGCGCATAGTCGCCGCGGTCGCCGCCGCGACCGCGCTCGTCGGGGCGGCCGTCATGCGCCGCTGGGACACTCAGGCGGGCAAACAGGTCGCTGACCTGGTACGCGCGCGTACGAGCGACGAGTGGCGCTACGAGGAGCGGCTCGCCGAACTCGAGTCCGACCTCGACGAGTCGCGTGAACTGCGCGTCAAGCTGGAGCACAAGCTGCGCGCCAAGCGCACCGAGCTCGCGGGCCTGCGCAACGAGCACGCGGCGCTGCTGCGCCGGTACGCCACGGCGGAGACCGAGCGCGCCAGCGCCCTGGAGGGCCGCCGCCTGCTGGAGATAGAGGCCGCGGAACCCGCCACGCGCGCGTTGCCGCCGGTTCCGGAGGACGGCGACGACGAGGTCCCGGCGGACGTGGACCTGGATCTCGTGGAGCTCCAGGACGACACCGACGACGACACCGAGTCGGACGACACCGGGGCTGTGGCTGCCCCGGCCGAGTCCGCTACGGACGCCGAGGACGTCGACGAGGAGTCCGACTCCGAGGCCGAGGCCGTCGCGGAGAAGAAGCCGGCGGCTTCACCGGTGTTCTCCCCGGAGGGGTCCAAGCTGTTCCTGCGGGCCCAGGCCGCGCTGGTACGGCTCGACGACGACACCGAGTCCGCGGCGCCCGAGCCGCCCGAGCCGAAGGACGACGACTCCGCGCCGGCCGAGCCCGCCCCGGTGGAGGCCACCGGCGGCCCCGCGGCCGAGTCGGAGGCCGCGCAGGAGGACGAGGCGGAGGGGAAGCCCGAGGCGGTCGACGGGCATGAGCACTCGGCCGCCGTCCCCCCGGCCGCGAAGTCCGCTCAACCCGCGCACCCTTCGGGGCACTTCACCGTGCCGACCGCGGTGGCGGTCGTACCGGCGGCTCCCGTACGGCGGCCGATGGTCGAGGGCGGGTTCGACTTCTTCGGCATGCAGAAGGGCGCGGCGTCCGCCGAGATGGACGCCGTCCAGAACGAGGATCTCGCCGACGTCGTGGGCCAGGAGGTCCTGGCGGTGCACAAGGCGGAGGCCGAGGCGCAGTTCAAGCCGGCCGACGAGCGCTCCCGAGGCGTCGGCGCGGTCCAGGTCATCGACCTGACGGCGCACGACGAGACGGAGCAGATCAACCTTCCCGGACTGCGCAGCGCGGCTTCCTGACCGACCGGGTCCTGACCGGGCGTCAGGCCATCCAGCGGTCCGGGCGGGCGTCCCTGCGGCTCGTCCGGGAGCGCTCGGCCTGGCCGCGGAGCAGCTCCGCGGCCTCGTCCGCGCCCCGCAGACGGGCTGTCACGGTCTCGTTGGCCCCGGTGTCCACATGCACCTCGGCAAGCCCCCAGAGCCGCTCCCAGGGCCCCTGTGTGAGCCGTACGCTCTGCACCTTCGCGTGCGGCACCAGCGCCGTGCTGCGGCGCAGCAGTCCGTGCCGGGCCACGAACACCGTGTCGGTGACCGCGAGGCCGTAGCCGCGCCACCACAGCGGCACGCACCTGGCCGCCCTGCGCGGCGGCCGGGACAGCGCCGAGCGCGGCGGCACCGTCACACCGGGCAGCACGCGCGCGACGACCGACTCGGCGATCTCGCGCGGCGCGACCGGCACCAGCACGGAGTTGGACGAACCGGCCACGTCCAGCTCGACCCGCACCCACCCGCGCCGCCGCCACAGCAGCGGCTCCACGATCCGTACGGTCTGCACCCGCCCCGGCGGCACCGTCTCGTGCGTGCGGTCCAGCAGCCCGTGGTCGATGCGCAGCCCGTCCGGGGACTCGCCCACCGTCCAGTCGTACTCGCCGACGAACCGCCCCACACTGCTCGCGCCCGCCGCGCCCAGCAGCGGCAGCGCGGTCGCGAGGACCGTCCACACGCTGTGGGTGGCGAGCCACAGCAGCGGCGGTACGACGAGTGCGGCGGCCAGCGATCCCCAGGTGGCGCCGGTCAGCACCAGGGACACCGCGAGGACCCCGGCCGGCACGTGCAGCAGCTGCTGGGAGGGTGCCTCGCCGACCTGGTGGGCGGTCTCGGGCGCGAACCCGGCCGCCCGTGCGAGGAGTTCGGCCCGCAGCGCACGGGCCTCGTCCTCGCCCAGGAAGGCCAGCTCGTCCTTCTTGTCGGTCCCCACGACGTCCAGCTTCAGCTTGGCGACGCCCGCCACGCGCGCGAGGAGCGGCTGTGTCACGTCGACCGCCTGGATGCGCTCCAGCCTGATGTGCGCGGTGCGCCGGAACAACAGGCCGGTACGGATGCGCAGTTCGGTGTCGGTCACCGCGAAGTGGGTGAACCACCAGGTCAGGAAGCCGTACAGCCCGGCGGCCGGCACGATCACGGCCAGCGCGATCAGCAGGGTGATGGTGGTCAGCCGCGTCAGCTGTTCCTGCGCCTGGTTGGGGTCGTGCACCGCCCACCCGATGATGACGGCGACCGGCGCCCACGCCCGGCGCAACGGCGTCACCGGATGCAACCGCCGCTCCACGACGGGCACTTGTTCCCGTACGACCACTGCGGTCCCGGGTACGTCCTTGTCGGCGCCCGGCGTCGTCAC
>Ga0307511_10003591_pt1 | contig 15889 bp, 14 predicted proteins | sample 13_EM_MG_FD_200266 | JGI IMG/M metagenome (GOLD analysis project Ga0307511, IMG submission 200266) | Populus trichocarpa ectomycorrhiza microbial communities from riparian zone in the Pacific Northwest, United States - 13_EM | ecosystem: Host-associated > Plants > Roots > Unclassified | place... | reverse complement strand
TTGTCCACGAGAATGCTGTCATAGCCCCCCTGATTAAACTTGATGGGCTTCAGCCACCACCTATCAACCCCTTCACGCAAATTGGGCTCGTTTGGGTCGAAATCGATAAGATGCCCTCCGACCCACTGAATACGTTCTCCATCTGAAAATTTCAACTAGCAGCTAAACAAGGAAAGTTCGGAGCAATAACTTACCAGGTGTGAATAGTGTGATGGATTGATTTTGAGATCGACTAACGAGGGAAAAGAATTTCGCTTCGAAAAACCAACTCTCCACGCTTCGATTTTCCTTCAAACCCGGCGTATTGAAGAAAAATTCCTGAAGCACATGAACATTGATTTTCATGGATAGCAGATATCCAACGTAAACGCTTATCAAAGTGCCTGCAACTGAACTGTCATCAACTGAACTGTCATCAACTTCCGCCAGCAAAATGTTCTTGGCATCGGGTGCATGAGGCCCAACCAGCGCAGTGAAGTATGCTTCTGGATCAGCTACACTTTTTACTACAACCCTCAAAGACCTAATTAACGCCGAAGTTGAATAATTGAACATACCCCTGCAAAAGCCACCGGCGTAATAGTGCTTTGCCTCAATCAATTCCTTGCGATCTTTGATGGGAATTTCCTCGATACCTGACTTCACCTTATCAAGTAACTCCGTATTTAACGAAGCATCTAGCTTCTCTGCAACTGCCCTGAAGAGACCACTATCCTCAATTGCTCGATAATAGTCATCCAGCCCCCAAGAATGGACCATATGGAAATCATACTGTGTTGCACAGTGTGCAATTTTCTCACCGATCGTCTGCATGGAGCTCGCAATGATGAGTTCGCAATCAGTCTTTTTTCGGTAGAGTATGTCTCGGCAGGTTTCCAAAAGATCAGCATGCGCTTGATTTGCCTTTGGAGACCGCATTCCATCTATAATGATTGTGTGCTTCCCTGTTATCTCCAGAACAGGGCCTAATCGATAATGGTCTCTGGAGGACAGACTGGACTCGCGAAATTGGGTCCCAGACAACTGTATTAATCTAGTTGAGTTAAGCTCCCTAAGCCCGATCCATGTCACTACACTATTCCTGGAAGTCATATAGGAGGCGTAGACCTCGGTGGCCAAAGATTTTCCTGTTCCAGGTGGACCTATCACACCGTCAGTATTCATTACATGATTGATAAGTGGAATGAAGCTTACCCAAGACCCAACGCTCAGCGTTTCCTGATGGATTACAAAGAAAAGCCATTTGGTCCTGAAAATCTTTCCGACAATAAACTTTCTCTGGGGTAGTAGGAAAGAGAGACCGGTGGGTACTACTGATGTCGATAAAAGAAGCTGATACACTGTACTCTATTCCATGGTATTCTTTCCATTCTGACCACTCAATATCCAAATGACAACGGATTTCTAGTGGCAATTAGCAAATACTGTTAGCAAATATGCGTGGTTAAAAAAGAAAAAAGAGTGACCGTGTGTGAAAGTAGAGTTCCACTTACCAGCAAGGAGAGCTTCAGCTTTTACAGTACATTTAGCAAATATGCGTGCTTAAAAGGAATGAGTGTTACTTACCAGGACGCTTTATTGCGATGTGGATTGTTAAGCAAGGGAGGCTGCCCTGAAAGTGGTCGTTTATGATGTGCTGTATTGTAGCTGATACCGGAAGCCCACCGTCATCCTTAAAAACGAACTCATTCCTCGCTTTTTTGGTGTCGGGGATGTTAGCAACGCAAAGCTCGAGCTGGGGGGCATCAAAGCCATTGAAGCAGTTGGGGTTTGCGGTCACAATAGCCATTTTGAGGTGTCCGATGGTTTTATTCCAGTCAATGTCGATGGGAAAGGGAGCCAAGCTTGGGTCCCCATGGACCCAACAAATCAGCGTGGTTTCCATAGTGCTGGAGCCGGAGTTAAGAAGATGCTGGAGCTTTGATGAAGGGGCGGCTGATGAGTGGGTCGTGATGGGTCATGGAGTTTAAGGAGGAGGGTAGGAAGGCGAGAACAAGGAGGATGATGGAAGGAAGTTGAAAACTAGGCTCGCCAAGTGTTCCGCTAAGTCGTCAACCTTAGTACTTATTGAATATAAGGATTATAGTAGCAACACTGGTGAGCGGAAGGATAGATTATAGTCAATGAAGATATGTGATTCACTCCGATTGTAGTCTCTTAGAGATCTAGAGATCTTCCCAGTCTACCCTTTTTGTAATTAAGCTAGTCCTATCTTGGCAGTCTCCCAACCACACTATTTTTTTGTCTTTTAGATCGAGACTCCACCAGTTCCACGACGCCAACAGGCACCTGAGGCGAGCCCTTGATATGCAGTGCTGCAGACAAAATTTCGGGGTACTAGTATGCATTTACAGTATTTCAAATAATACTAATATGTCCCTACATTAAAGACCACTCCCCCAACGACCCTCCAAGAAGACCCTCAATGACCTCACTCGACTAGGCCATATAGGCTGAATATTGGATAAATAATAGACCTATAACCCAACTAAACTTCTACGAGGCCTTTATCAGCTAACTTAGCATCTAACTGGCTGCTCTAGATCTGTTATGAACCGAACCCGGACTACCAATAGTAAGTATGGCGGTAGTCTGGTTGGGGGCTTGTGCCAACCAGACTAGTATGGCGGGACTTGTGAGGGTGGAGGGTACCACACGGCCACACAACGTCTCCCTTGTGATTCTAAGTTATGGGGAAGAAAATTTTAGACTTGGTCATACATACCTACGTCAATTTCGTCAACCCTTACTTCCACGACCTTATTACTAGAAAAGCTTACCTTCATGCACACTAGGTTGTGACTTATTTATGGATGATCTCATGCCTCTTCTGGCCACATAACGGCCTCGTCTTTTCTGTTCCTCAGAAGCTCATCCCTGATCTACGAGAGCGCCCTCCTTCTATCCTAGTTACAGACCTCCCCCTTTCTACGAGCCCTCAACCCTTCATGTACAAGTTCTAAAGACTCTGCCGCGTCAGAGTTTTTCTGTTCTTCCAAACCTTACATCTACGCTTACTTTATCTACATTTCTATTTCTACTCCTTAAAGGGTTATTTCTCAGCGGGTTGCCTGTAAAGCCTGTAGTCTGACTTGAGGCAAGTACTCACATATTATCCGAGGCTCAGACCCATCTGACCTCCAACTGATAAAATTCCCAGAGGACATCCGTAGCTAAGGTCACGAAGAATACTGTCATGAGAGGTGTTCTAGGCAGGTAAATGTTCTTGAGAACCCCACTTCAGGACAGAGAACAAGATCAGGAAAGTTTGTGGGAGGAAGACTACATCATAGACTCATCAGTTTACTTAGCTCAGTCTCATCTATCGGTGGATTCCGACCACACCTTTCTATTCTAGCGAGAGCTTCCTATCCTTCTTCAGCGTCAGGACCCCCACGTCCCTCTTGTGATCTGAGTCATAGGGGAGAAACTATCAGTTGTGTGGTCATAGCTGCGTCAGGCCAGTGGGAATAGGTGGGCGAGCTGTACGGTAGGTTCTTTGGACATTCCGCGTTTCCCTTCGAGTCGGAATGTCAGAGGGGAGAGCTCATATTTTGCCGCCTCCAGCATCATACAATAAATCGAGACTATACCACAATGAGTGCTCCAACTCCCACGCTATCAGAATCGATTCTTCACCCTAGAGACGAAACTAGCCTGCGACTTGCGTCAAATGCGTACCCGGCCCGTTCCGTCTCCCACATCTCCGCCACCGAAGCCTTCGTCATAGTCCTGGACAATGCACAGTGTGTTGTCTGTGGCTATGATCTGAAAGAGTGTCTTGCACACTGTCATTATTGGAAAAAACACTTCCGGCAGTGCAGACCAATGGGAGATACTCAAGAAAAATGGTTATATCCCCGCCCATGCAAAGTCGCACATCCATGAGGCGCGGAATGGGATTTTGATGTGCCAGAATCATTACACGTCATTTAATAATTATCTGTGGTTTGTTCGGTTCGTCACCATACCCCATATCCCCTTTGTGCCATAGCTGAGCTTGGATGTCTTAGGTTCGTGCCCATGCGCAGGCAATATGTATTTGTGAATATCTCCATGTCTCCACAGCTTGCGGAATTCCATAATCAGCCTCTGAATTTGGACCCAGATGATGTCAGGGCGCCGTTTCCGGCGGCATTCTGGGTTCATGAACAAGTGGCATGGGGGGAAAATTTTTATGTGGGACCAATTCAAATCAGTCATACTCCTCCTCACCAAATCCCAATGCCGGCTAGATCCGCTGGCATTCCAATTCCAATAATAGGAGTGTTAAAGGACATTCCATTCTTTCACAGCGAAGCCCATGGAAGAACTGACAAAGAAGTTCACGGAGAAGCCTGCGAAAAGGCTCACGGTAAATCACAAGAAGAAGAAGATATGCCGGCGTTTCAAATGACCGAGCTTACACCAATAGAAAGGAGGAAGTTGCAGAAGAATGGAGAATTGCCAAAGTATGAAGCCCTAATCCCGTTAATCAAGACAATGGCTAAAAAGCCGCATGGCTATGATCGCTACAATCGGATAACAGCCCTCAAAATTTTCAACGCCATCATTGGAGCGTTGGTTCGAACCTACCATCTATCTACCCTATACTATCCGCAAAGTAACGGAAAATACAAAGAGTGGTGGGTACCATGAAAGTAATGCTAAAGAAGGCAATCTTGGAAGCGCAAGGCAGAGATATGGTTGAGGAAGTTGAACATGAACAAATGAAGAAATGAAGTAATGAACGAATGAAGGGAACGAAGGAATGAACGAATGAATGGAATGAAGGAATTGTTGAAGGTGAAGAGAGGATGTGCAGGATGGTGTGATGTTGTGGGCATTTGGATGTTGAAGGGTAATGATGTCCGGGCCTTCTTTTTTGGGCCTTCTTTGATATTTTGTATACCCCGTCCCACGCTTTTGGATACTGTGGTACTAGTTACCACATGACTGCATACATAGCTGCATAGGTGCATTACTTAGCGTAGCTAGAAATGTCGGGCTTGGCTCGAGGCTTGGCAGGGCCTATAAGGTTACATGCCGGCCAGATTGACTTGAGGAATACATGCTCCTATACATACATCACATCATCCTACAGGGGGCGCCACCAAGACGCAGGCGGGTTTTGCTATTACTCTTCCAATCGATGGAAGCCAAGATCACCAGCTTCGGATCAAAGGCATTTCAGCTTCGGATTTTGTTATTGGTGATGGAGAGTTCCCTCAGGCTAGTCCAACACCTACTGATCCAGCCTTGGATATTGAGCTGGAAACTTTCTACTGCTCCATTCCAGCCAGCGGGGATGATTCTGATGCATTTGAATACACCTGGTTCATTGAAGATTATGTACATAGTATTACCTCCCCTACAGCTCCCCCCTAGATAGATGCCTAGATATTACCGGTACGCTCTTTCATTATTTCGATACTGCAGTATAGGTTCGCTGCATAATGTAGAAGCAGAATGTGCATTGCCGTGCTTCGGTTATTCTGACACCTCTGTTCGCGCTAGCGAGTTTCTCGAGATAATACGGTATGGCGTCCTGTGTGTCCTGTCGTTCGGTTGCTCGGCACGTTTTTTCTCCGAATATTATAGAGCCGGCAAAGGCATGAAACCCACTAATACATAGAGACGGCAAAGGCATGAACACCACTTATACATAGACATCGCGAAAGCATGAAAACTACTAATACATAGAGCCGGCGAAAGCATGAAAACCACTAATACATAGAGCCGCAAGATTCTCAAATAGGATCATTGTTACATAAGCTCCCATGTTACATAAGCCCCCATCCTTTTGGTGGTTCTGTCACTGCCATCGGTGTCTGCACCCCTCTAGACCACTCACTCAACAACAATTCAGTAATTTGATCATCATATTTCAGTTTCCCTCCTCTGTTGTGCTTTGCGCCTGCAGCAAGCTTGTCTACTCTCATTGGGTTTTTTAGTCTGATTGGCACTGGGTTTTTGCCTTTTCAGCGCTCTGATAGCTCTGAAGCTCTGAAGCTCCCGTGTTAATCATCATCTATCAACAACGCAGAAATTGCTCTCCTTTTCTCATACCATCTACAAACGATCTATGCCACGATGTCCGTGACTAACGAAGTTCCCCCGACTCTCGACGAGATGATATTTGCAATCTCTCAAATCAACTATAACACTGCCTACCAACCGTTGTCCCCTCCACCCCCTTCTACGGATCGCTTGTCTGCTTCTCTCGACAATATTACCGAACCGTCGCCAACAAAAACGCTCAGTATGATCGATGATGACACCGATGTTGATGTTGATGACAGCGAAAACGAAGATGACAATGGTAAAGAAAATCGGGCTATGTCCGTGAGTTCTGAACTGAACAGCAGCCGATGGCACCCTACCAAAAAGTCAAAGCACCTGGTTCTCTTGGATCTACTTGCATTATTGCTCATCAGCGAAGCGAAGTCTGATGTGGCGGCAACCATGTTGAGAACGAATGGATCTATGAAATTTTTCTATAGCAAGAATAGACCTTGCACCGACAGCGAGAATCAGTATGTTCGCATGCTCTTCAATTACGCTTCTGAGACCAACAGGAGCGTTGCCGATCGCTATGCGAATTTATTGGCTGCTATAATCGAAAAGTGTCAAAATAAGATAAAGTCTCGCATATCGAAAGTGTTGCGGAGAGTTAGAGAACTCCCGACAGATCGGGGAATCCACTCTGAAGACCGCCTTCCCCTCGAGCTGGTGGAAAAACTCAAAGCAAAACTGAGAATTGGCCCCAAACAGTCCTTGAGAAACAGACTCATCTCTTGGTTAGACTCTCTGAGTCCTGCCCAGTGTTTAAAGGACCCGAAATTCTTGCGGGATGCAATAATCAGCGCCTACTCAATCGGCATTCGTTCAGATATAAATCTCTTGATCGATCAAAAACTGTTAAGGCGCATTCGTAAGCTAGGCGACTACGTGGGAGCAGTTATACAACTAGTTGGAGAAGTCAACCTACTCCCCCCCCAGGTCCTCCAAACCTTGGTTATACAGGAAGTACGTACTGAAATTACCGGTTTTTGCACTGTCTGACAGGTTTTGCAGGTTCCTCCACCGCCTCCTGACAGAATCGTTATTGAGAAGACGAGTGTTGAAATAGTGGAACAATGGGCACGAAACCGAGACATCAAAGAACCGACCGAGACGAACTTAAGAATCCAATTCCCCTCACTCCCGCAACCACTTTCTCAACAGAATACCATCACTCGGAGTGTGCACTGTGAGTGTACTTTGATAATGAAGATCGTCGGCGATCTAGTTCAACAAGGAACTTGTCCCTTGGTGACTCTGGAAGTTGGCGTGTCGAAGTCTCTCTGCAATCTTTGCAAGGTCTTCATGGGTTCGGTCAAGAAGTGGTATCCGAATATCACAATTATAGTATCAACCCACCATGGCAAGAACGTCTCCGGTTGGAGGCTCCCACCTTTGACGCCACTGGAGATCAGGCGGGAGGTAAAAGACCATATCAATAGCTGCATCGAAGAGATCAGGTGCAAGGCAACCCAGGAGCGCCGTTCAGATTCCGAACCTCGTGTTCTCGAATCAGCATTTGGTGAGGAAGCAGTGGGTATTATGGAGGGCTTTTTTAATGTAAATATATAAGTGGTCGCCGGCGACCACCAACCTCGCCACAGAACACGTGACAGTGGCGTAGGGTAACAGGGTGTTGAAAGAATATGCTTACGTCGATCACCGATGATCAAAAACAATCAAATGCTTCGCTCTTTGTTATGCTTTGTTCTGCATACCTTACTTTGTTCTGCACGCCTTCTTGTTCAGTGCTATGTAACTTAGATAGCGAGACTGCAAATATATTGGGGTTGTGTGCATTATTGGCTACAATCCCTATCTAGTTGTTTCACTTGGCCGCGCGGGTACCGGTGTTTTACTCGCCGTCAAGTTCAGCGGTTGCCAGCGCTTACAATGGACCGAGAAACCAAGTGCCAAGGGACGGAAAATCAGGTCGAAATCCCCTTTTCTGGACGTTTGTCGGACCACACAATACTCTACATGAATAATGCACGATGATGATAAATCCATGCAGAACCCCTACTCTAGAGTAAAAACGCCAACTGACCGACTCCGGCGGCCAGGCCATGATTCATGATAGCCCTGTAGCGATGTCATATTTCTAATACATGATAAGGTAGATCTAAAACAACCTTAGCCTCAGCAGAGAGCTGGGTTGGACTCGAAAGCTAGGAGGGCCCATGTTAATATGTATATACATATATAAACTCCCCCAAGTCAAAATTACCAAATCTTACAAACATTTCTTTTCGTGCTGCATATAAATGTAACAAGGCAAAATCCGAGCATCTATGGCCATAGACTGAAGAAAACAAGGCATCCCATCCACTCTGCCATATCTAAACTTCAGATCATCAGGCTAGCACTACGGTGGAACCACACGATAAAGTCTCCCACCGGAGCACGCAATTGGTATTCAGAATTTTTTGACTTCTTCTTTCGGTATTATTGGATGGTTGCCTTTTTGAGATAGTCCGTTTTTGGCCCATACCTTTTCCGGTATCTCCCAATCTACGGTACCGCAAAAACTCAGAAGTAAGACCCCCTGTCTTTCCATACAAAAATCCGTTGCTACGGTGGACAGACAGGGGGTCTTACTTCTGAGTTTTTGCAGTACCCTTTTTGTGATTAAGCTAGTCCTATCTTGGTAGTTTCCCTTGTCTCTATCTTAGTCATCCATCACCACCTTTACTTCCCCTGTTATGAGCTCTAGGCAAGGGGGGTCTACGCAGCATGCGGTAACCGCGTCAGATCACTAGACTGAAGAAGTGGACTGATCACCCACCAGGTCTAGGAGAAGCTGCCGGCATACGGAAGTGTGTGACCGATCGATGCTACGCTCGAGTAGCTGGCTAGGTAGTATCAGCATGTGGATAACTGCCTCTGGAGGATTATGGTATTATGGGCGCATTATGTTACGAGACTTTGCCGCTCGCTACGCTCGCGTGAATTCTTGGGGCCGGTAGAAATGAGTTTTCAGATATATACTTTCAGTCAATGAAACTATGGCTTATATACTGAAAATTTCTAGTTACATTGCCATGAAAGTAATAATTCAGGATATACAATATTTTTATATGTAGTAACTGGAGAAATAGAAATTTGTAGAACAGCAAGGTTAATTACATCTGTAAATCATGACAAGCGTGGGTGAGTGTTGGGTGTGAGCGAGCGTGAGTAGTGAGAGTGGTGAGAGCATGAGTGGGTGAGTGGTGAGTGTGAGTGGTGAGCATGCAATGAGTGAATTTAGAATTTATTGATGTTCAATATATGGGGCAAGCAGAGAGTATAGAGCAAGCAGAGAGGATAGAGCAAGGAGAGAGGATAGAGCAAGCAGGAGCAAGCAAGAAGGAAATGTAGATAAATAAAATAGAAAAAAGGAGAAGAACAAATATAGAAATGCATAGACATTAAGTTAAGCTTTAGTCTTTTTGCGTTGTTGAACTCGAACCTTGGCTTGTCTTTTGATTTTGACTTTCCACCTGTTTTTGTACGGGTGGCTGTATCCCGTTTAATCCAATCAATATTAGACTTATGTGTAAATAAGTTAACACTATTTCTAACTCCCCTGGTGATTTTAGTATTCTCATGACAAATTAAAGACCCCATGTAAAGTATAGCATCCCCTGGACGAAGCTCAACAATACACTTAGCCTGCCACAGTACCAAGTCCCCACACCTTCATAATCCCCATATGGCACTATAGCATTAGGAACTGAACGTATATCCTTGCAATCTTGATAGGCTTGTAAGGCACTATCCCCCTTCATCACTAAATGCCTTGGCTTTTCTGTCAAGTCTGGGGGTGGCCCAGATGCCGAACCCTTTCCAGTAATGGTTGACGGAGGAGATACGGTTGGGGTACTCAAGAAACTCATTAGGGCAGAGAAGCCAAATGCTTTTAAACATATTGATCCGGATAATTTGAAACTCTGGAAACGGAATCAATCAGGCAGTGTTGAAGCTTTGGACCTAGGGAGCAGTAACGCGCTGAACCTAATGGAGACAATTGAGGAGATTTTCGAAAACTATCCCCACAACGAAAATGCGTCCATATAGTCATCGGGGATGGATTCACTCCCCAACGGCAATATTGATCACCCAATAAATCTGTTAAAGGTGGCCCTTCAGCATACCCATCCGAGGCGGCTTAAAAATCTCCTGACATATAATAGGCATGGACCAAGCGAAAGTGCATTTCAATTCGAGCTATACGCCATCCTTAGAAGTATCCTACCAAAGCACTGGTTGTGCACCTCTGAAGCTCGTATTCACGGGCAACAAAAGAGATTGGACCTGTTGGTTCAAGATGGTGGTAACTCTTGGGCAGCATTTGAATTAAAAGTCAATTTAATCAGTGAAACCAAGCTGCTGGGTATTCTCAGCAAGATACCATCACAATTTATCTTGTAAATTTGTTTCGAAAACAGCATTGCTCCCTCCCGCATTGAGGAGAGATGGAGTGGGGGGGTCAATATCCGTTACAATGAGGGTATGGATGAGTTTGATATTCATTGGAGGGAAGAGGAAGTGGATGTTGTTCGGGTGATAGATGGTGATATCACCGCTTGAGCCGTTTTCTTGTTTTTCTTTTTTCTTCATAATTCATTACTCAAATTTACTCAAATGCAGCCTTCAAGTTTTAGCCATGATGAGAGTAGTAGACCGACGCTGGGCCTGAGTATATAGAACCTCAACTTCAGGGTAAGTAAGTTCCTCCGAGCTTCTCTCTGTCACCCTTCCCAACAGCCATTATATGGCTCAAACATAACATCCTTGCATCTGTATCCTGTGGGGTTTAAACCACGCCCATGCAAGGAAGCTCAATTGAGACACATCATCCAGGATGTGCTCCAAGGCTTGAAATGGCTACACAATCATGATTATGTTCATCGTGACATTCGCTGGGATAATATTATTATTGACAGATTCCCGATAGAGCCTTCACAAAGAGGAGAGACAGAAGTTAAATAACACTTTGAAAGCTCGACCGGAAAAGAAAAAAAAAGGAGAAAAAAAAAGGAGAAAAATCCACCGGTCCCAACTAGACTTAGAGAGAGGGGGGAGAGGGACAGGTGAGGCAACGATGTGTGAGAGAGAAGAAATAATAACCAACGAAGAAAAAGAGAAAAAAATGAAGAGAAGACCCTGTTTTTTTCTCTACCCAACTGCACTGACTAACGATTGTCATCACTTGTCGGTTTTTGCTTTTTTGGACGCAGGTTCAGATGCCATTGGCTGCTCCAGCCCTTCCTTTAACAGCCAATTGATAATCCCGCTGATCTGTTTCACGTGCTCCTTTTGGAACTCCCCTTGAAACATCACCTGGTATTTCTTAGATATCTTGGGTGTATGGCCTGGGGTATACTCCAAAAAATACCAGTTGTCTGCATCGGTGGCGATACCAAAACAACGAGATTTTTCACTGATTTCACCAACTTTGCGCTTCCGGTTATACTCCCAAGCAGATCTGATTTCCATAGCATTCTGGGCTACGCCTTGAATGTAATTCTCCTTCTTCAACTCCGTAACACCCAAGATTTCGCCATCTCGTAACTCGATGGAATAGTCCACATTCCCCTTTGCTTTTGAACCTTCTACGTATCTTTCCGCCAAAACCAGGAACTGAGAATTGAAGGATTTTGCTATGGCGTGGAGGATACAGTAAATATAGATTGACTTGTGAGCTTCAGGACCCTGATCAGCTGGTGTCAATGCCGTGCGACTATTCAATTCGTTCATGAGATAAGACAAGAGCTCCTCATCGATGTGATTATATTCGCATTGAAATACCGGAAACTGACTAAGTGGATTCCTGGGGTCATACGAAATCCCGTAGAGTGTGCACACCTCCTCCATATTTGATTCACTAAAGACTTTCACATCACTTTTCGGATCAACTATGAGAGTCGTATCCTTTTTCGCAGTCATTGTTTGGAGGAAATCTCGCAGCTCTGCATCAGTCTGTGGTTCGGCAATCTTGACACCATTTTTTTCGAAAATGAAACGATCAGTGTCCTTCACTTTATGATGATGTTGGGTAATGAAGGTGGCTAGATCGGCTAGTGTCACAGTATTTATGTTCACAAGCCAAGGGGTTGAAGAGGACGTATTTGGTTTAACAATTATTTGGAATACTTGTCGATTTAGTCTCTCCTCAAACTCCCGTAGTCTGTTCCACGCATCGGGGGATTTGGTAGAGGGGCCAGACTGCGAGGCTGATTCTCCGGTTGCTTTTACGACAGCTGGAAGAATATCAGCACAAGATATCGGTTGTGCTAGGGGTAAGTTGACATACCTTGTGGTTGTTTCAACGCGTTGATGAGAAGCTCGATAGAGCCTGCTGTACCCCGAGGCAACCCATAAGATGTTATAAGCTCTTCCTTGGCCAGTAGAAGGAGTACACGACCAGAGACCCTTTCTTCGTAGAGCCGGATGATATCTTCATCGTCAAGGAAAAATTCTTCCTTTTTGGTTTCAAGAAAGTCTTTCAGATTTTGTGGACTCCATTTTCGAGGATCTTCGGGGATGCCGCGGTTCATTACTTTGCCGGAGGCTTTACTGGGGGCGAGGGTCATCGATGTTATAGATGATGCTGGGAGAACTGCTGGAGTATCGAGACTTTCGGGGGTGTCGAGAGCAACTGCAGAGCTATCCATGACTGGAGTTCGAGGGGTGAGGGGGGTGAGAGGGGTGAGGAAAGCAAACGGGGCGGGAACACCTCCTAGAATACATAACGCAACAAGTATCATACGCTAGTCCATCAGGGTTAGAGTTATACAAATGATAGAACTCAGGAATGTATGATCTCGTGCATGTCATCATGATGCTCTATCCTGTTAGTCTCATGCCAAGCCTCTACATAGTCGTTCGTATCGCATTGCTTTTGCTGAGATATTTTTGCATTTTTTGTTAGCTAAGTGCAACCGATTTGTGGCCACACGTAAATTTTATGCCTGACGTCCACCAACCTGTAGTCTCGGTGCGTTGCCAACCTTAGTCTAGTTGGCACAACTCCACAGGTAGTCAACCAGACTATTCCTACAGGAGTCTGGAGAAATAAGTTAGTTTTTAGTATTGGGAGCCAATTACATGAGCATCCTGTACTTATGAATTCAGAGGTAATGTTCCGTTCGTTGCTGAACGAAAAGACCATTCTCTACTTGCCTCAAATAAGACCTTCGAACCTGCTCCTAATAAGAGCTTCGAACCGGCTCCTAATAAGAGCTTCGAACCCGCTCCTAATAAGAGCTTCGAACCCGCTTCTAATAAAGGCTTCGAACCTGCTCTTCTTCCAAACGGGCTTTGGGACCCGAACCTGTAGAAAAGACCTCTGACATGCATAAAAGGGCTAAAACGCAACCACATATACCTGCGCAATCTTTTGCTTTTTGGCATAAATCATTAGCACATTCGAGCGGTTGACTCGCTCAGCATATGTGGATGGTTCTCTAATACCTCCCATGCCGGCTGAATTCTCTTGCAGAGCTTGCATTATGGCAAAATCTGTCAATGCAGTCCCTCAAGGTCTCTCAGGGTAGGTCTACTCCGGCATTTGAGCTAATATATAGTGACCTGAGTGGAAAGCAGTCCATACTCTCTTACGGAAATTCTCAATACTACATAACGTTTATTGATGACTTCACTAGGATGGGCTGGATATTTTTCTTAAAGATACTGTAGTAAAGGTTATCCAAGAATATATTACCCTTGTGGAAAGACAGTTTAAATCCATTGTTTTATCCATAATTACCGATAACGGTGGTTAATATATGGAAGCTGATAAATATATCAGAACTAAGGGCATTAAATATATACAGTCACATTCAGGAACTGTCCGGGATGCATAAACCAGCTATTTTGCATATTCCAGGCAGCACGAGGCCGGCTGAGATGTCTGGAAGTCATAAGGTGACTTGGAGACATCGCTCTGTTTGGCATAGGCAAAAATAGTCCATTGATTGCAGTCCACATGAACCGGTTATGCACGCTGTCATTTATGCATCCCGGACAGTTCCTGAATGGGACTGTATATGTTCTGACCCATTCAGCAATACGGCCCATTGGTCAATGGGACGCTATTGCTGGTTGGGACTGCCCATTCACCAATCTGCATAATATTCTTCATACGAAACTATAGAATAATTAAGCCAGACATCACCAGACAAGTAGAAGTATGAAAAATATAACATAAATAAAATACTAGGAATTAAATTGCCCAGAGGTATAAAGAAATATAACATAAATAAAATACGAGAAATAGAACCGCCCAGAGGTATGAAAATATAACAAATAAAATATAATAAATAAAATGCTAGAAATCAAGTCCTTTTCCGCAACACTATAGAATGCAATGTACTGTCTAAATCAGAGGCCCCGGCAGAAGCTGAATGCGAAATAGAAGAAAGAGTTTCGTATGAAGTAATAATACTAGAATATTATGCAGATTGTAGTCTGGTTTGCAGATTGGTGAATGGGCTGGGCCCATTGCTCAATGGGTCGCTCACTAGTGCGATTGGTGAATGGGCCGTCCCATTGCTGACTGGGCCGTATTGCTGAATGGGTCAGAACACCGCTTTCGTAGTCGTGCTTATGGTCTCCTTGCCAATATTGAGGCTCACTACGACAAGTTAGATTAGCCAATATTGTTCTGCTCCATATGAATTTATTGTGTGTCAGAATCTGTTTTTTTAAGTTTGTACATTTGTATGTAAGCGATCTTTTGTATGTGAGCCAAGCTCATAATGGTGCTCGCTGTAAATTATTAAATACTCATTACTCCTATGCGGACCCAAGTGGGCCTTGGTATTGGTGTTAGGGTGACCTGTTGTTCTGTCGGCGAGTGGAGGAAATAACCAAGCCTTCTGACGATGCGGGAACGGGGCCCTCTCATAGCCTAAGGCTCCATAGATGTACAGACTTTAAAAGAGAAAAATGTTGCAATGGGCTCCATCTTGTAGCCTTGGGAGTCATCTCTATACAGGGTGGCATTCTGGTCATGCATTGGGGGGAGGGTGGGTTTCTTTCTTTGACCTCTGCAAGATATCGGTAATAACTGTTACTGAGGTCTCTCGATACAAGCATACCAGATATAACCATATATTGATCACAGGCATACATTCGCCAGTCCCACATAGAAGTAAAGAAGCATATTTTGGATAGTCTTATACATCTTGGATACAAGATATTTCTTATTTTTTTTACATGTCCTTGTAGCTAGGGAATCGCTAAACTACAAATATGCACTGATAATAAGAATTACCGGCGTTCTACAACTGTGCCGCGACCACGCAAAGATACAAGAATTGGGAGGCAAGTGTAACGGACAGCCAAATTGACTGCACAGGCATAGCACACCATTAGCTATGCAACGATACTAGCAGGTATGACCTGTTAGTACGAAATCAAGATAGCCGTGCGTTCATGATATAAATACAGAAAACTCCTGTTACAAGCATGCGGTCGGGACCGGAGGTGGGGAATATATGTTATACCGTGAGAAAATTAGATACATGAAGAAATGGACAAATGAAAGAGGAAATCAGGACCAGGATTGATGGAAGAAGCCTGCCGCTGAGTTTGTTTGGCCTTTTGTTGTTACAAATAGTACTCAATTCGACATGTCTCTCTTTTTATTATTATTATTATTTTTATTATAATATTCATTACTGTTATGCGGTCCCATTAAGGGGGTCGTGAAGAACCACCCGTTGTGGGATAGTATCCAAAGTCGGCCATCAAACTCCCGAGCTCCATTAGAGCCTATCCAGTCCAACTATACATTAGAGCGGTTCAAATCGATTTAGTGGATATGCGAGCCACACCCCACAAAGGAAATCATTGGATT
>Ga0307511_10003590_pt1 | contig 15889 bp, 15 predicted proteins | sample 13_EM_MG_FD_200266 | JGI IMG/M metagenome (GOLD analysis project Ga0307511, IMG submission 200266) | Populus trichocarpa ectomycorrhiza microbial communities from riparian zone in the Pacific Northwest, United States - 13_EM | ecosystem: Host-associated > Plants > Roots > Unclassified | place... | reverse complement strand
ACATAAAATGCTCAAATAATTTTAAGGATTTTTGGCCATATATAAGAAAAAGAAAGTATTTTTTTATAATTTGTTTTTAATTTTTATTGTGTTTTTTTAACTTTGTTTGGCAAAACCCCATTTTTGTAATAAAACTCCCAAAAACAAGCCTAAGGGTGTTAGCCAATCACACCCTTAAACCAAAAAAACTTATAACAAAAACATTGCTAGCAAAACAAAGCCTTAGGCATTGATTCAATTTTGACCCGACTAAGTTGACTTGACCGAGTTGATTCGACCGAGTTGACCAGAAATCTTTGGTTTGACCATGAACCAAACAAAAAACATGGGTTTAACCTGAAAACAAGCGAAAAACAAAAACAAAAACATATTAAACTTGTCAAAAACACAAAAAACTCAAAACATTTAGCGAAAATGGATCACAACCCAGAAAAAACAAAGAACACGAAGAATATAGATGAACATTCAAAGTGATTCCAGCAACATGAACTCTAAATCAGACCATATTTCATGAAATAAATGGAACAAAAAGGTTGTAAATCATGCAAGGATCAATAATCAAGCAAGGAAACTCAGCAATTATCACCAAATAATCTAGTTTAGACAAAAAAAAATCTTGATACCAAAAACAAAACCCTAAGATTAAAACTCACAGAAATTAGTTATTGATGCATGAAGACCCTAAATTATTGTCTAATGATGTCATGCGATTATAAAGATGCAAAGAAATGAAATAAAAAAGGTCAAAAACTTGTAGCTAAGACAATGCTCTTGGAAAGAACATAAAGAACATCAATCTAGATTTTGCCCAGAAATGCATCAACCTACTATCAAACCTAGAAATGCATACCAAACCTCAAAACTAAATCTTTTTTATTCACACAAACCACATTGTCATAGTCATATACATTTGAATTAAAATAAACAACAAAAAACAACAAAACATGGAAAACATGCATTAAATCCCATTTTCCAAAATTAGCAAATAAAAATAGCAAGCTTATCCATGCAATTTGGATTCAAAAATGATTTTCAAAACATATTTTGGTCATGCCCAAGCCTTATAAATCCAGGATTAATAACATAGCTTATCAATGCACTAACTGAACTAACAAAAATAAGTTAACAAAACATTACTTTATCAAAAACTAACTTAACTAGAGGGCTTTTATTACATAAAAAAATCAAACACATCCTAAAACGCTTTAGAGAACAACATCAACTATAGAATTAAAAACTACAAAAATAAAAAGAAACAATCACCTCCCTACTTTTCAAGCATTCCAAGCACATTTCCATACTTGTAAACATAAACACAAATCAAATGACAATCAAAATCAACTCAAACAAGCCACATGGACTCCACTTTTAGGTTAAGAAATGTACCACCAAACCCCTAAAACAACTGTTACCCTTTTTTTGCTTTTCTTTGTAAAGTTTTGTTTCCACAAACTTGTCGCCCTTTCAAAGATAAAGAAACCCTTATGCTAGGCTCATAAACCTTCACAACTAGGGTATTTTCTCAGTATTTTCTCTTTTTTTTTCTCTTCCTTTCAGCTCGAATTTCCAAGGGTATTTATAGCATTGTTTTGATGGATTTCATTAAATATTGATCAAAGATGAGTCATTTGATCAAATAAGAGAGTTCTGGATAAAATTTCACAATTGGAACCTCTATCCTTCAATGGTTTTTGCAATGGTGGTTATAGCTTAGGTGGTTTTCCTTTGCGTAGAGACAAAGGTATGCATTCTTCACCTTTTGATCTTAGATGAACGATTTATATACCTTAATAAGAACCTTATAGGAGCTTTGAAGTGTGAACACATAAAAATCTTAGGTGGTTTTATACCAATGAGTATCTTAGTCAAGCCTGAATGAGTTGGCCACTTTCGAGATTTTGTTAGAGTAATTTTGATGTCATCGTCGTTGAAGACCACCTGAAGTTGGTAGAGGGGATGTACATCTTTTTTTGGATCCAACATTGCTGAATTTGAAGGTTTGTAGCTTCATATTGACTCACTTGAATGTGCTTACTTAATCAACCCAGAATATGAAAATTGAATGATAGCTGATCAGGGACAAGATGTTGGGGATTTCTATGGAAGAATTGGGATATAAACATCTAATTTTATGGAAATGAGGTTGTAGAGGGGATGTTCCTCTTTCATTTGCAAAAACCCATATGCCATTTTGAGGTCTAGAATTCCATAACGAGCTCTTGGAATGTGCCAACTTGATCACCGTGAACCGTCAAGGAAGAAGATTAATAGAGGCTGAACGATGTATCGTCTGGGTTAAACCATAAGATTTAGGGTATTTAATTTAGGATTTAACAAAGTTTCAATTTAGTCTCTGTTCATCTAATTGTAGCGTATGCACATTTAATTGATACAAAAACGTTTAATTGCATGAAATTTAACCCCCGCTAGACTCAAACATCAGCCTTGAAGTTTAGCACTATTTTCATTCTGGTCGTTGGTTTCTGATTTGTCCAATTGGACCCCCAATTGACCATCAAACTTTTATTTTTCTTTAATTTAGCCCTTGATTTCACCAATTTCTACCCTCAAAATCATGCACCATTTACAAGTTGGTTCATAGTCTTTAATTTCTTCAATCAAACCCAATTGGCTACCAAACATTAATTGTTTCATAATTAAGCCCCTAATTTGGCCAATTAAGTTGTTCAAAATCCAATTTCAGCCCCTAAACTTCAATTTCTTCTAATTAACACCTAAATTGACTATAAAAAATTATTTTTCATTGCAATTAAGTCATTAATAAAATTAATTAAGCCTTTCAAAATACTCATTGAGTCCTTACTCATCCAAATTTGTATTTTTTTACCCCAAATACAAATATTTTTGCCGAATGGGTATTTTGTCAATCATAATTGGGTCACCAATTTTATCAATCTTGTACATTCAACTTTTCACTTATCATTTTGGTCCTTCACATCAACTTGGATCATCTTTTGAGCTTTTTTCATGTGTATCTTCTTGTATTTTGGATTTTGTTTTATTTTTAATTTTTTTCTTGATTTTTTTGTGGGGTAAAAATGGATATCAACAGATGACCTCTCTTTATAATGTTTATGAAGCAAACTTTCATCAAGGTTTTGCATAATGAGCTTGTAAAGAAAAGGTGTTTGTCCAACTTGTTGGGTGATCAACCCATCCACAGACTTTACTTTTAAAATTAAAAAACTAGTCTATTTTCACTGGCGACGTGTTTTTTTTTAAATTTCAAAAAGATTTTCAGCAAACATTTGTGCTTCCCTGAAATTTATCTATTTTCACGGGTGACTTGCCCATTTTAAAAGTCAAAAGAACTCTAGTAAACGTCCATGCTTTCCTGAAATTGGTCTATTTTCATAAGTGACTTGCCTATTTTGAAATTCAAAACAAATTAGCCTATTTTCACAGGTGACCTGCCCTTTCAAATTTCAAAAAAAGACTTCAATAAACATGCATGCTTCGCTAAAATTGATCTATTTTCACGAACGACCTGCCCATTTTAAAATTGAAAATCTGGTCTAGTTTTACGGGAGACCTGCCCTTTTCAAATTTCAAAAAAGAACTTCAACAAATGTTTGTGCTTCTTTAAAATTGATCTCTTTTCATAGACGACGTGCCCATTTTGAAATTAAAAAATTGGTCTATTTTCACGGGTGAATTACCTTTTTATATTTCAAAAAAGAACTTTAGCAAGTATCCATGCTTCCTTGAAATTGGTCTATTTTCAATTTCTTCTCTTGATTGCTGAGGGTTGTAATTTTTAAGGTGGTCACTTTTGCTAGCTCATCTTCTAGTTTACCCAAGTAAGTCAGTGCCAGTTACTTTCAAATATTAAGCATTAAGCTGTTTTTGTAGCCTTCTCATTTTTTAGAGTATTTAGGCCATGACTAATACTATCCTAATTGGGAATGCATTAGAAATCCTTGCCTTATGACAATGTTGTTTTTCATGTGCTTTTCTCAAATACATGTGACACACGTTTGGGTTTTATTTTAGGGTGTTTTTTCTAACAAGGATTTCACAAGATTTACTTAGTCTTTGAAGAAAGATATTTTACCATGGTGATTGGTTTAGGAGATGGCCTATTTTGCACTAGGTTAAAAAAGGATCGAATACTTGTTTAAAGTCTTGTGTTTGAATTTTCTTAATAAAGACGAATAATTATTCATTTTACCATGACTCTTGTGAATGGTTCTTTATGTTTTAAGAGCATATTTATCAGTCTTTCTCGGTTGCTTGATTAGAATGGACTTTTCAAGGTACATAATAAAGGTCGAGTTTCATGGCTACCAAAGAAAAGGAATTCATAAGCTCAAATGGTGTTTAAGGGTCTTCATAGGTCTCAGATCGCTTTCATTCCTTTATACCCTTTCATTCTCTTTTGTTATTCTTCCACCATATAATATGCTATCAAAGTCCTTTATTTTAGGAGTCGAGACAAATGTATCTTTCTAGGTTTTCTTTTCACTCTACATCTTTGATCAAATACCTAATTGACTTTTCTTTCCCGAAATCTCATTACCCAATGCCCTTCTTTTTTTCAAACCCTTGATTGAAAACCCAAACATGTTTCGTTCATTTGTAAATTCTTTAATGATTTTCCTTTTCTTTGTTCGTTGATGTTTTTTGAGAAGCCCTTGCTTGGTTTTTTTAGATACTCGTGTGTCTTTTCAAGATTTGTTAGTTTAACAAAGCCCCTCTTTTTCTTTTTTGGGCTTGTTGGGCTTGTAGCCTCAATCACGGATTCCGTTCATAGGTATTCTACCCTTTATGGATTTTCCAACCACATCATCATTATTTTCTAATACTTGCCCCTAATGTGGGGTGTGATCCTATCCAGGGTTATCTAAAAAAAAAAAAACTTCATTTTGGCTCGAATTGGAACTACAATTGCTATATTTATTTCTAGGGGGTATCAAAGAATGGTCTTTCCTTATTTCAAGCAAGATTGATCATGACTGATAAATTTTGACCTCATCATCGTAGCAATTTGCATGGAATTGTTTTGTGAGTTCATGATTCATGAAAACTTTATCATCTTTGTTTCATGCAACTTTTGTACAAAAAACATTAATGGTTGAGTTATCTATTTGGGTTTTTGGGTACTTAGCCATCTCCTAGGGAGTTGCTTGGTGAATTATTACTCTTGACATATCATTGATTTTTTTCTCGAAATCATTAGCCAAAGTTAAATCTTAAAAACCTTTGTTTAAGAGAAAATGATTTTTTTTGAAAAACAATTTTTGTTGAGCCATTTGAGATCATTTGCGAAATACACATGATGTAATGAGAATGAATAAACAAACTTTATTGATTTAAAGAAGATGAGTACACTATGCATAATACTTCTTTACAGAATTAGGGTTTACAGGCCTAGGCAAGTTGTCTCCATCCATTCTTGTCAATAATAGAGCTTTCCTAGAGAATGCTTTCTTTACTACATATGGGGCCTTCATAGTTGGGTGCCTACTTACTCTGATCTTCATTGGGTAGAGGTAAGATCTTTCTCAGCACTAAATCTCTTTAATGAAATACCCTAGGTTTAACCTTCTTATCATATGCTTTAACCATTATTTATTGACATAGTTGGTGATGACAGATTGCAACTAACCTCTTTTCACTCATTAGATTTAACTACCGTATCTCATCTTGACCCAATTAGCTTCCTCAAATTCTGATTCCATCAGTACCTTTAGAGATGAGATTTCTGCTTCTAGAGACATTATTACTTACTCCCCGTAAACCAATGAATAAGGTGTAGCTCCTATAAAGGTTTTTATTGTGGTGCGATATGCTTGCAGAGCAAAAATAAGAATTTCACGCCAGTCCTTGTATGTGACTACCATCTTCTGCATAATATTCTTGGTATTCTTATTGGTAGCTTCTACAACATCGTTCATTTTTGGCCTATATGGAGATGAATTTTAGTGCTTGATTTTCTATTTTGTGCAAAGCTCTATTATCATTCTTCCATTAAAGTTCTAAGCATTATTAGTCACTATCTTTTCAGGTGCTCCATATCGATAAATTTAATCTCGTTCAATGAATCTCTTCACTACCTTCTAGGTTATATAAGCATATGAACTGACTTTTACCCATTTTATGAAGTAGTCAATGGCCACTAGGATAAACCGATGTCCGTTGTTAGCCTTCGGATTGACAAGCCCAATTACATCGACTCCCCACATTACAAATAGCCATGTAAATGTTAAATTAAATAAAGGAGCTGGAGGCATATTTATCTTATCACTGTACACCTAACATTTGCGGCATTTTCTAACATATTCTATGCAATCTCTTTCCATAGTCATCCAAAAATATCTCAACCATGCAATCTCTTCCCATAGTCACCCAAAAATATCTCAACCTCTGTATTTATCTAGCTGTCATATGTCCACTACCATGAGTTCCATAAATCCCTTCATGAGCTTCTTGGAACGTCTTTTTTGCTTCTGTCCCATTTAAATATCTCAACAATGTTCCGTCAGATGACCTCTTATATAACACTTCTGCATCGAGGTAATAGTCCATGACTAACCTTTGTAGGGTTTTCATATCTGTATTGGATGACCTAAGGGGATACTTTCAATGTTGGATAAACTGTTTGATATCATAATACCACGGATTCCCATCCACTTCTCCTTCAACTAAGCAACAATGGACCAAAGAATTCCTAACTTCAATACTTATAGGTTGCCCTTTGTTTTCATAATTGATTTTGGTCATGTCAATGTTGGATAAACTGTTTGATATCATAATACCACAGATTCCCATCCACTTCTCCTTCGACTAAGTAATAGTGGACCAAATAATTCTTGACTTCAAAACTTATAGGTTGCACTTTGTTTCCATAATTGATTTTGGTAATGGAAGCTAAAGTGGCCAAAACATCAGCAAATTGATTTTTATCTCTTCCCATATAAGTGAATTTTATCTCATTAAATTCTTTTGCTAGTTTGGACAAATATTCTTGATATGCCTCTACTTCTCATCTTTTGTTTGCCATTCTCCTTTCATTTAGCAGATTATTAACATCGAGTCTCCATAAACATCAAGTTTCTTTATCTTTAACTCTAATGTAGCTTATAATCCGAGGATGCAAGCTTCATAATCAACCATATTATTGGTGTATTTAAATTGCAACTTGATCGAAATAGGGTATTGCTTTATGTTAGGGGAAATTATCACTACTCCTACTCCATTGCCATGTATATTTACTGTTCTATCAAAATACATTGTCCATTAGTCTAATTCTTCTTCTTTTTTACTACTAGCACATCTTCATATGAGAAATCAAAGTTCAAAGGCTCATAATCTTCAATTACATTGTCTGCCAAATGATCAACAATAACACTTCCTTTCATGACTTTTCTTGTTATGTATACGATGTCATACTTACCTAGGAACACTTGTCATCTTGCTATCCTAATTGATAAATAAGGCTTTTCAAAGATATATCTGAGAGGATCTTGTTTTGAAATTAACCATGTAGTGTAATACAACATGTATTGTCGAAGTCATTATGTAGCCCATTCAAGTGCACAACAAAGCTTCTCTACCATTGTGTATCTGGACTCGTAATCTATGAACTTTTTACTCATATAATAGATTGCTCTCTCTTTTCTTTCAGACTCATCATGTTGCCCAAGTATACATCTCATTGCTTTCATGGTTGTTGTCATATATAGAATTAATGGTCTGCCAAAAACGGGAGGCACCAACAAAGGTGAATTTTGGAACTATTGCTTGATTTTATCGAAAGTTTCTTGGCATTCCTCGTTCTATACCCTAGAATTTTTATTTTAAAGGAGTTGGAAGATTGGCTCACAAGTTGTTGTCATTTGAGATATAAACCGAGCAATGTAATTCACACAATCTAAGAACCCTCTTACTTTTTTTTTTCTATCTTACATGTCAGCATAACTTGAATTGCTTTTACTTTATCGAGGTCGATTCAATACCTTGTCTACTCATCACAAATCCTAATAGTTTTCTAGATTTTACCCAAAATGAGCATTTTGCGGGGTGCAACTTCAATTGATACTTTTTCAACCTTTCAAACAGCTTTCTCAGATTCTGAAAATGGTCTTCTCCTTTCTTGGATTTAGTAATCATATTATCCATATACACTTTAATTTCTTTATGCATCATGTCATAGAACAAAGTTACCATTTCCCTTTGATAAGTGGCCCCAATGTTTTTTAGTCATAATGGAATCACCTTGTAACAAAAGGTTCCTGATGGAGTAATGAAGGTTGTCTTCTCTTTATCTTCATCGGTCATTTTGATCTGGTTGTACCCAGAGAAACCATCCATAAAGGAGTACATTGAGCTTCACTCCACATTATCAACCAGGACATCGATGTGTGGTAATAGGAAATCATCTTCCAGGCTTGCTTTATTTAAATCCCTGTACTATACACATACTCTAATTTTGTCGCCTTTCTTAGGAACTACTACTATGTTAGATACCCATTGTGGGCACCTAACCACCTCTAAAAAACCAACATCCCATTGCCTTTCTCTCTCGGCTTTCACCTTGAGCACCATATCCGAATAAGTTATTTGTAGTTTCTACTTCGCAGGTGTACTTCCTTCTTTTAATGGCATCTTATGTACTATAATGTTAATATCTAAACCAAGCATATCTGTGCTGGACTAAGCAAACACATCAATATACTTGCATAATAGTGAGATCAAGTTTTCCCCTTTTGCTAGCAGTGATTAGAGTCCCTATTTTTAATTCTCTTTCATCTTACCCTGTACTGACATTAATTGTCTCTAACTCTTCTTATATCGATTTCCAAGCTCACTCTAATTGTTCTAGTAGCCTAGTGAATTATTTTACATCATTCTCTTCCCATTCATTTTCCTCCATTGCAATTATGTACTCATCAAACTTTGACCATTCATTCTCAGTGTAATGTGCTCATAATTTTATGGATAATCCGTTTTTAGATTTCCTAAAAGTAGAATGTGTTTCAGTGTAAGTGTGTTTTTTGCAAAGATGAAAAGACAAAAAAACACCTGGCATGTACAACCATCCAACACAGCCAGCAACCAACATCAGTAAGAATAACATTATGAGCACCACAGGGAGATCCAAAGAAACCAACACCAATAGGCGGGTGATAGCTCCTCCAAACCCAATAGACCCAAAGAGGGACAATGAGAGAGACCAAGGGGAATAGGCTCCTCGAAGGAGCAACAATCTTGAATAAAAATATCAAAGGATGCGAACCAATATGACGCACTAGTAGGACACTAACATCACCAAACAGTCGGGTTGTGATCCACAAGGTCTATAGCAGAATAACAGCATCAAGGTGAGCAACAAACATAATCTCCATCAATAAGCATACTGTCAGTACAAATGACCGCGACAGCGGCGACAAAGAGCAAGCCTCCACCAGAAAATCCCATCAACAAATAAACTAGTGAAAAGAACATTAAATAGAAGGTCAAATCCTAGCAGGTGACAATGAACATCCGACTCCAACAACAATTAGTTGGAGTAACAAACCCAGTTGCAGCTTCAAGAAGCGCAACAAACAACTTACATATAGCAGCAACAACACCATAATGGTGATTCCAAGTCACATTTTAGTAGCCAACCACCAGAGCTAAGAAACAACCCTAGCATTCAGACCACACAAAATATAACCACAACAAAACCAACATAACAAACAGCAAAGTAGAGGCAAAGCTAGTAGTCTTAAGACAACCAATCAGGCAGAAATACCAGCAGCAAACTTTAGCAAGTATAGCAGGACTAAGTTGCAAATAACAGTAACACAAAGCTAGAGAATCAATTCTAGCAAGCCAAGCATGGAGCAAGCAACTCACAACCGCAACAACTAGAAAGTGAAGCCATCAACCCCATCAACTCCAGTAGACCAACACTGTAAACAATAATATATAATTCCAGCAGCCAGCTTCAAGAAGCTCAGCAAACCAAGCGGCATATAACAACAACTCATAGCAGGATGAAGAAACCAGAATGAGTCTAGTGGCTAAACAACATCACTACTGCAAAGGGCATATGAACCAACCAAGCAGACTGCAACAATAGGCTAGACAAAACAAGTTAAAGTTGCAGCAACACAGAAACCATAATAGCATATATTAGAGGAGCATGTCATTAACCTATAGTCAAAGTTCAGAGATAACCAACCCAGCAGAAGAACTCTCAATAGTCTTTAGCCAAGAGAGCAAAATACACAAACTTCAACCAGCTAAAACCTCATCGGTAGGAAGATAGGCCACTACAATGGCGGCCAAGAGACCATCCATAATAATCATTCATCATCAACCGAAACATTGATGGCTCCAACAAACCAGGTAGAGCATGGTACAAGAACAAAATGGCAACTAGAAACTAAACAGCCCAACCAGCAATCAAGCTGGATGCAAAAAGTAGCATGAGGTGTACAACCTCATGATGGGTCAGAGGGCTATTTACCCTCTAAAAAACCAACAGAAAACACACTAAAGAGTGGAAGGGGTAGGATATGTCCTACCTCTTCCAGATCTGGAGAAATCAGGTTGCTAAAAATTACCTGGGTAACACCCATTGATGCCTTGGCCTTTTTTAAAACGCTCTTCATCTGGATAGACCACCACCAGGAAGGGAGAGACACACATCTCCATGTCCACTGGTCCCTCTAGTGAGGGCTGAAACGACATGAGCTGGGTTTGTTGGAGGCACACCCAAATTGAGGTTATGGGAATAGATCTGAGACTTCTCTTGGATTTATCTTTGCTGAATCCAACAGAAGTAAAACAGAAGATGTGTTTTATCTCTGGCCATGAAGGTCCAAGTAGAATGGTAAAGAACGAATCTCGAAGGGAAACTTAGAAGCTACACATCACGAGGAGAAACTTAAAAAAGAAGAAGAGCATCTCTCTCTAGGTTCTTTTTCTAGTAACTCAAATCTAGGCAATCTTCCTCCAACGTTCCTTACTATCATTTTGTTTGAATGTGTTGAAGCCCATAAAACCTTGGGTAGGGACATCTGTCATATCTTCGGAGTGCATTATATAAATAACTTTGGGGAATGATACATGGATCAGGGGGATAACAATCTCTTCTTCTTCTTCTAGTTCCATTCCTTTCATCTTGACTAGCCTTTTTTGTCATTTGATATCAACAACTCTTTTATAGTCTTTGTAATAACCCATAAAATTCAATTGAGTTTGATATACTTCTTATTCATAGAGAGCAAGAAATGAGGGTATTTGTTTTTTATATTCCATCAATACATTATCTAGTGCAATAATTCTTCATTGCCGTTCTTCTTGAATTGTATATTTCATGATACTATTTATTATATTGATATCTGGTCATCTTTAACATTCATGTAGACTACTACATACACATAAGGTACCATAATATTATAGAAAAGAAATGTATATAAACACCTTGTGCAAAATATAAGGTTTACCATTACACCATAACTTACACACCCTAGATTATATTGAGATAATAAAGTTTTACAAAATACAAGTCGTCTATTCGTACTACTACATAGATTATTATAAAATTATTATAAAATTACATGATTTTGCAAGGTGTATTTACATGATTGCTAAACGTCATGGTCATGAGATGTTACGAGATTGCTAAACGCTATGGTTATGAGATGTTCCTGTTACAAATCAAACTTGATGTAAGTTTTTACACATTACTTGTGACATAATTGAACAATAGACATGTAATCGTGATTAGATTAATATCTAATAATGTAGGTTTCCATTAATAACTTTCTACCGCGTCTATCTTTAATATTTTACTTCACATCTTTATATAACCTTATACCACATTATTTTATTTGAGACATATTCAACAAACAACTGATGACATGTATTATGGTCTAGAAATCCTTGTACATATAGAATTTTTCTATGCAAAACTATTCATTCCTAACTACGGTTCCTTAAATGTTATTTCCAATTATAAATAACATATTATAATCTTTCTTTCATCATATCAATAAATGCTTTCAAATGAGACGGTTCACAACACTCATTACCAGTGATCCTAGTATAGACCCCATTAACAAGAGTTGACCTCATTCTTTACTCCTGACTATCCAATATGAGTATCATTAGCTAAAGTTAATCTTTAATATTTATCTCTGACTATCCAACATGGATGCCATTAGTTAAAGCTAATCTTATTATTGGTTCCTGATTATCCAACATGAATATTATTAGCCAAAGCTAATTTTTAATATTTATTCTCAGCTATCCAACATGGATGCCATTAGCCAAAACTAATCTTTAACATTTATTCTCGACCATCCAACATGGATGCCATTAGCCAAAGCTAATCTTATCACTTGTTCCCGACTATCCAACATAAATATCATTAGCCTAAGCTAATCTTTAATATTCATTATCGACTATCCAATATGGATGCCATTAGCCAAAACTAATATTTGTTGCGATGTTGCGGTCACACAAATTAATTACCTTAGCTTAAACAAATAAGATAATATAGAGCAAGCAAGAGGTCGATCCCATGAGAAAGATCTAGTTCAGGTTTTTATGCTAGATGATTCAAAGTTGGAGGGTTTTGAGGTTATCTAGGTTATGCTATGGTAAACAAAAATACAATAATCAAACTAAATTAAATTAAATGAAACTTATTAAGAGAAAAACCTTGGTCTCAAGTAAACGTCCACCTACAGAAAATCAAAACTTATCATTGAAACAATACGTCAATTTATATTCTGAATATCTATCTTTCCTTAGCAATAGTCAATTAACCGATCCACAATATAACTAACTCTAACCATTAAATAACCATAGTATCCGCACTAGTAATTTAATTCAATGGCAGCCTTAAGAACTATATAGGTTAATAAATCTAGACAACATAACTGTCTGCAGTCTATGTTCGATTTAGTTAAATGTTTTCCGTAAGATTAACAACAGAGATCCACCATAATTATTAAATTTAGTCACTTCACAAGTTTAAATATCACAACTCTATTTTTGATAGCAAACTTAGTAATAAATTGGTTAGAATAATAACATAGAGTCCGCATTATCAATCAAACTAAACAATCATAGAAAATAAGCATAGAAAAACATTCATATTCATCATATAAACTAAAAAGAAAAGATAGAATAAATCTCATAATTTTTGAAATATGAAGGTTTCTGTATCCTTTCAACAAAGAAAAATAACTTAGCCTTGCATGTCTATCAAAAAACTAAGAGAAAAGATGAAAACATAATTTCAAGTATAGGAGAAAAGAGTGGGAGTTTTCTTCTTCTTTCTGGCTACCTTCTTCTCTTTTTATTTTCTCCTTTTCTTTTTATTTGATAAGAAATCCTAATCCTCACATCCCTCCTATCTGTTTGAATCATCTAAAAAATAAAAATAGTCATTTCCAAAGTAGACAATCTATACTTAAGTAGTACAATAACTATTTTACAAAAAAATAGTCTTGCATAAAATCTTCAAGCTTTGACTTTGAACTTAGAGAAGTTAAATTGCCCAAATAAAGACCTTTAACATACGAAGACACAATTTTCATGTCGGTTTGGATGCTTTGAAAGTAAGTTGGACTTAATTCTTCATAAAACATGTCTACTGACATAATTGATGAGTTGTCTTAGAAAAATCATATATCTCTCATATGAGCTCCTTTTCTGCTGCAATTTGGTAGGTTGATAGGTCTTTGAGTCAGGAATCTAAAAACATTGAGTTTGGACTTCTCTAACTCAAGATATTCAAGTCAGAATGGTCAAAGGTCAAAATTGGTAGAATGCGAGACTTGTCTTTGAAGGCTGCGATTTCCATGCCCTTTTTTTTTTTTTTTTTCTTGCTATATATGTATAGAAATGTATGGATGTTAGCTTTTTAATGCCACTAGAAGAATCACTTCATTTTGACCTCTACAACTGAAGTTCTTTTTAATGATTATTCGACATAGGTTGGAACATGGTCTAAATTTTATCTCGAATTTACTCCTTTTTGAATCATACAAAGTGCCTTGAAATCATAAAAAAAGATTATCAATGCATTTTATATATAAAACATGGACAAAATACTAGGTAAATGTGGGTATAACTATCGAATAATTTGGTTGCATTAATCTTTAACATTTATTGTCGACTATCTAACATGGATGCCATTACCCAAAGCTAATCTTATAATTTATTCCTGATTATTCAACATGGATATCATTAGCCAAAGCTAATCTTTAATATTTATTCTCGGCTATCCAACATGGATACCCTTAGCCAAAGTTAATCTCAACATTCTTTATAATTCATAAATAATTAAGCAACTAAGTTCAACTAACAATACTATATAAGAGTACTTTGAGAATTTAATAGGGTTAGATGAAGCTGGAAATCACCTACCTCCTCTCCCTATAGTATGTTCTCGCCTGATCGAAGATCTGATTCCTGTTGCACCTCCTAATACATAAAGAGACCAGTACTTAGTATATTCTTATCTCTAGGCATCATCAAAGATTATTTCCACACACATATATCACACCTATTCATACAAATGTCCCTTGTATTCATGTATTTGCATGACAAAAATGTTATAATAAGACACCCATTTCAACTTTATTGAAAGTCATTAAAGAAAACTAAGTCATTACAACACTGCAAATCATTAATAAAAACCAAGTCACTACAACACTGAAAATCATCAATGAAAACTGAGTCATCCTGATACTGAAAATCATCAACAAAAAATGAGTCATCATGACACTGAAAATCATCAATGAAAACTAAGTCATTACAACATTGAAAATCATCAATGAAAACTAAATCACTACGACACTAAAAATCATCAACAAAAACTGAGTCATTTTGTTGTTTCTTTTCCCAAGTTCATGCATAAAAGTCAATACCAAATTCTCTTCTTAAAAGATCATACCATAACTTATTTATGGACATCAACCATAACACAATTCATCTCTAAGGTTATATGAAGCAAGATTAACATGTAAAGTTTCCAATCTATTACAACTTCACCCAATCATAAAAAATTGTCAAGGAGGTTCTATGGTTATCATTGTATTCATGGAGCCTTTCTTTTCTATTTTTTCCCAATTTGACCAAAACCTATGCCTTTTCTCTACCAAACATAATTTGTGTTTTTTATCATATCATATCATCCATTTCTCATCTATTATAACATGGCATAATGTTGTTCTATGCATTCCAATTTATGAAGTTCTACTAAACATGTTCAAGAATCATGTATATTTTTATAATCTCATTTAGTTCATCACAATGTTGTCAAGTGGTATTCAATTAAATTCAAGCATGTATATTTCAAGGATTTTCTTTCCTGAGTCTTCATGGTGGCCGAAACATAGAACATTTATACCAAGTGTTCATTTCATCATTCTTAATCATTTTATTCCAAATCATAAAACACAATTCTAAGGATGTTCATCATACAAGGGAACTTCTTTCATTTTTTTCTCTTGGCCGAACATTTTTTCTTCATTCCTTCAAGTTTACTCATGTAAATTATCATTTTCATTACAAACATGTTTAGGTTAACATGCATTAATCATACATCAATCCTTTAAGTTTATAATCAAGTAAATTCTATAACTCATGATACAAAACAAGGATATTAACATTTCTAAAATTCTATTTCAGTCTAGACATTTTATCCCAAGTACTTGTTAAGTGTTGCGATGTCGCGATCACACAAATTAATTACCCTAGCTTCAAACACAACACACAAGATAGTATAGAGCAAGCAAGGGGTCGATCCCACGAGGAAGATTCAAGTCAGATTTTTATGCTAGATGATATGCAATTTGGGGGTTTGGACGTTATCTAGGCTAAAGCAAAAGAAAAAAGAAAACTATCAAACAAATTT
>Ga0307511_10003588_pt1 | contig 15893 bp, 11 predicted proteins | sample 13_EM_MG_FD_200266 | JGI IMG/M metagenome (GOLD analysis project Ga0307511, IMG submission 200266) | Populus trichocarpa ectomycorrhiza microbial communities from riparian zone in the Pacific Northwest, United States - 13_EM | ecosystem: Host-associated > Plants > Roots > Unclassified | place... | reverse complement strand
CGCGAAAAAGTTTGAGAAAGCCGGCAGACCGTCCTATTATAATCCTTCCTCTCCTGAAAGACTGCCGGAAGGAAATAGCGGGCTGGGGCTGAAATTGCTGGGGCTTAGCGGAGAGGAGGTTTTGCCGGCAGCCGTCTATGAAAAGATAAAGGCGGAAGCTTTATCGCAGGTAAGGGGTACGGTACAGGCCGATATTCTAAAGGAGGACCAGGCGCAGAATACCTGCATTTTCAGTACGGAATTTGCCCTCCGGCTGATGGGGGATGTACAGGCTTATTTCATTGACAGCCAGGTCCGTAACTTTTACAGCGTATCCATCAGCGGTTATCATATTGCCGAGGCAGGCGCCAATCCTATTACCCAACTGGCTTTTACGCTGGCTAACGGATTTACCTATGTCGAATACTACCTGAGCCGGGGCATGGATATCAATGATTTTGCGCCCAACCTTTCCTTTTTCTTCAGCAATGGCATGGACCCGGAGTACAGCGTCATCGGGCGGGTAGCACGGCGCATCTGGGCCAAGGCCATTAAAGACCGGTATAAAGGCAACAGCCGCAGCCAAAAGCTGAAATATCATATACAGACCAGCGGCCGGAGCCTTCATGCCCAGGAGATCGATTTTAACGATATCCGCACCACGTTACAGGCGCTATATGCCATCTATGACAATTGCAATTCCCTCCATACGAATGCTTATGATGAGGCTATTACCACTCCTACGGAAGAAAGCGTACGCAGGGCAATGGCTATTCAACTGATCATCAACCGGGAATTGGGAACCGCCCGCTCCGAAAATTTCATACAGGGCAGCTTTGCCATCGAAGAGCTGACGGACCTGGTAGAAGCGGCCGTTCTCACGGAGTTCGACCGGCTGACAGACCGGGGAGGAGTACTGGGCGCCATGGAAAGAATGTATCAACGCAACAAAATACAGGAGGAAAGCCTTTATTATGAGAGCATGAAGCACAACGGCGAACTGCCTATCGTAGGGGTCAACACCTTTCTGAATAAAAAAGGTTCGCCTACGATGCTGCCCGGCGAAGTGATCCGGTCTACCACCGAAGAGAAGGATCAGCAGATCCAGAACCTCCGGGCCTTCTGCAAGAGAAATGAAACCAAAAGTTCGGAGAGGCTGCAACGATTGAAAGAAGTGGCCGTGAGTAATGGCAATTTATTCGCAGAATTAATGGAGACGGTGAAATATTGCAGCCTGGGACAGATAACACATGCTTTATATGAAGTTGGCGGTCAATATCGTCGCAATATGTAACTTTGAAGGATTGTCTGCGTGCGGAGATGCGCTAAATTTCCAAAAGCCCATCTCCCATCTCGGGCACATTATTTCAAAATCATCAGCATGGCAAAACAACCGATCGTACCCATAGCATTTAAAAAAAGCATTTTCCAGGAGGAGCCTCCCGCCACTATTTTAGCAGGCGACGTTGGCGGGACCAAGACCAATATGGCCCTTTACCAGGCTGATGCGAACGGCCTCACCATTTTGAAAGAAAAAAGATACGCTTCCAAAGATTATCAATCCCTTACCGATATCATCCATGATTTTACCGGCGGAAAGTTACCCGATCGTATTTCCGCTGCGGTGGCCGGGCCTGTTATAGAAGGGAAGAGCAAGCTGACCAACCTCTCCTGGCAACTGGACAGTAAGGCAATCAGCCTGGACCTTAAGATCCCCGTCTGTTTTATCAACGACCTGGAAGCGACGGCTTATGGGCTGGCGGGACTGGAAAAAAAGGAGCTGGCGACGATCGCCGAAGGAGATAGCCAGGCTAAGGGAAATATCGCTATCATCGCACCCGGTACGGGTTTAGGGGAAGCAGGGTTATACTGGGACGGACACCACTATCATCCTTTTGCCACCGAGGGAGGGCATAGTGATTTCTTCCCGCGCGATGAAATTGATATCGAGGTCTATCATTACCTGCATCAACAATTCGGTCACGTAAGCTGGGAGCGGTTGGTATCGGGGATGGGCATCAAAAATATTTATCATTTTCTTACCGAATCCCGGAAAGAAAAAGTGCCGGAGTGGCTGACGCAACGCATGGCAACGGAAGATCCGGCAGCAGTGATCAGTGAAGCAGCGTTGAAGCAGGAAGATCCCGTCTGCGCAGAAGCCATGGACCTGTTCGTACGCTACCTGGCTACCGAGTCTTCCAGCCTGGTGCTGAAACTCATGGCTACCGGCGGGCTTTATATAGCCGGCGGTATTCCTCCTAAAATATTGCCTCTTCTGCAGCACGAGAGCTGGGCAATAAATTTTGATAATAGCGGCCGCATGCACCAGTTATCGGAAAAAGTGCCGGTATACGTAGTGCTCAACGATAAAATGGCTTTAATGGGAGCGGCTTATTACGGCGCATATAGCATGTAGGTAGGGCCCCTGGTAAATTATTTTGAGGGAAGAAATTTTTTTCCTTACCTTTAATTTCACTCTTCAACCTTCTCATTCGTTTATTCTCTCATAATCTGATCAATAGCAGAATTTCAAGCCCGCCCGGCTTTAACAACCTTTAGCACCCTCAGGCAACTTCAGCACCCTTGAGCTGACCTTCGTGGCATTCGGATCATCGGGTCCGGTCTCAACCATTATTCTTTCATCCTAAAACAAAAAAAATGGAACCATTTTTATCTATGATCATGTTGTGGCCGTGTAATTTCGCCCCCAATGGATGGGCATTCTGCGCCGGGCAAGTACTTTCCATCTCCCAAAATGCTGCTCTTTTTTCCCTGCTTGGCACTACTTACGGAGGCAATGGTCAGACAACTTTCGCCTTGCCCGATTTCAGAGGGAGAGTACCGGTAGGGGTGGGACAAGGCCCCGGATTGAGCAATTATAACCTGGGCGAAGTGAGCGGGACAGAGAATGTGACCCTCCTGATCACTCAAATTCCGGCGCACACGCATTCTGTATCGCTGACCGTATCCGCTTCTAACGCACAGGCGACAGCCAGCACACCTTCCTCCTCAGCAAACTCGCTGGCCGCCCCATATGATGCTTTAAACTTCAATCCTATTGCGGGGTATAACAATTCGGCGCCTAATACACCACTCAATATCGGGGCCGGCGCTTCCGGGCAGACCGGTATTACAGGAGGTAGTCAGCCGCATTCCAATATGCAACCTTTCCTGGGGATCAATTATTGTATCGCCCTGCAGGGTATTTTTCCTTCCAGGAGTTAGCATTCCGGTTGCCGCAACTTCATACATAGGCCCGACATGAGCAATATCAGGAAACTAAAACTGGGATGGTTATTCCCCTATTCGGGTATTTTCAGGAATCTAAAAAATGACCTGCAGCAGGGATTCGATACTGCCTTACAAAAAGAGGGGAGCGACATCTCCATTGAGAGCTATCCTGAATTCATACAAACGGGCGGGCTGAAGGATACGGAGGATGCCTTGAAAAAACTACTCCTGTACGAGCAGGTCGACTTGGTAATCGGCGTGACGAGCACAAAAGTAGCTATCGGTATACTGCCCATCCTGGAAAACAAGCAGGCTCCTGTCATTTTAATCAACCTGGGAGCGGATATCCCTCTCCGGGAGCTGAGCTCGGACTATCTGTTCTACAATAGCCTGCACCTTTGGAAAAGTGAATGGGCAATCGGTAGATGGGCTCAGAAAAAATATGGAGGCGAACCCTCTATCAATATGTCTTTCTATGAAGGAGGGTACGGCCTTCATGAGGCATATAAAACAGGCACAGCAGCTTCGGGCGCTGAAACAGTCAAGCTGAATATCGTAAAGAATCTTTCTCCTTCGCCGGATACCAGCCCCCTGATACAATATCTCAGCGCGCAAAGACCCAGTCATGCCCATGCCCTCCTCTCCGGAAAAGAAGGGGAGCAATTCCTGCAATTATTCTACGAACAGGATCTGATGTCAAAACTAAGCCTTACCGTTAATCCCTTCATGGCAGAGGATGGCCTGCTCGCGGATATACCGGCCGGCCTGGAATTATACAATGCCCTGAGCTGGTCCGCCACCCTGGACGATCCCCTCAACCAGGCCTTCGTCCATCTTTATACCGGTTCCTGGGGGGAGCCGCCTAATGTTTTCAGTCTTCTCGCTTATGAGGTAGGGCTGGCCCTGGCTGCAGCTATCCGGGAGATCCCCGGGAAGATCAGCAGGGAAGAATTAGCGAGGACTTTAGGACAGGTGAGATTCCCGGGGCCGCGGGGTATCATCGCCTTATCGACCCGTCCTTTACAAACCGATCTGCCGGTCTATATCCGCAAGCCTGTCAAAGACGCCCGGACCGGAATACCGGCCAACAGGGTCCTGGAGAAGGAAACAGGCATCGAATGGAATGACCCCACCCTTACTGCAATCCAATCTTCTTTAACTGGATGGCAAAATCCTTACTTATGCGTTTAACAGTCATTTCTACCTACAGAGAACTAGCCCGAACGATCACTCTTCTGGTCATACTAAGCAGCATCGCCGACAGATCGGTCGCCGCTACAGCCCCTTCGCCCGGAACAACCAATTTCGACAATGCCTTCTCCGGAGCTACAGTCCTGGTCAATAACCAGCCCTCCCCCCAGACAGCTCTGAATGTTGGCACCCTGGTGGCCACCGGCTGGGATTTTACGGCTACGGCGCCCACAGACAATGTCTCCATTTCGGCCCAGGCCGGCGGCCCTACCAATGTCGCAAGTGATCTGTATATCCGTCTGAACAGACAGACCCCTGGTAAGACCATGACCGCAGGCGGCGTAAAGTCGAATGACGGTTCGGCTTTCAGTCTCCAGTCCTTCTATCTAAGGATCGCGGCCTCAGCCTCTGCCAACATCGTCATCACCGGTTACCGGTCAGGCGTAGCCGTTACCGGCGCCACTACGACCATTACGCTGGCCAATAATGTATGGACGCTCATCACCGTCAGCACCGTCCTCTCCGGCGGCCTGCCGGCTTTCCGCTCCGTCGACGAATTCCGGGTCACACAGGCCGTCAGCACCAGCGCCCAGATCGGTAATTTCTCTATCGACGCGATCACCATCGCTGCCGCCCCCCTGCCGCTCACCCTGACCAGCTTCAGCGGACAAGCAGAAGGCAACAACGTACAACTCGAATGGACAACTTCCATGGAACAAAATACCCGCTATTTTGAAGTGCAGCGGGGAACTGACGGAGCCGGTTATATTTCTGTAGGTCATTTACCCGCCGCAGGCAATAGCAACTTGCCGCTTCACTACAGCTATACCGATCCCCTTCCTCCTACAATGGCTCCCGATTATTTTTATCGCCTGAAAATGGCAGATCTGGATGGCCGGTTCACTTATAGCCCGGTGCTGCAAATCGACGCCCCTCCCGGTAGTCTCAGGCTTTCCATCTATCCCAATCCCTTCCGGCAACAGACTACCATTAACGTTGAATCTCCCGTTCAGGACAAAGCTGTCATCACGATAACAGATATGGGTGGCAGGCGGCTGCTGGAGCAGATCATTCCCTTACAAAAAGGAAGTAATATCCTGCCGTTGCCCGCAATAAGCCAGTTGGAAAAAGGTGGGTATCTATTCACGATTTCCGCCGGCCTGCAAAAACAAACCATCCAGGCAGTGAAAATGGAATAAATTCTGCGGCCTACGACGTTTCTAAAGGAAGAGCACAAAAAAACATAAAGAAAACCATTAGCCTGCATGAATCATCCATGCAGCCGGGGATATTTTTTGCAGGCAAGTCGTATTTTTATCCTCCGGTTTCATCAGTAAGGTTAAAGGCATTCTGATTATGTTAGACTCACCCCAGGAAAAGGCTGAAAAGGCCAAGGTTATTAAAAAACTTATGTCCAAGTGGCTTAAAGTGCAGGAAACTGAACACAAGGCCACTTTACTGTTATCCAAAAATCCAGAATTAAAAATAGCCGGCACAGGTAAATCCCGTAAGGTCTCGTAAATGGCAGGGATTGTGCGGCCTTCTATCGGTCCCGTTCCGATCTTCAACCAGGGACCATACCCCTCCTGGGATTTGCCCCCATGTCCCCTGAAATAGACTATATTTATATGAATGGGTGAACGAGAGAATGTTCTGGCCTGCCCTTTGCATAAGTCCAACCTGTTAATAGAATAATAATACCTAACAAAACCCCGGTCGGTATGTGGAAATACCCTACGGCTATCCTGGCGTTGGCAGTGATCCTTCTTTACACCAGGCCGTTGAGCGCCCAGGTAACTGCACAGGACACTATGGTCCGGCCCTTACCTGTCAAATGGAGCCTGCAGGATTGCCTGGATTACGCTATCCGAAATAATATTACGATCAATACCCTCCGGCTGAGCCAGCGATCGGCCGACCAGGACCTCCTGCTGGCACGAGCAGGCGTTCAGCCCGACCTGAATGGCAGCGCATCGGAAAACCTTAGCTTGCAGAAAAAGGTCAATTCCACCGGAGGTTATGGCAACAGAACGGTGACAGAATCCGGCAATTATGGACTCAGCTCAACAGTCACGCTTTATCAGGGAGGCTATATCCGGAATAATATCCGGGAGAAACAATTATTGCAACAGACAGCCGGACTGGATATCCTGCAGGAGGAAAATGATATCACGCTCAACGTGACCCAGGCTTTTTTGAACATATTACTGGCAAGGGAAAATATTGTTTACCTGCAGGACCTCGTCAATACTTCCCAGTCGCAGGTGCAGCAGGCCCAACAGAAATATGATGTAGGTACTATCGCCCTGAAAGATCTGGCAGAATTAAAGGCCCAGACTGCGAATGATAAATATTCGCTCGTCACCGCACAGAGCGTCCACCGGCAAAATATCATCAGCTTAAAGTTATTATTGCAATTGCCTTCAGAACTGGCTTTCGAAGTAAAGGAGCCGGATACGCTGATTGCCCGGAACCTGGAGACCAGCCTTTCGGAAACCCAGCAACAGGCCCTGGCCACCCGGCCCGAGATAAAGATCAGTGACAGGCAGGTAGACATTGCCCGTACAGATCTGCAATTAGCCCGTTCGGGCTTCCTGCCCATTCTCCAGGGAGGGGCCTCCATCGGCGCCAGTCATTCGGGCGGCGATCCCGGCATTCTCCACCAGTTGGACAACAGCTTTTATCAGCAAATAGGACTCACGCTCTCTATTCCTATCTTCAACCGGCGGGTCACCAGGACCAACGTGGAAAAGGCAAAGATCCAGATCGAACAGACGGAACTGAACAGGAAGAACACCCGGAACAACCTCGCGCTCACGGTAGAGCAGGCCTATGTCAACGTGGAGAACGCCCAGGGGCAGTATGATGCTTCGGTAGAGCAATTGCAATATACCAAAGAGAGCTACCGCATCGCCAGCGAACAATTGAAAGTAGGCGCCGTAACGACCGTGGACTACCTCATCCAGAGAAATCTCTATACACAGGCTTATCAGCAATATATACAGGCTAAATACAATGCGGCGCTCAATATCCGGATCTATGATTTTTACAGGGGGGTGCCGATTAAATTATAACGTATATGAAAAAACGAAGGGTCATTATCATTTTCTCGGTTCTCCTTGCCGCCGCACTGGTATGGTGGCTGTTCTTCCGGAAAAAGGAGCCCGCCGTGGCATTGCAGACCGAAAGTCCGCAATACGGCTACATCTCCCAAAGCGTAACGGCTACGGGAAATATCCAGCCGGTGGATACCGTGACGGTGGGTTCCCAGGTATCCGGCATTATCAGCGCGTTGTATACTGATTTCAACGCCAATGTGAAAAAAGGTAAGCTGCTGGCGCAATTGGATAAATCCCTGTTCATCGCCGCTGTCAATCAGAATAAGGCCTCTGTCGCGTCTGCACAAAGCCAGTTGGTCTACCAGCAAAGTAATTACCAGCGCCAGGAGCTGCTATATAAGACCGGCGCCATCTCCAAAGCAGACTATGACAACGCCACCTATTCCATCGCTGCTGCAAAGGCCGCTGTAGACAATGCCAGGGCCCAGTTGGCCGCTTCAGAAAAGAACCTTTCCTATACAGACATCTACTCGCCGATGGACGGTGTCGTGCTGACCCGGAACATCAGCGTCGGGCAAACAGTGGCCGCCAGCTTCAATACGCCCACTTTCTTCACCATTGCCAAGGATATCACCAAAATGCAGGTACAGGCTAACGTAGACGAGGCGGACATTGGTAATGTTGTACACGGCCAGCGGGTCACCTTCACGGTAGACGCCTTCCTGGACGATGTATTCCAGGGGGCCGTGGACCAGGTGCGGCTGAAGCCGGTGACCTCCGCCAACGTAGTCACCTATACGACCATCATTAATGCACCCAATGACGATCAGAAGCTAAAACCGGGCATGACGGCTAATGTCACTATTTATACCAAAGAGGTGCCCAATGCCCTTTTGATCTCCGCCAAGGCCCTGAAATTCGAGCCCGACGCCTCGCTGGCGAAGAAATATACGATCGTAGCCGACAGCGCGCGCGGCGGCGGGGAGCGGCGGAAAGGCAATGGGGAAAAGCTGGACACCGGTAGCAGCCTCCTGAAAAGGGGAGATACCACCCCCACCAAGGTAAAGGACAGCTCCCGCCTGCAGGCTTCCGAGGTCGCTCATGTTTGGGTCCTTGAGGACAGCACCAGGCTGGTGCAGAAAAGGATCCGGACAGGCATTAACAACGATACACAGGTAGAAGTGCTGCGGGGATTGACGCCCTCCGATGTGGTGGTCACTGGTGTCGAACAGGTGGTCGCCGCAAAAGGCAGCCCCGCTGCCAAAAGTCCTTTCATGCCGGCCAGGCCCAACAGAAGAGGCACAGGAGCAAGCGGAGGAGGCCGCAGCATACGATGAGCCACGCTATCCTCTCCATACAGAACATCCGCCGGGAGTTCCATATGGGAACCGAAACGGTACGGGCGCTCAAAGGAGTATCCTTCGATGTTAACCCGGGCGAGTTCGTTACCATCATGGGCAGCAGCGGCTCCGGCAAGACCACTTTGCTGAATACCCTTGGCTGCCTGGACAAACCTACCGACGGCGTATACCTGCTGGACGGTGTAAATGTCGGATCCCTCTCCCGAAACGACCTGGCCCGCCTGCGCAACCGGAAGATCGGGTTTGTCTTCCAGTCCTACAATCTGCTGCCCCGGACCACCGCACTTGAGAATGTGGAGCTGCCCCTGTTCTATAATTCCACTATCACAGCCACACAACGCCATGAAAGGGCCGTCAGAGCGCTGGAGTCCGTGAAACTTGGCGACAGGCTGGACCACCTACCCAACCAGCTGTCAGGCGGCCAGCAACAACGGGTAGCTATCGCACGGGCCCTGGTGAACGAGCCGGTGATGATCCTGGCCGATGAGGCTACCGGCAACCTGGACACCCGAACCAGCTATGAGATCATGGCCCTGCTGCAGGAGCTGAACCAACAGCAGGGGAAGACGATCGTATTCGTAACGCACGAACCGGACATCGCCGCCTTCAGCGGTCGTACGGTAATGCTGCGGGACGGGAAGGTCCAGAAAGATTCTAAAAATGAAACCATCCGTTCGGCCAAAGAAGCCCTGGCTTCCCTGCCCGTATCGGATGACTATTAATACCGGAGTATGCATCCTTTGAATCTCATACGCGTTGCCCTGAGGGCCCTGCAAAGAAATAAACTGCGCGCCTTCCTTACCATGCTGGGCATTATCATCGGCGTGGCAGCCGTGATCACTATGGTCGCCATCGGTCAGGGCAGCAAGCAGAGCATTCATGAGCAATTGTCTTCCATGGGCTCTAATATGATCACGGTACTCCCGGCCAGCAATAGCAACAGCATGCCCGGAGGGGTCCGGCTCGGCGCCAGCAGCCTCCAGTCACTCACATATGCCGATGTACTGGCGCTGCAAAAGAGGAGTGAATTCCTCAGCGCCATATCCCCCGTATCCTCCAGCAACGGGCAAGCTATCAATGGGGCTAAGAACTGGCCTACCCAGTTGCAGGGCGTAGCGCCCGAATACTTCAATATCCGCAAACTCACCCTGAAGGACGGTATTATTTTTTCCGACCAGGAAGTGGCCGAAGCAGCCAAGGTCTGCGTGCTGGGACAGACGGTGATCAACAATCTTTTCGAGCCAGGCGTCAATCCAATAGGAAAGGTCATCCGCTACGGTAAAATACCGCTCACCGTCATCGGCATCCTCAATATAAAAGGCGTCAGTAGTTTTGGACAGGATCAGGACGATATCATTCTCGCACCCTATACCACCGTACAGAAAAGGATATTAGCCACCATTTATTTCCAGAGCATCTATGCCTCCTCCACCAGCGAACAGACCTCCGACACCGCCACCAAAGAGATTACAGATATCATGCGGGTCTCCCACCGGCTGCGAGCCAATGAGGACGATGATTTCTCCATCCGTACCATGCAGGAGCTGCTGAATACCCTCAACTCCACCAGTCAATTACTGACCGTCCTGCTAACCGCTATTGCCGGGATCTCCCTGGTGATCGGGGGCATCGGCATTATGAATATCATGTATGTTTCCGTCACCGAAAGGACCAAAGAAATAGGATTGCGCATGTCCATCGGCGCCCGGGGAGTGGACATCCTGCTGCAGTTCCTCATAGAAGCTATTGTCATCAGCGTAACCGGCGGTCTTATCGGCATCGTACTGGGGATCGTCGCCTCTCTCCTCGTTACCTCCCTGCTGTCCTGGCCCACCCTCATTTCGGAATCCTCCATCGTAATCTCCTTTTTCGTATGTGCCGTCACCGGGGTATTCTTCGGTTATTACCCGGCACAGAAAGCTTCCCGGCTGGACCCCATCGAGGCGCTAAGGTATGAGTGATTTGCGCCGGCTGCAACCTAAAAAGTACTAATTTTGTCTAATGAACAGAAAAGAAGAGGTCCTGCAGGACGTAGTTATAAAATTCGCCGGAGACTCCGGCGATGGTATGCAACTGACCGGAAGTCAGTTCACTAACAATACGGCTTTATTAGGGATTGACCTGGCTACTTTTCCGGATTTCCCCGCCGAGATCCGGGCTCCGCAGGGGACCCTCCCAGGGGTAAGCGGCTACCAGCTGCGCTTTTCAAGTGATAAAATATTCACCCCCGGGGACGAATGTGACGTACTGGTGGCTATGAATGCGGCGGCGCTGAAGGCCAATCTCAAAGCCCTGAAAAAAGGGGGAAAGATCATTGCCAACATAGAGGGATTCGATACCAAGAACCTCCGCCTGGCCAATTACCCCGAAGGAGTGAACCCCCTGGAAGATAGTAGTCTCGACAACTATATCCTCATTAAGGTCGACGTGACCAAAATGACCCGGGAAGCCCTGAAGGAAATTTCCATGGGCACGAAAGAAAAAGACAGGGCCAAGAACATGTTCGTACTGGGATTTCTCTATTGGATGTACAACCGGGAGATGGATAATACCATCCAATTCCTGAAAGATAAATTCGGGAAAAAGCCCGAAATTTTTGAAAGCAATGTAAAAGCTCTCCAGGCCGGCTATAATTACGGGGATACGACAGAAACTTTTACCACTACCTACCGGGTAGCAAAGGCGAAGATGACGCCCGGCGTTTATCGTTCCATCATGGGCAACCAGGCATTGACCTACGGACTGATCGCCGCTTCCCAAAAGAGTGGCCTGCCTTTATTCCTGGGTTCTTATCCTATTACACCCGCCTCGGACATCCTTCACGAGCTGAGCCGCCACAAGGCTTTCGGGGTACGCACTTTCCAGGCTGAGGATGAAATTGCCGGTATTACTGCCGCTATTGGCGCCGCCTATGGCGGCTCTTTGGGGGTTACGACCACTTCCGGCCCCGGCATGGCATTGAAGGCAGAGGCAATGGGTCTGGCGGTAATGCTGGAAATTCCCCTGCTCATTTGTGACATTCAACGGGGCGGCCCTTCTACAGGCCTGCCCACCAAGACGGAACAAAGCGATCTGCTCCAGGCCTATTATGGGCGGAACGGAGAATGCCCGATGCCGGTGATCTCCGCCTCTACCCCTAGTGATTGTTTTGAAGCCGTCTATGAGGCTGTAAGGATAGCGGTACAGCATATGACACCGGTGATCTTCCTCAGTGACGGATATATCGCCAATGGCGCTGAACCCTGGAAGTTCCCGAAAAGCGAAGACCTGCTTCCCATTGAAGTTAAATTCAAAACGGAGCTGGGGCATGGGGAGTCTACCTTCCAGCCCTATCTGCGTGATGAAAAATTAGTACGCCCCTGGGCCATCCCCGGCACTCCGGGGCTGGAACATCGTATCGGCGGACTGGAAAAACAAAATATCACGGGAAATGTAAGCTACGACCCGGAGAATCATCAGTTGATGGTGAAGATCCGTGAGGAAAAAATAGAGAAGATCGCTGATTATATACCCCTGCAGAAACTGGATAGTGGGCTGGACAAGGGAGACCTGCTGGTACTGGGCTGGGGCAGCACATACGGGTCCATCAAAAGCGCCGTAGCCGAATTGCAGGAGGAAGGATATGCAGTATCACATGCACATCTCCGCCACCTCCGGCCTTTCCCGAAGAACCTGGGCGACCTCCTTAAAAATTTTAAGCAGGTCCTTATTCCCGAGATCAACAATGGCCAGCTCATTAAGATCATCCGCGACCAATATTTCATCGACGCCAAAGGATATCATAAGATCATGGGCGTGCCTATCACCAAGACAGAACTGGTCATGAAATTGCGGGAGATGCTGGGGTCCAATAATTAACCCGTAGCTCCCCCTTCAGTGGACTGGGGAGTAAGCGCACCCGGCCGGAGAAACTGACTGAGCTTTGCAATGTCCGCCGTTACCTTGGCAATAAAATTGAACTGGTCGACGATGGGCTTGAATCCCGATAATTGCCGGCGGGTATTACTTTCAATAATCCCCTGGCTAAGCTCCGCCTTCCGCTGATCCATTAATGTATTCATTTTTTCATTTAGTATCCGGAGATCTTCTTTCCCTGTCACCAGCGCGCCGGGCCTGCTCTTTTCCTGCAGGAATGCAATGGTATTTTCCATTCGGGCGATCATTGCCCTAATGACAGGTTGATAAGCGGGATCGGCATCTTTCTCCGGCAGAGGAGATGCATAATAGGAAAGTGTCGCAATATGGGACGTCAGCATATGGTTGGATACGACAAACTGATGCATCCTGTCTGCCTGCTTCAGCTTGTTACCAGGCTCTGACAGGATGCGGTTGAAGGCATCCGACAGGTTGGCCAGCGCCACAAAAGCATGTTTGCGGGACAATTTATATTGAGTGACGGTCGCCGGCCTTCCTAAAAAAGCGCCGGACACATCTCTGAAATAAGCGGTATTCGCCTCAAGGATCCGGATCATATAATCCGTTATCTGTTCGTGTTCCCAGGAAGGTACGATAAAGATACTGGCGATAAATGAAATGGCCGAACCAATGGCCGTATCGATCACCCGGTCTGACAGGACGCTCCTGAAATCAAGCGGGTATAATAAATGGAAAAGGAGCAGAATATAGGGCGTCATCAGAGTCACGCAAACAAGATAGTTCGTTCGCAGGAAGACGTAGGTGCCGATCATGAAAAGGATCATGAGCACGAACAGGACACTGCGATCGTTGATAAAGTAGAGGATCAGCAACCCGATGAAAGCTCCGGCGAGCGTGCCCATCAGTCTCTCATAGTTTCTCTTTTTAGTAAGGCTATAAGCCGGCTTGAGGATCACGATAATCGTAAGCAATATCCAATAGCCGTGCCCAAAGGGAAGGAACCGGGAAATCAGGTAGCCTGCAAAAGTAGCAATGCTTACCCTTAGGGAATGCCGGAAAATATTCGAGGTAAGCGTCAGGTTGTCCAGGAGTAATTTACGGTCTACCTCCTGGTGTGTAATAAATTGTTCGTAATCTACCTCCTGCCGGAAGTTCCTGCTAAGCTTACGGTCATACGTCGTATATCCATGCAGGGTATGAAGTCGGTCTGCGATATCCTCTATGCTATCCAGGATATGGCGCATGCCTATAAATCCCTCCACATTTTCCGCTGTTCGCTGGGCATCCCTATAACGGATGAAAGATTCCCGTACCTGCTTGATACGGGAAGATAAATGGGAGGTCTCCACGGAAGGCCGGCCACTCATGATGGCTATCCCGATCTCATCCAGTTCCACTGCCAGGTCGAGGATCAGTTGCCGGCATTCCTCCAGGATATCGCTCTTGTCAAAATAGCGGTGCAGGGACGGATAGTCCTGCTGAGCCGTCATGACCATTTCAAAAAGATCTACGATATCCAGGAACATCATTACCAGGACCCTGCCGGTATGAGTGCTGTCCTTAACGATATTCCGCCCTTTGAACAACAATTCCCGGACCAGGTCCTGTTTCTCATGGATGTCGATCTGGTGCGCTACCAACTGCCGGTAGCTTTTGTCATAATCTACGTTCCGTGCGTAAAAAGACGCTTTGATACGAAGGTATCCGGCGGTGGTCTGTACGCATTCTCCCAGGGCCTGCTGCACAAGTTTATAGGGACGAAAACTATACAGGAGAAGACTTAGGATCGTATACCATGTCCCGCCGGCCAGCACATAAGCCGCATTGATGAGAATATCCCAGCCATGCTGCGGACGGTCGATGTTCAAGACCATGACCAGCAAGGCATTAACACCTATCGAGCTGGCCCTGTTGCCATACACGCTCAGCATAGAGAACAGGAAGCAGAAGCCGAGAACGAGCATACCGGTCAGGACCGCCGAACGGGAGACCAGACCCGTCAGCAAGGATGCTATAAAAATAATGAGGACGCAGGCAATCATCCCATTACGGCGATGATGGATAGGGCCGGGGTTGTCCGTATTTCCCACGCACATAGCGCCGATAGATACTACAATACCTGCGGATAAATTATTAAAATAGCCCAGCAGGATGGCGGGAAGTGTGATACCTACCGTGATACGAACGGCCCCACTCAGATTATGACTGTTGATGAATCTTTTATATTCCCTGATATAATCCATTGCCTGACATAAAGATAGCATTTCAAATGTGCCGGAGATGCTCTTTTTGAAATTTAGAGCATCGCCGGCCATTGTCTAATGTCGGTCTTTCAGACAATACGCTTCCAGCGTATGGGGTAATTACCCTTATTGCCATTCACCGGGTATTTTTTTCCGCTCGCCGTAAGACATTTTTATACCGTAAGTTTACAGACTAGTTTTACGGCACAAAAGCAGATCATCTGTTCATGAGAAAAACAATAATGAGCTTACCGGCGAGTTATTTTAAACGTAACCCAAAATGCGCTTTGTAGTATTTCTACTCTTCATAACCTTACTCTCTATTAGCGTCAAAGCCCAGCAGGTAAGCGGGGTGGCGCAGGACGAGCAGGGTAAACCATTAGCCGGATCTTCCATAACGATTAAAAAAAATAAAGACTCCTCTGTAGTGAAATTGGGGGTTTCGAATTCAACAGGAAACTATGTCTTTACGGATATCCCTGCCGGTCATTATTTCATCAGTATCTCACATGTAGGCTATACCTCCCGGAACTCCGTTGTTTTTGAAACGAAGGGGGAAGGCCTCACCCATGCGCCTGTCATCACGCTCGCAAGAGTATCCGCAGATCTGAAAGAAGTGGTGGTCACTTCTCATAAACCACCCGTGGAAGTAAAGGCCGATAAGATTATCCTCAACGTAGAAGGCAGTATAAATGCAGTGGGCCAGGATGCCCTGGAGCTCCTGCGTAAATCCCCCGGTGTAACCGTAGATAAGGATAACAACCTGAGCCTGAGCGGCAAGAACGGCGTACAGGTTTTTATTGACGGCAAGCCCAGTCCTTTGTCGGGTACCGATCTGTCGGAATATCTAAAGACTATTCAATCGGCATCCATCGAATCTATTGAGATCATCAGCAACCCTTCCGCCAAATATGAAGCAGCAGGCAATGCCGGTATCATCAATATCAGGCTGA
>Ga0307511_10003587_pt1 | contig 15893 bp, 13 predicted proteins | sample 13_EM_MG_FD_200266 | JGI IMG/M metagenome (GOLD analysis project Ga0307511, IMG submission 200266) | Populus trichocarpa ectomycorrhiza microbial communities from riparian zone in the Pacific Northwest, United States - 13_EM | ecosystem: Host-associated > Plants > Roots > Unclassified | place... | reverse complement strand
CGGCGTGGCGGCTGCCCCTCCGGCGCAATGGCGGCCCGCCCCGGCGGAGTTGATCGCCCGTCAGGCACGTCGGGCGTCCGGCCCGGCATGACGACCGCTCGCCCACCCCGCCCGCCGATCGTCCGTCCGGCGTGAAGATCATTCACTGGCGTGACCAAACTGGCTGAGACCCGTTGCTCTCGAAGTGACGGGTCTCTTGCTGTGCGCTCATTTGTCATGGACGCGATACTTACTGTTCAACAGGCGGGACTCCGCGCACTGTGAGGCTTCAAGTGACCCAAGAGGCCAACGTCGCAAGGGAGTTCACCGATGACCGGAGCCGTATCACCCGATCGACGACGTTTTCTCGCGGCCGGCGCGGCGGTGCTGGGAGCCGCCGCCTCCGCCCAGCTCTGGCTGCCGACCACCGCCCGAGCTGCCGAAACCCCGCTGCCCGACGGTGTGTTCAGCCTCGGCATCGCCTCCGGCGACCCGCTGCCCGACGGCATCGTGCTGTGGACGCGGCTCGCCCCGGACCCGCTCAACGGCGGTGGGATGCCGGATCAGGTGGTCCCGGTGGAGTGGGAAATCGCGGAGGACGAACGATTCAGAAAGCACCTGCGCCGCGGCATCGCGCCCGCGCGGCCCGAGTACGGGCACAGCGTTCACGTGGATGTACGGGGACTGCGCCCGGGCCGTGACTACTGGTACCGCTTCCGCGTCAGCGGCCAGCTCTCCGCCACCGGCCGCACCCGCACCGCGCCCCCCGCGAACAGCTCCGGCGGCCGGCTGCGCGTCGCGCTCGCCTCCTGCCAGAACTGGCAGAACGGCTACTTCACGCCGTACGCCGACATGCTGTCCCAGGACCCCGACTTCGTGCTCTTCGTCGGTGACTACATCTACGAGTCGGCGCCGTCGAACGCGGGGCCGCGCCGGCACGAGGGGACCGGGGAGCCGTACAGCCTGGTCCAGTACCGCAACCGGTACGCGCAGTACCGCACCGACCCGGATCTGCTGGCGATGCACGCCAACGCCCCCTGGGTGGTGACCTTCGACGACCACGAGGTGGACAACGACTGGGCGGGGGAGATCCCGCAGGACCCCGCCCAGCAGTCGCACGACGCGTTCGTCGCGCGGCTGACGGCGGCCTTCCAGGCGTACTACGAGCACATGCCGGTGCGCGCGAGCGCCGTGCCGGACGGGCCGCACATCCAGATGTACCGGCGCCTCGAGTTCGGCCGCCTGATGCGCCTGAACGTCCTGGACACCCGGCAGTTCCGCAGCGACCAGGCCACCACGCAGGCCGGCGCCGAGGACCCGTCGATGACGATGATGGGCGCCGAGCAGAAGGAGTGGCTGCTGAAGGGGCTGCGCCACTCGCCCGCCCGCTGGAACGTCATCGCCTCGCAGATCATGATGGCCGAGACGGACATCCTGCTCGGCGCGGGCAAGCAGTGGTTCTACGACGCCTGGGACGGCTATCAGGTCGAACGCAACGCCCTGCTGGAGGACTTCAAGAGTGTCCGCAACCCCGTGGTGCTCAGCGGTGACCGGCACCTCACGATGATCAGCGACCTCAAGGAGGACTTCGCCGATCCGGACTCCGACGTCGTCGGCGCCGAGTTCGTGGGGACGTCCATCTCCAGCAACGGCGACCAGGACCAGGCCGCCTTCCACGCCCAGTGGGACCCGCTGATGGCGGACAACCCGCACTGGAAGGTGATCGACGCCCACCGCGGCTACCACCTGTTCGACATCCGGCGGGACGGCATCGACGCGAAGGTGCGGGTCGTGGACACCGTGCTGAAGCCGACGGCCGCACCGAGCACCTACGCCTCGCTCCGCGTCGAGGCGGGCGATCCCGGGGTCCAGGTGGTCTGAGGTTTTGTGAAGCCTGTGTGACCGGAGCCTGGGACTCATCTGTGTCCCAGGCTCCTCTCAGGTCAAACTCAGGAACAACTCTTACCTTCCGTTAACCATGGAGACGGACTGTATTAAGGAAGCGCTGCCCTCCGGGACCCGGCTGCTGCACATCGGCCCGCACAAGACCGGGACTACCGCGATCCAGGGCGCGCTGTTCGCCGCGAAGGACGCGATGCCCGAGCACGGCGTCGACTTCCCCGCGCACAGCAGACACCCGATGGAAGCGGCCCTCGCGGCCTGCGCCCGGCCCGCGATGATGGGCGACACCGCGCCCACCGACAAGCACTGGACGCGTCTCCTCGACGCCGTGCGCGCCACCGGCGACCGCACCTCGGTGATCAGCAGCGAGTTCTTCGCCGACGCCGAGGACGACGAGACGATCGCCCGGATCGTGCAGCAGCTCGGCGGCGAGCGCGTGCACATCCTGATCACCCTGCGCCCGCTGGCGAAGATCATGCCCTCGCAGTGGCAGCAGTACGTGCAGAACGGCCTGCGCATGGGCTACGACAACTGGCTGGAGCACATGCTCCGCAAGGCGCCCTACGAGCAGCCCAACCCCAGTTTCTGGCGCCGGCACCGGCACGACCGGCTGGTGGAGCGCTGGACCCGGGCCGTGGGCCCCGAGCGGGTCACGGTCGTCGTGGTCGACGACGGCGACCGGGACGGGCTGCTGCGCACCTTCGAGGCGCTGCTCGGACTGCCCGCGAATCTGCTGCGGCCGGTTCCGGACGCCGCCAACCGCTCTCTCACCCTCGCCGAGACCGAAATGCTGCGGAAACTCAATGTGGAATTCCGCGGCAATGGGCTCCCCGACGAGCTGTATTCCAAGCTCGTGCGCAACGGCGCGGTCATGCATATGAAGAATTCGTGCAGCCCGACCCCGCAGGACGTGAAGATCACGACACCGCGCTGGGCCGTCGAGGCGGCGGGCTCGATCGGCGCCGAGATGGCCGGCACCATCGCCGCCACGGGCGTACGGATCGTCGGCGACACCGCGCTCCTGTCGGCCGTACCGAAGGCGTCGGAGCAGGTGCCCGAGGCGCCGCGGATCGCGCCCGAGGTGGCCGCGCAGGCGCTGTACGGGGCGCTCGCGGCGGTGGCCGCGGCGCCGGTGCGGCACACCGCGCCGGCGAAGGCGCGGACCGTTCACCAGACGTCGTCGAAGGAACTCGTACGAGTTCTCGGTCACCGCTGTCTGAAGAAGCTCCGGCGCCGCTGAGAGGTGTCGTCGCACGGTCACCAGCAGTGCAAGATGAATGACAGGTGTCGCTCACATATGCGGCGGAGGTCACTCGCCTTGCACTGCGGTTACCGTGAGTGGGACCATTTGCCAGTTCCCCCGTTGTCCCGAGGTAGGTCAAGGTCGCCTGTGTCGCACATAGCCAAGCCCCGCACCACCGCAGTGATCCTGGCCGGCGGTACCGGCCAGCGCGTGGGTCTCTCGATCCCCAAGCAGCTGCTGAAGATCGCCGGCAAGGCAGTCATCGAGCACACCCTGACCACTTTCGAGAACGCCGAGTCGATCGACGACATCATCGTTCTGATGGCGCCGGGCTATGTTCCCGACGTCGAGAAGATCGTCGCCAAGGCCGGCTTCGAGAAGGTCACCCGGATCATCGAGGGCGGCTCCACGCGGAACGAGACCACCGAGCGCGCCATCGCCGCCCTCGGCGAGGGCCTGGCCGAGGGTGAGGACGCCAACGTCCTCTTCCACGACGCCGTGCGCCCCCTGCTCTCGCAGCGCGTGATCGACGACTGCGTGATCGCACTGGAGCGCTTCCAGGCCGTCGACGTGGCCATCCCCTCCGCGGACACCATCATCGTGACCCGCACGCACGGCGACGACGGCGAGTTCATCACCGAGATCCCCGACCGCTCCCGGCTGCGCCGCGGCCAGACGCCCCAGGCGTTCAAGCTGTCCACGATCCGCCGCGCCTACGAGGTCGCCGCCGGGGACCCCAACTTCCAGGCCACCGACGACTGCTCCGTCGTACTCAAGTACCTGCCGGACGTGCCGATCCACGTCGTCGCGGGCGACGAGTACAACATGAAGGTCACCCAGCCCGTCGACGTCTTCATCGCCGACAAGCTCTTCCAGCTCGCCTCCACGGCCGCCCCCGAGCAGGTCGACGAGGCCGCCTACCGCGAGCTGCTCACCGGGAAGACGCTGGTCGTCTTCGGCGGCTCGTACGGCATCGGCAAGGACATCGCGGAGCTCGCCGAGGGCTACGGCGCCACGGTCTACGCGCTCGGACGCTCCACCACCGGCACGCACGTCGAGAACCCGGAGGAGGTCGACGACGCGCTGTCCAAGGCCTACGCCGAGACCGGGCGCATCGACCACGTCATCAACACCGCGGGCGTGCTGCGCATCGGCAAGCTGGCCGAGACGGACAACGCGACCATCGAGGAAGCGCTGAAGGTCAACTACCTGGCGCCGGTGCAGATCGCCCGTTCCGCGTACAAGTACCTCGCCGAGACCAAGGGCCAGCTGCTGCTCTACACCTCCAGCAGCTACACCCGGGGCCGCGCCGAGTACAGCCTGTACTCCTCGACCAAGGCCGCGATGGTCAACCTCACGCAGGCCCTGTCCGACGAGTGGGCCGGCGACGGCATCCGCGTCAACTGCATCAACCCGGAGCGCACCGCCACCCCGATGCGCACCAAGGCCTTCGGCCAGGAGCCCTCGGGCACGCTGCTCTCCTCCGAGGCCGTGGCCCGTACCTCGCTCGACGTGCTGCTGTCCGAGCTGACCGGCCACGTCATCGACGTCCGCCAGCAGGACCCGACGGCCGGCGCGGCCAAGGCCTCCGGCTTCGAGGCCGCCCTCGCCTCGGTGCTGGACGTCCAGGACGGCGTTTAATTAAGCCTGACTCTGAGATCCCGGTAAATTACTCAAAACCCCTAAGAGCAGGTTTATCAGTGATTTCCACCGCCATCCGCGTTGCCCGGGTGGGCAGCGCGGCCGAGCTCGCCGCGGCCGTCCTCATGATGCTGGGATTCCCCGCACTCATGCTGGCCGCACTCGTCCCGAGCGTCCCCGCCTTCGCCGCGGCGGCCGTCGTGACGTACGTCGCCGACCACTATCTGCACCGCCAGGGCAGCTACCTGGTCAACCGCCTCAGCAAGGTCAGGGCGGGCCTGTCCATCCGCTTCCTGATCCGCCAGCTCCTGCTGATCCTCCTGCTGGCCCGCATGGACCTCTCGGACCACCTGATCTTCTACGGCGCGATCGCCTGCTTCATCGCGTTCTACGGCCTCCAGGCCCCGCACGGCGCCGTCGTCACCCTGATCCGCAACCGCCGCCGGATGCCGGTCGCCACCCGCAACGTCGACCTCGGCTCGCGCATCAACATCCCGGACGCCCCGCCGTTCGGCCTGCTGGAGCGCTCCGCCGAGAAGATGCTCCACCTCGACCTGTTCGCCGTCGTGGGCCTGCTGATCTCCGCACAGCTGGACTCGGCCGTCGCCGCCTTCATCGGCATCGGCGTCACCCTGTTCCTGGGCACCTTCTACGTCCTGGCGCTCGTCCCGTACATACGGGGTACGAAGATCCCGCCGACCGCCGAGGTCATCCTCGAGGCCGTCGACGACTGGCTGCACGAGTACCAGCCGCAGACCGTGCTCTGCTTCTCCGGCTCCAAGGACTCGGCCTACCAGGTCAACATGTGGCTGGAGACCATGGAGCAGCTGGACACCCGGCCCCTGGTCCTGCTCCGCGAGCGCGTCATACTGCAGAACCTCGCCCCCACCAAGGTCCCCGTCATCTGCGTCCCCGGCGGCGTGCACCTGATGAACATGGACCTCTCCAGCGTGCGCGTCGCGCTGTACGCGGCCAACGTCGGCAAGAACATCCACCTGCTGCGCGTCCCCACCATGAAGCACGTCTTCATCGGCCACGGCGACAGCGACAAGCTGGCCAGCGTCAACCCGTTCAGCAAGGTCTACGACGAGGTGTGGACCGCCGGCCGCGCGGGCCGCGACCGCTACGCCATCGCCGACGTCGGGGTCCGCGACGACGACATCGTCGAGGTCGGCCGCCCGCAGCTCGCCCCCATCCAGACCCGGCAGGGCGTGCCCGAGGGCCGTATCCCCACCGTGCTCTACGCGCCCACCTGGGAGGGCTGGGACAACGACCCCGGCAACACCTCCCTGCTGCTGGCCGGCGAGAACATCGTGAAGAAGCTGCTCAAGGCCGACCCGCCGGTCCGCGTCCTGTACAAGCCGCACCCCTTCACCGGCACCGTCAGCTCCGCGGCCGGCTCCGCGCACCGCAAGGTCACCGCCCTGGTGGAGAAGGCCGCCGCCCAGCGCGCGACCGACCCGCGCTTCACGGCCGACGCCGCCGCGCAGACCAGGGCCAAGGCCGACATGGCCCGGATCGAGGCCCGGATCACCGAGCTGACCGGCGGCGCCGCCGACAAGGGCGACGAGGCCGAGCTCACCCGCGACGGTGTGGTCGACCTGGCCAAGTACGAGGAGATCGCCCGGCTGCGCGCCGAGTGGAACGACGCGTACTGGCAGTCCTTCGGCACCTTCGAGCACCGGGTCATCTCCGGTGCCGAACCGCGCCTGTACGACTGCTTCAACGTGTCCGACGCGATGGTCTCCGACATCTCCAGCGTGGTCTCCGACTTCATCGCGAGCGGCAAGCCGTACGCGGTCACGGACTCCGCGCAGCTCGGCGTGGAGGAGTTCAAGCGGCAGAACACGGCGGTGCGCGCCGCTGTGATCCTCTCCAACAAGGCCGCCGAACTGGGCGAGCTGCTGGCCGCAGTCCGCGCCCCGGACGCCGACCCGCTGGCCGAGGACCGCAAGGAACTCAAGGAGTACCTGCTCGGCCCGGACGAGCCCACGTCCATCGAGCAGTTCAACACCGCGGTACGGGACCTGGCGCTCAAGTCCGAGGCGCGCAACGTCGGCCAGGAGCGGTCGGCGGCGACCGGTGACGCGGCGAGTCCGTCGGAGGCCCACCTGTCGGCCGACCCCACGGTCGGCTGACCTGCGCGAGTCAGAATTTGGTCAAGAAGAGCCCGGTTTTTGGGGAGTGATCCTCGAAAACCGGGCTCTTTTGCGTATCCCCTGCTGACGGAGCACAACCGATCCACAGGGTCGGCCGTCTTCCAGATGGCGATTCAATGGACAAAGGGGAGCGCGTGACCGTGACGCAGCCTGATGTGACCGTGGTCATCGGGGCGTACGAGGCGATGCCGTACCTCGTCGAGTGCCTGCGCTCGGTCGAGGCACAGACCCTGGACCCGGCCCGGATCGAGGTCGTCGCCGTCGACGACGGCTCGACGGACGGCACGGGGGAGTACCTGGAGCAGTTCGCCGCCCGCGCCGCGACCCACGTCACGGTGATCCGCCAGGAGAACTCCGGCGGCCCCAGCTCCCCGCGCAACGTCGGCCTCGGCAAGGCGACCGGGCGCTACGTCTTCTTCCTCGACGCCGACGACCGGCTCGCCCCGGAGGCCCTGGAGCGCATGGTCGCCATGGCCGACCGCAACGGCACCGACGTGGTGCTCGGCAAGGTCGAGGGCATCAACCGCGTCCCGCCCAGGGCGGCATGGGTCGAGACGCTGGAGCGCACCGACGTCTTCCACTCCAACATCAAGTTCACGCTGAGCGCCCAGAAGCTGTTCCGGCGGGCGCTGCTGGAGCGGCACAGCATGCGGTTCGACGAGTCGCTGTTCACGGGCGAGGACGCGCTGTTCACGATGGAGGCCTATCTGCGGGCCGACGGCGTCTCCGTGATCGCCGACCACGTCTGCTACTACCTGGTGGGCCGCGACGACGGCAAACACGTGACGAAGAGCGGGAGTTACACCCTGCGCTTCGACTCCGCGCGCGCCCTGATGAACCTCGTCGCGGAGATGGTCCCGCCGGGCGTGGAGCGCGACAAGCTGATGCTCCGCCCGTTCCTGGTCACCCTGCTCCCGCAGTTCGGCCCGAAGTACCTGGGGGACAGCGAGCAGGTACGGCGCCACAAGTTCGAGCTGGCCAAGCCGTTGATGGACGCCCACTGGACGCCCGAAGTGGCCCTCCGCCTCAAGGTCAACGAACGGCTCCGTCTGCAGCTGGTGGCTGAGGAACGCCCCGAACTCCTTCTGGACGTGGCCGAGTTCGTCAAGTCGAAGAAACGCCCCAATGCGGTGGTGGAGAAGCGGGGGCGTCGGGTTTACCTGGCGTATCCGCACTTCCGCTCCGGGGAGGCGGGGTTGCCCGATTCGCTCTACCTCGCTGAGCCTCGGGAGGCTCGCGAGGTGGAGGGGTACCGGGAGGGGGCGGCGGGTGCGTTTCTGCGCCGGGTGACGCGGAAGGTGCGGCGGGTGTTGAGGTAGTCGGTCGGGCGCGGGTGCGTCGTGACTGGGCGCGCAGTTCCCCGCGCCCCTCGGGTGGGACCAGTTGAGCCGCTTCTAAGGGGCGCGGGGAACTGCGCGACCAGCCCCCACCGGCCCGCACCCTGAACTCGACCCATCTGTCCGAGACCTGGACCAACGTGCACAGCCCAACCCGGTTCGCGTAAATTGCCGCAGGGTACCCGAACCTACCCGAGGGGATCTCGCACGTGGCAGGGGCAAGGCAGGCCGTGACCGAGGCCCGCAGGATCGTCGTCAAGGTGGGTTCCTCCTCGCTGACCACCGCGGCCGGCGGCCTGGACGCCGACCGCGTCGACGCACTCGTGGACGTCCTGGCCAAGAGCCGCAGCGGAGGCGAGAGAGAGGTCGTCCTCGTCTCCTCCGGCGCCATCGCCGCAGGACTCGCCCCGCTCGGACTGCGCCGCCGCCCCAAGGACCTGGCCCGCCAGCAGGCCGCCGCCAGCGTCGGCCAGGGACTGCTCGTGGCCCGCTACACCGCCTCCTTCGCCCGCTACGGCATCCGCGTCGGCCAGGTCCTGCTCACCTCCGACGACATGAGCCGCCGCTCCCACCACCGCAACGCCTCCCGCACCCTCGACAAACTCCTCGCCATGGGTGCCCTCCCGATCGTCAACGAGAACGACACCGTCGCCACCGACGAGATCCGCTTCGGCGACAACGACCGGCTCGCCGCCCTCGTCGCCCACCTCGTCCACGCCGACCTGCTGGTCCTCCTCTCCGACATCGACGGCGTCTACGACGGCGACCCCAGCAAGCCGGGCACCTCGCGGATAGCGGAAGTACGGGGACCGCAGGACCTCGCCCATGTCGAGATCGGCAGCGCGGGCAAGGCAGGCGTCGGCACCGGCGGCATGGTCACCAAGGTCGAGGCGGCCCGGATCGCCGCGGCCGCCGGCATCCCCGTCGTGCTCACCAGCGCGGTCCACGCGACCGACGCGATGAGCGGCGGTGACACGGGCACGTACTTCCACGCCACCGGCAAGCGCTCTGCGGACCGGCTGCTGTGGCTGCAGCACGCGTCCACGCCCCAGGGCTCGTTGACGCTCGACGACGGTGCCGTGCGCGCGGTCGTCCAGCGCCGGATGTCGCTGCTGCCGGCCGGAATCGCCGCCGTCGAGGGCGAGTTCAGCGCGGGCGACCCCGTCGAACTCCGTGACGGCGCCGGACACGCGGTCGCCCGGGGGCTCGTCAACTTCGATGCCAAGGAGATCCCCCAGCTGATCGGCCGCTCCACCCGGGAGCTGGCGCGGGAGCTGGGACCGTCGTACGAGCGGGAAGTCGTACACAGGGACGACCTGGTGATCCTGCACCCGTAAAAAGACCGAAACGTCCGCCCCCCGCTGGTGGACGTTCCGCAAAAGTGCCCACGCGGACGACTCCGGCCTGCTCAACTTTGTCCCAGGGACACATTCCGCGCGAGCACAGCAGCTCGACCATTGCGTAAGGAGGCCGTCGTGAGACGAGTGCGCCCTGGGGCGGCGGCGTCCCGCGGTGGTACCACCTCCCGCGCGCCCGGCGAGGAGCGCACGCTGACGAGCGTCGCGGCCGGCGCCCGGTACGAGGGCGAGGAACCCAAGGACCTTCCCCGACTGTGGCATGTCACCCTCAGCGTCTCCGGCGGCGAGGCCCCGCTGAAGGAGGTGCGGCGCGGCCTGGAACAGCTCGCCCACGACCACCCCTTTCTGCTGACCAGCCGCTACGCCAACGACCACGCGGAGATCCGCTACTGGGAAGAGGCCCGCGACCTGCACGACGCCGCCGCCGTCGCGCTGCGCCTGTGGGGCGAGCACCGCCAGACCGCCAAGCTGCCGCCGTGGGAGATCGTCGGCCTGGAGGTCATCGACCGCGAGACCTACCACCAGCGCATCTCCGAGGGCTACGGCCCGCTGCCCGCGACCCCGGTCGGCGTACATCCGTTTTGAGCCGTCTTCGGGCCCTTCCGCGCTTGTCTCGCGGTTTGGGATAGCCGGTGGACGCCTCCGCCGGGCGCACTACCCTTCCCTCATGACCACGCTCTCGCCGTACGACTCCATGTCCCCGGTCACCCGGGCCGCCTACCGCGCCAAGTCCGCCGCCGCCGACCTCGCGCCGCTGCCCCGGGCCGAGAAGGACGACGCGCTGCTCGCCATCGCGGACGCGCTGGAAGTCCGTACGAGCGAAATCGTCGAGGCCAACGCCAAGGACATCGCCAAGGCCCGCGCGGCCGGCACCAGCGAGACGGTCATCGACCGGCTGACACTCACCCCCGAGCGCGTCCGGGCCATCGCCTCCGACGTCCGGGACGTCGTCGCGCTGCCCGACCCGGTCGGCGAGGTCGTCCGCGGCTCGACCCTCCCGAACGGCATCGACCTGCGCCAGGTCCGCGTCCCCCTCGGCGTCGTCGGCATCATCTACGAGGCCCGCCCGAACGTGACCGTGGACGCGGCCGCGTTGTGCCTGAAGTCCGGCAACGCGGTCCTGCTGCGCGGCTCGGCCTCCGCCTACGAGTCCAACACCGCCCTCGTGCGCGTCCTGCGCGACGCCGTCGGCGGCGCCGGACTGCCCGCCGACGCGGTGCAGCTGGTGCCCGGCGAGAGCCGCGAGAGCGTCCGCGAGCTGATGCGCGCCCGGGGTCTCGTCGACGTCCTCATCCCGCGCGGCGGCGCCTCCCTGATCCAGACCGTCGTCAGCGAGTCGACCGTCCCCGTGATCGAGACCGGCGTCGGCAACTGCCACGTCTACGTCGACGCGCATGCCGACCTCGACATGGCCATCGACATCCTGATCAACTCCAAGGCCCAGCGGCCCAGCGTCTGCAACGCCGCCGAGACCCTCCTCGTCCACCAGGACATCGCCCCCGAGTTCCTGCCGCGCGCCCTCGACGCCCTCGCCGAGGCCGGCGTCACCGTGCACGCCGACGAACGCGTCCTCGCCTACGCCAAGGACTCCGACGCCACCGTCGTCGAGGCCACCCCCGAGGACTGGGACACCGAGTACCTCTCCTACGACATCGCCGCCGCCGTCGTCGACTCGCTCGACAAGGCCGTCCAGCACATCCGGCTGTGGAGCTCCGGCCACACCGAGGCGATCGTCACCTCCTCCCAGCAGGCCGCCCGCCGCTTCACCCAGCTGGTCGACTCCACCACGGTCGCCGTCAACGCCTCCACGCGCTTCACGGACGGCAGCCAGTTCGGCTTCGGTGCGGAGATCGGCATCTCCACCCAGAAGCTGCACGCACGGGGCCCGATGGGCCTGCCGGAACTGACGAGCACCAAGTACATCGTCACCGGCGACGGGCACATCCGCCGCTGAACCGGAGGCTGTTGGCATATGCGATCAGCATAGGGCCTCATAGATGGAGAGGTATCTCACCCTGCGGATGAATTTCCCTACCGCCTGCCCAAATTGACCCCCCAGGTCTACTCTGGAGAGGTGCCGGAGGACGTGGGGGGCACGCCGTTCCCTGACGGCTGGGAGCCCGACGACGACCACGACCGCGGAATGTCGGACGAAGAATTCGACTCCGTGGTCTTCGACGAGGCCTTCGTACGGGCGGCCGTAGTACACGAGCCGACCGCCGTCGAGCGTCTCCTTGCCGCCGCGCAGGCGAGAGCCGAAGCCTCCGAGGCCGAAGCCCGCCGCGCCCAGCGCGGCAGAGGCGCACGAGGCGACGACGACCTCTTCGAAGACACCTACGGACGCGATTTCGGCCATGATCCGGAACTCGACGACCTGGACGACGCCGACCTCGTCGAGGGCCGCTACGGCGCCCCGGGAACGTACGGCAAACAGGTCCGCTGGCACCGCCCCGTCGCCTGGCTGCTCGCCCTGGTGATGGGCATCGGCATGGTCGCCCTGGCCTTCTCGGCGGTCTACCGCGGCGCGTCCTCGGGCAGCAGGGACCGCGTCCCGCCCCCGGCCTCCACCGGCGTGGAACAGGGCACGGCGGCGGCACCCTCCGTCTCCGCGGACAACTCCCAGCCACCACTGTCGGCCGTACCGCGCACGCCTTGAGGGAGCTTTGACCGGCTCGGTGAGAACCTGTCAGAACTTGTCGTGTACCAGGGCGTTTACCTGAGGCTCCGGAGACCTACTCTGAAAGTATGGGCGGTCCAGGAGACCCACCCGAGGGGACGCCCGAGGGCGCTCCCGGGGGTGGTGAGGACGAGTACCGATCCGTCGTATTCGACGAGTCGTTCGTCCGTGCTGCCCGTCTCCAGGAGTTCTCCGCGCAGGAGCGCATGGCCGACCACGCCCCCGCCGTCCGCCGCCGCCCGGCCCTGCGCCGCGGCCTTTCCCGCCAGGCACTGATCCTGGTCATGCTGATCGCCATCGCCTTCGGCACCGCGATCTACATGGGCGTACGGCACCCCTACACGACCCCCACGGCCCAGCAGCCCGCCGAGCCGCTGCGGATGACCGTCATCCCGCTGTCCCCCCAGGACAAGGTGCCGGGGGCGGCCGACGCCGAGTACCTCTTCGCGCACAGCCCCGCCGCGCAGTTCGACGTGGGCGGCGACGGCATACCGCTGCCGGCCGCGCGGCGCACCGTGCACTTCTCCGACAGCCAGGTCGTGGCCGCCCTGAGCACCGCCAAGGACTACATCGTGGAGTCCTCGCTCTATCCGGCCGTGCTCACCGGTGGGCAGATCCGCCCCGCCCGCGTCCTCGTCGACCCGGATCAGCTCGACCAGTTCGACCAGAGCTTCGAGCACCCGGCCGCCGACGGCCGGCACGAGCCCACCGGATGGCTGGTTCGCTTCGACCCGGCACGCGCCGAGCTGGCCGACCGCAAGATCCGCGTCCAGGGCACCCTGCAGGCCACCGAGGTCGACTCGTCCACCCTCGAGGTCACCGCCGACGGAACCTTCGTCTACGCCCTCCGGCCGACCGGCTCCGGCGACAAGGCCCAGGCGTCCCTGTTCACCGTCCGCCGCGAGCTCCAGTTCCGCTTCGACCGCGACGACCTGCGCATGGACCAGGCCCAGATCGTCACTTCCTACGTCCAGGCCGGCCCACTGTCCTGCGCCGAGGACTCCGTCACCTACCTGCGCCCCCTGCTCGCCGGCCAGACCGCCAAGGCGGGCGGCCCGGCCGGCACCGATCCGTTCGCCACGGGCAGCGCCACGGCCCTGTGCGGCTCACTGGCGGCCGGCGCACAGCCGAAGGTGTGAGCCCCGGCAGCGCTCCAGGAGGCGGCTGTGCGAGGCCGTCGTAGGTATGAGGTCGGTGTGTATCCGCCAGGTCAGTCCTCGTCGCGCGGCGGGGTGTCCGTGGGCGGCTGCTCGGTGCCGTTGGCCGATTCGGTGGGCGGTCCGTCCTGCGGGGTCGAGCTCGCGAAGCCGCCGAAGCCGCGCCGCACCCGGCCGCCCAGGTCGCCCGCGCCGCCGGCGATGTCGCTGACCAGCTTCATCAGCGGGTCCTTGGAGCTCTTGACGTTGCCGGCGTAGCTCGCCGCCGACTCGCGGAACGAGTCCGTGACCGAGGTGTCCTTGTCCTCGCTGCGCCGCGGGTAGTGCCCGTCCATGATCCGCTGGTAGTCGCGGGACTCGGCCCACTTCTTCAGCTCGGCCGCCCGCACCGTGGTGAACGGGTGGGAGCGGGGCAGCACGTTCAGGATCTTCAGGACCGAGTCGCGCAGGTCGCCGCCCGACTCGAACTCCTCGGCCTGCTTGAGGAACGCGTCCACGTTCATCTCGTGCAGGTGGTTGCCGCCCGCGATCTTCATCAGGCCGCGCATCGAGGCCCGCAGGTCCTGGCCGACCAGCAGACCCGCGCGGTCGGCGGACAGCTCCGACTTGCGGAACCACTCGCGCAGCGCCGTCACGATCGCCAGGATCGCGAGGTTGCCCAGCGGGATCCAGGCGACCTTCAGCGCCAGGCTGGTCAGGAACAGCAGGATCGTGCGGTACACGGAGTGGCCGGACAGTGCGTGGCCCACCTCGTGGCCGACGACCGCCCGCATCTCCTCCTCGTCGAGCAGCTCGACCAGGCCGGTGGTGACGACGATGATCGGCTCGTCCAGGCCGATGCACATCGCGTTGGGCTGTGGGTCCTGGGTGACGTACATCGGCGGGACCTTCTCCAGGTCCAGGATGTAACAGGCGTCCCGCAGCATGTCGTTGAGGTGCGAGAACTGCTGGTCCGACACCCGCACCGAGTCGGACAGGAACAGCAGGCGCAGACTGCGCTCGGGCAGCAGCCCGCTGAGCGCCTTGAACACCGTGTCGAACCCGGTCAGCTTGCGCAGCGCCACCAGGGCGGAGCGGTCCGCCGGGTGCTCGTACGCGCGCGAGGAGATCCCCGGGAAGCGCCTGCGCTGCCTGCTCGGCACGTTCTCGTGCGCGTTCTGCTCGTGGCCGTCTTCGGACATGTGGTCCCCCATGTGCGTCTGTGTGCGCTGAGTGCCCCCGAAGCAGAGCCCAGCCTAGGCGGAGATACCGTGGACGGGCAGTACAGCGAAGGAGTCAACGCATGGAGCCCCATTCCGCAGCCGCCTGGCTCGCAGAGGCCGCGAACGCCGCCCCCCGGCAAGGATCGGGGGACCTGCTCAAGGTCGTACTGATCGTCATGTTCTTCGGCTGCATCCTGACCGCGTGGTTCCTGCTGCGCGGGTACAAACAGAAGGACGACTGAGACGCCCGTCGAGTTCCCTGCCGACGGTCCGTGCCGCGTGTCCGGTTCCCAATGGCGGAGTCGGCGTGATCGCCGCCGAGGTGCCCGCGTACCATGGGCCGACATCTTTATCCCGCCCACACCGGATAGGTTCTGCTGAAGATGAGCATCCACGGCACTGCTGCCCAGTTGGTCACTCTTGCCGCCGAGGGGGAGGGCGGGGGCAACCACGAGAGCCTCCAGCCGATCATCACCGGTGGCGGCGCGTTCATCGTCCTGATGCTCCTGCTGTGGATCACCACCCGCTTCAACCGCGACCGCTAGGTTCTGCCCGTTCTGTCCGCCGGACGGGTCTCGGGGCCTTCACACCGGGCCGGTAGGGTCTGCACGCATGGGAGAGCAGGACATGCCTACCGGTCCGGCGAACGACACGACGCGCGGCACGGAGATCCGAATGGCGAACGGCCCGCGCAACAACGGCCCGTCGAACCCCGGCAAGCGCCGTCTCGGCGTCATGGGCGGAACGTTCGACCCGATCCACCACGGGCACCTTGTGGCGGCCAGTGAGGTCGCCGCGCAGTTCCACCTGGACGAGGTGATCTTCGTCCCGACCGGCCAGCCGTGGCAGAAGACCGATCGCAAGGTCGCGCTGGCCGAGGACCGCTACCTGATGACGGTCATCGCGACCGCCGAGAACCCCCAGTTCTCGGTGAGCCGTATCGACATCGACCGCGGCGGCCCCACCTACACGACGGACACCCTGCGCGACCTGCGTGCGCTCAACCCCGACGCGGACCTGTTCTTCATCACGGGCGCCGACGCCCTCGGCGCGATCCTGACCTGGCGGGACGCGGAGGAACTGTTCTCCCTCGCGCACTTCATCGGGGTCACCCGCCCCGGCCACACGCTGACCGACCCGGGCCTCCCGGAGGGCGGCGTCTCGCTGGTCGAGGTTCCCGCGCTGGCCATCTCCTCCACAGACTGCCGTGCGAGAGTCGCGAAGGGAGATCCCGTCTG
>Ga0307511_10003586_pt1 | contig 15895 bp, 12 predicted proteins | sample 13_EM_MG_FD_200266 | JGI IMG/M metagenome (GOLD analysis project Ga0307511, IMG submission 200266) | Populus trichocarpa ectomycorrhiza microbial communities from riparian zone in the Pacific Northwest, United States - 13_EM | ecosystem: Host-associated > Plants > Roots > Unclassified | place... | reverse complement strand
TCCAGTACTGCGGCTGGCTCTGAAAACCGGGCCCCGCCGGAACCGGGGCCGCGACAATTGACGGGCGCGGCACCGACCGCGAGTACGGCAGCCCGCACATGAACACAGCCCCCAAATCCCGCCGACCCCACAACTCACTGATGGGCGCCGGCGGCGGGTGGTCGACATACGAGAGCCGCACGCCCGCAGCTTCCGAGATGGCACCGAGCAACCGCTGCCAGGCCCGACCGGCGGCTGGCGCGATCGAATACATGCGAGCGTTCGCGATCACGGGGTAGGAGTCCCGCCACCCGCGTAGAAATTCACGACCGGATTGGAACGGATAAACGTGGCGGCCAGCTCATGAATAGGCCGCAAGTCATCCTCCGGCCCCTCCGCAAATCGAAGTTTGGTTCTGAACGCCTGCCATACCACAGTCGTAACCGGCCCGAAGCTGCGCCCACCATTCTGCTCCTTGCGCATGTCGAGCCAATAACACCCGCTTAACAGGTCCTCGGCCAACGCTTTAGCGTGTCGTCCACGGCCAACCGTGCGCGGCCAACTTTCAAACGTGTCTGTGACTGCAGATCCTCAACCGTCTGGATCAACGCATTTCCCTCAGGCGCAACGGGAATCGCCAACCCCTGAATTTCCTGCAGCATGGACGAAGCGTCCAGTCCACTGCCCTGGGACGAGCCAAAGCGCCCCGGCTCGCCCGGATCATATTCTTTCTGCCCGATTCCGGTGAAGAACGTGCTCGTGAAGCGGTTGAGCCGCTGAGCGACTGCGGCATCCATGTTGACGACGGCAATAGTGAAGGCTTCTATTTCATTGGCCATCGGGTACGGATCCCAGTTCGCGTCCGACAGAATGAAACCGTGTTGACCGTGGCTCAGCGGCCCGCCCTTGACATTGAACTGCCGCATCTGCGGCGTGTCCAATTCCCAAGAGTCCGACGGAGCCGCACCCACACGCACCGCAGGGTTATGGTCCGACGAATTGATCTGGATCAGCACGTCGCCGCGCAACTGTGACCACGCCTGCCAGGCGGAGGCCTGCCGAATGGACGAGGCGCGCAGGCTCTCCGGGTCCTGGATGATCCTGTTGGGATCGTCCTCGAACAGATAGCTGCCCTTCAGCATGTCGAGCATCCGCGCGGCGTGCCAGTTGAGCCACTTGAACGGCCTGTTGGTCTACACCGGTGCGGACAACGGTGTGATGCTGCTGTTCATACCGTTCAGGTCGATGGCATAGATCAGATCGGCCCAGGACAATACGTGTTGCGTATCGTGGATCAGCAGCGCGGCCCGTCCGGCCGCGTAGGAGTTGGAGCTTTCCAAGACGCTGTCATCAGCGCCGGGCGACCTCAATGACCTGCTCGATAGTCGGATCATGGCCGGTCGACACGACAGTCTGGGCAGCCTGGCTGGGAGTGATGAAGTGGTAAGCCGGACCGGCTGCGGGGTTGCCGGGTGGGCCGCCGCATGAGCAATCGATGTCGAAACGACCAGCCACGAAACCCTTCGGAGCGCTCTGTTCATGAACCTTCCAGAAACTTGTTGACTACCTGCGCTACGGCTTCGGGATCTTCCCAGAATGGGTTGTGACCCAGGCCCTCAAACACCTTCACAGCCGCGCCAGGCAGGGCCTCGCGAAGAGTCTGGCGGACTTCCTCCTCCATGATGGGATCGTCGCTGCCCCAGATGAGCAACGCCGGCGCCTTCAATTTGGGCAGGTTGCGCTGCAGGTCCGCGGAATTCGCGCCCTGGTCCAGCACCGCCAGCCACACGGCCAGCGGGATGTTGGCCGCATCGCGGCGCTGCCGCCTGATGAAGTCAGGGTTCACCGGCTTGGGCGAATCCCACCAGGCAATCATGAACGGAGAGTCCGGCTCGATCGGCTCCTTCAGCTTGCGGATCTCGGCAGCGTAGTCGAACGCCGGCTTCCGCGGCGTCGAGCCGACCCGCGGTCCGGCGGTCGAGGATACGAGCACCACCTTGCGCACCCGTTGCGGCCATTCTTCAGCCAACACCTGAGTGATCATGCTGCCGAGTGAGTGCCCCACCACGTCGGCCCTGCCAATGTGCAGGGCATCCAACAACAGCTTGATATCGTATGCAAAGTCGATTCGAGTGTAGCAGCACTCCGGTTTGTCGGACCGTCCGTGTCCGCGGATATCGACCACGATGAGCCGAAACCTCTTGGAAAGATACGGAATCAACGGTACCCAGTCACGCGCGTTGTCCGTATACCCGTGGATCAAAACGACAGGCGGGCCTTGTGGATCGCCCATGTCGATGTAGGCCAGGTGCTGGTTGTTTGGCAACAGGACCACCTTCTTCATGGCGTCGAATTCGTCGAGATTGATCTTGAGGGGTGGTGGCCCCGCGGCGTGGGCAGCGGCGCACAGCAGGAGAGCCAGGACTGCCACTCGCAGGCCAGGAGTCAAGACAGGGCCTCCTTGAGCGGTCCCAGCCACGGTTCAAAGTTTCGCCACTGATCCAGTCCTTCTTTGAAGATGGGCCGGCGGACCTGCTCGGAGCTCGCGGTGCGCACGTTGCGCTCGGTCTTCCAGAACTCCAGGCACGCCGGCTCGAATTCCAATCCACAGAACTGCAGCAGGCGGCGCACACTGCCCTCCAGATCCCCAATCACATCCTCGTGCTGCATCCGCAGGACCTTCCCCGGCAACACTTCATCCCAGTGCTGCATCAGCTCCACATACGTGCGGTAGTACCGGCCGATATCCTCCAGGCTGTAGGTGAATTCCTGGCCATTGGCAAACAGCTGCTTGAAGTTGCTGAAACAGCAGGCCATCGGCTCACGCCGCGCATCGATTATCTTCGCGTTGGGTAAAATCAGGTGGATGAGCCCAACGTGGCGGAAGTTGTTGGGCATCTTGTCGATGAAGAACGGCCTGCCGGTGGTGCGGTAGACCCGCGTGTCCGCCATGAATTGCTCGCCGAGCAGGCGCCACTGCCTGGCATCGAGCGTTGCCAGCACATCCGGATAACGCGGTTGGCTATCCTGCGACTCCCGGCCATTCAGCTGGTGCACCAGCCGCGGAATCTCCGCCAGCTCCTTGGTCCCTTCCACGGCCGAATGCGAGGCCAGGATCTGCTCGATCAATGTTGAGCCGGCACGCGGCAATCCGACTATGAAGATCGGGTCCGGCCGCTCGCAGCCCACGCCCTGCCGGGCCAGAAAGAACTCTCGGGTGCAAACCTCCGTTTGCCGCCGCGCGGTTCGCTCGAACGCGGCTCGATCGTAACGCGTCTCCTCTTTCTTGAGCGCGTTGCCGCGCGCGTAGAAGTGGAACGCCTGTGGGTATTCGCCGCGGTCTTCAAGCGCTTTACCCAGCGCGAAACAGAAATGATAACGGTCGACCAGCGGGACGCCCGGCTCACTCTCGAACCGGTGCATGCGAGCGATCTCGTCATCAGTAAACCGATAGGTCTTGAGGTTTGCCAGGCTCCAATGGGCATCGCCGAAGGTTGGCCGGACCTCGGCAGCGCGGTGATAGGATTCGATCGCCTCCTCCTGGCGCCCGACGGTCTTCAGGGCGTGCGCAATGCTCAGGTGCAGGGTCGGATTCGCGGGTGTCTCCGCGCGAAGCTCGAAAAATACCTCGAGGGCCTCGTCGTGTTTGCCGAGACCCATCAGAGCATTTCCCTGCAGCACCCGGGAAACCGGGTTGCGGGGCTCGACGGCAAGCAGCTTGGCTGTCTGCTCGAGCGCCTCCACGTGCTTGTGCCGATCGGCCAGCACTTGCGCATAGTCATGTCGGGCGGCGTGGTAGTCGGGCGAGAACTTCAGCACGCTCTCCAGCAGAAACTCGGCGTCATCGAGTACCCCCAGCTTCATTCCGATCCGCGCGAGCAGCCGCATTCCCTCGACATGCGCTGGATGCTGCAGCAGAAACTCGCGGATCATCTGCTCGGCGGCGTGAGTAGCGCCCTCGTTGAACAAACTGTTGGCGGTGAGGACCGCCACCGGCAGAACATCCAGGGTGGCAACCATGTTGGCTGCGTTCTGTGCATCGGCAGCCCGCCCGGCGGCGCGATACAGAGCAGCCAGCGCCTTCCAGCTGGCCGGTAAGGCCGGATTCAGATTGACCGCCTGGGCATAGCCAGTGATGGCCGCTGCCAAGTCCCCCAACGCGCGGTAACAGTGCCCGCGCTCCTGGAACAGCCGGCCGTAATCGGGATGAATCGCCTCGAAACGCACGAGGGTCGCCAACGCGTCCGCAATCCGGTTCAGGTAGCGCAAATTGACCGCAACTACGTAGAGGACGTCGCGATTCTCGGGTACCTGTACGAGCAGGGTTTGGGCCAGTGCCAGCGCCTGTGCGAACTGGCGTTTTTCCATCAAAGCCCGCGCGCGCTGCAGCTCGGTCTCGAGTCCGGATGCGGCCGGATTCTGTTCCGCTTGAGCCACGTGGGATCTGCCCTGCTGCGCCACCGGAAAAGTCCGGTGGCGCGAGCATACACCGGCGAACTATTGGCTCGAGAACTTGTATCCGAACCGCAGGCTGAGTGTACGTGGCCGGATCACAGTGTCCTGCTTGATCCACTGCGTGAAGGTCGAATAGACAATGCCACGCGTGTCAGTCAGGTTCGTGCCGTACAACTGCACGTTCCAGGCGTCTTTCGCGACACCGATCGAGGCATCCATCGTCGAGTAACCCGGCATGTCGTAGGAAACACTGCCGCCGTTGAAATCCTGGCGCAGCTTGTCAGTCGTTGACAGCGAATGCGCCCGGCGCGTACCAATGACCTGTACGAACGCATCGTAGTCACCGAGGGCGAACTCGTAACGGCCACGGATGCTGCCTTGGAATGGCGGGGACTGCGCGAGCGGGCTACCCGTCTGGCCATATGGATTCGACAGTCCCAGTGCCGCGAAGTTGATGGGTTTCCCATCCTGGCCGACCAGGGTCGGCGTATTGACCAGCTCAGTGTGATTCCACGAGGCCGATGCGGATATCGTAAACTCGCGAGTGACCCGGACGTTGACCTCGGTCTCGGCGCCCTTCACGCGGTAGTTCGGACCATTCGTGGTAAAGGTCAGGTTTCCGAGCACGCCCGGATCGAACAGGCTGATCTGGACGTCCTTCCAATCCTCTTTATAAATCGCGCCATTGAATTGGACGCGGTGATCCAGCCACTCGGTTTTCCAACCGATCTCGTTGTTGGTGAGCGTGTCGGGCTTGAAGCCGATGGGAGTGAGGAACACGCCTTTCAGGGGCGATTTCGCGGCGCTGACGAAACCGGACGAGCGGTTGAATCCGCCCGGCCGGAAACCCTGCGACCAGGTGTAGTAGACCAGCGCGTCGGGGGTGACCTTCCAGCTCAGGTTGGCGCGGCTCTTGAAGCCGTCGTAGCGCTTCTTCAATCCCACCGCCGCATCGGAGTAGGCGGAATTGCCCGCCGGTACTTTGTAGGTGGAGAGATTCAGGCCGTTATCGCAAGCACCCGGAACATTGCCGGGTTCGTACGCGTACAGGCCTCCGACACGGCAATCGAAGCTGCCCTGCTTGGCGCCCGTTTCGTACGTATCCATCTGGTACCAGCGTGTGCCGCCGGTAATCGTGAGCTTCTTCGGGATGATGTCGAAGTCCACTGAAGCGAACGCCGCCTTCTGTTTGTAGCCGCGTCGCACGTCGTCGTAGAAGGCGTCATTGGCATTGCGCACGTTCGGGTTGTTCACACCGGAGCCGGCAGGCGGAATGAGCGGAGTGAATCCGGCCTCCGCTGCCTTGTAGCCCCAGTCGGATTGGTCGTTCACCACGAAATTTTCCCAGAACAATCCGCCGATGGCCCGCAGCCGCCAGTCATCCGGCGTGCTCAGGCGGAACTCGTGATTGTGGTGAATGTTCTTCTGAATCACCTTGAAGCTGGAAACCGGCGAGAAACACTGGCCACCCGGGATCCCCAGCGCGGTCGCCTGTGTGCTCCCCGGAAGTATGCAGGCGTAGTAATCGGCGTAGACGCCGCGCGTGTAGTTCGTATAGTCGGCCACCTGTTCGACGTTACGAACGAGATACCCGCCGGTGTAGACGGCTTTCAGCATCGCGATGTGGCCGGTGAACGTCCACGCCGTGTTGGTGAACTTGTCCTTGTCGTACGATGGGCTGAAGAACTCTGCTGAGAGCTCGGGCAGCTTCGTCACGCCGTCGTTGCTGACGGGCATCTGCGAGAAGACGCCGTCCGCTTCCATGTTCTGGTACGACTGCGTGAACAGCGCATTCCAGTCATCGTTGATCTGGAAGAGCACCGAGGCACGGATGCCCTTGTAGGTAACCGGGTTGATATCCTTGCCGGCAATTGCAAAGTTGTTGGCCGACTGATCCAGGGCCGGTACCTTCCCGGTGCCCGCATGGCCGTACGATACCGTGTTGAAATAGTCGACGATGCCGACGTCCGTGTTGGCGCGTTTGAAGGTTGCCGGGACGTTATCGATGTAGCCGCCACGCGTCTCGTTATAGATCACCGCGCGGGCCGACAATCGGTCCGGGATCAGCGGAATGTTGAGAGTGGCGTCCAGGTTGCTGCTGTGCGCGCCGTGGGCAGTCGTTCCGTAGCCGGCGTTGAAGATCGCTTCCGTCGTGTTCAGTTTGGGCTTGTTGGTGATGTAGCGGATCACGCCAGCCTGGGCACCTGCGCCGAACAAAGTGCCTTGCGGGCCCTCGAGCACTTCGATGCGCTCGATGTCAGCCGCATAAATATCCAGATTGCGGCCCGGAAGCTGCGCGGACTGCTCGTCCAGGTACACGGCCACGTTGGGAAAGCTTCCCGTGGCGCCCGATGACTGCTCGCCATCCTGCGTGGTCGCCAGTCCTCGCATGTAGATCTGGCCGAGCCCGGGGCCCTGGCTGCTGACTGACACGTTCGGCAGAAACTTGACGTAGTCATCGAACGTCGTGACCGCAAGGCTCCTGATGGTCTCTGCAGTCAGTGCCTGCATCTGGATCGGAACGTCCTGAGCGCTTTGCTCGCGGCGCTGAGCGGTGACGACTACCTCGGTGAGCGCGAGTCCGGACTCGGCCTCCGCAGGTGTTGCCTCGGCAGGTGCGGCGGCATTCGCCGCGGCTGCGTGCGCCCCCAGAATAGCCACGACAGCGCAATAGACTCGGTTCGCTTTCAAGCTGCTCTCCCCGTTTATAAATATTCGGAAGAACCGCCGGAGCCCCCCCTGACCTTCAGCCGCGCGTCGCGCGCATGCAACAAGGCTCTCGGCGGGCGGCACCCCCACCCCAAACTTTCACAGTCGCGCCGTCCCTTTCAAGCGGATTAATTGGATTGGCCCATCGAATAAGAGCATGGACGCCTTCTCGAGTCCACTCCAGCTCATTCCCTGAACTTCACGTTGGGCAATCGCAACACAGGAGGGGATGTCGCGAAATGAACAGCAGCGACATATCGACTGTATGGACGCGTCGGACCCGTCCGACATAGAAGCGGGGCAGTCTCCGATAACGGGCAAAAAGTCTCGATAGGAATATGCTGACCATAACGCCAACGCAAAAATCGCGGGCGGCGGGAGACAGCTATGCTTCATTATGCAGTCGTCTTTTTCATTATCGCCATCGTCGCGGCGATTCTCGGCTTCGGCGGCATCGCCGCGGGCGCAGCCGGCATCGCGAAAGTCTTGTTTTTCGTATTCCTGGTGCTTGCGGTTATCACCTTCCTGCGTCGCGCTTAGCCTCGGGTACCCGCCGCCGCATTTAGCGGCGGCGCGCGCCCCAAGCGCGCGTCCGAGGCATAATCGGGGGCATGAAGATGCCCTCTCTAGACGATCTATCGGCTTACTCTTTGGTCATCGCACTGCTCGCCGGGACCGCCCTGCGGCTGTGGTTGGCGGGGCGGCAGATCGCTGCTGTCAAAGCTAACAGGGGTCGCGTGCCGGCAGCCTTTGCCGATCGCATCGCAGCGGCCGACCATCAAAAGGCAGCGGACTACACCTTAGCCACGGTAAGGCTGGGACGCCGGTCCGTCATCCTCGACACCCTGGTTACGCTTGCCCTGACCGTCGCGGGCGCGATCGGTGCAATCGACCTCCTCTGGCAACGCAGCGGGTGGGCCTTGCCCTGGCGCGGGGCCATGGTCGTTTTGACAGTGGTCTGCCTGACGGCCGTCATCGACCTACCCTTCTCGATCTGGCGGACCTTCAGGCTCGAGGCCCGCTTCGGTTTCAACCGGACCACCCCCAAGCTGTTCATCACGGATCTCGCCAAGAGCTGTCTGCTCGCCTTGGTGTTGGGTGGGCCGATCGTGCTCGCGGCGCTCACATTGATGGACCGAGCAGGCCCACTGTGGTGGCTGTGGGCCTGGGCAGGATGGCTTGCGCTGATGCTGCTCATGACCTGGGCATGGCCCGCGTTCATCGCTCCCCTGTTCAACAAATTCTCTCCCTTGGAGGATGCGCAGCTCAAAGGACGGATCGAGTCATTGCTGCAGCGCTGCGGCTTCACCTCCCAGGGGGTTTTCGTGGTCGATGGATCGCGCCGGTCTTCGCACGGAAACGCCTACTTCACGGGTCTCGGTCGGCACAAGCGCATCGTGTTCTTTGACACCTTGCTTGAACGGCTGACGCATTCGGAAATCGAGGCCGTGCTGGCTCATGAGCTCGGGCACTTCAAGTTGAAACATGTGCGCAAGCGGCTGTTGGCGACGCTCGTCACCTCGTTCGGCGCACTGGCGCTGCTCGGGTGGTTGGCAGCGCAACCGAGCTTCTACTCGGCGTTCGGGGTCCAGGTACCCTCGTCGCACGCGGCGTTGCTGCTGTTCATGTTTGTCGCACCCGCATTTGCTTTCTTCGCGACCCCGCTGGGCTCGCTCTGGTCGCGGCGTCACGAATTCGAAGCGGACGCATTCGCGGCCCAGCACGCGAGTGCAGAGGATCTGGCAAACGCGCTCGTAAAGTTATACCGGGACAATGCTACGACCTTGACGCCGGATGGGCTTTATTCGGCGTTCTACTACTCCCATCCGCCGGCAACCGAGCGAATCGCCCGCCTACGGCGCAATGAAGTACAGATCAATCGTCTTGCCGATCCTCTCGACCGGCCGGTACGCGTCTAGCCACGCATAGCCCACCGGCTCGTGCTCGCGAGTCAACGCCGTAATGGCAACCCACCCGGTGGCCGTCTGCCGCGGGGGCAGGCGTACGTACGGCGGAAGCATTTCCTTGGAAAGGTCTGCTGTACCCGAGTAAGCGAGACTAACGCTCGGGACCTTGCGCTCCTGCAGCCGAACCTCCAACCGCTTCAGATCCTGCCCCCAGTCGAGGTCCGAATCCACCAGCACGTGCTCCGGATTGCTCACCGTCTCGTTGAAGTATGGGAAATAATCGGGATAGGCGGTCCAAAGAGTGCTGACTTGCCATGCCACTAACAGGACCGCTGCAGCCTTTCCAGCCAGGGCCCACGATCTCCAGACGAAGCCAAGAGCATAAGCACCGCCCAGCGCCAGAAACGGATACAAAATCAACACGTGTCGGATGCCGATGTTGATCCGGCTGAACGTGCTGGCGAATATCAGGAGAGTCAGGAACAACACCACGGGCGCCATCCGCCACGGGTCGCGCTCGCGCCAACCGTCACGGGCGAGCAGGTACAGTCCGACTGGACCTGCGATGAGCAGCGGCAGTGGCGTCTTCACCGCAAGTGCCACGAGATAAAAGTACCACCAGCCGCCCGGCTTGACGTGTCCGAGCAGGAACGACAGGTGGCCGGTGTCATTGTGGGCTTTCAGGGCAACGATTCCTTCGGCGAAATCCCAGAACGCTTCCGGCAGGGTCAGCCGCCCGACAAACGAATAGACCTGACTGTGAGCGGCGCTACCACCCGGAAACAGGTAACCGAGAACCCAGGTGAATCGAGGTGGCAGCTCGGTCAGATCAATGGAACGACGGCCATAGGCGAGCACGATCGGGACCATTGCGGCCAGTACGATCAGCGGGACCCCCATGAGCCGCCGTAGCGGGCTCGCCGACGTCGGAACCGCCAGGAAGAATTCGCGGGACAGTAACAAAACCAACATCCCCAGTCCGATGAACGGCACCGCTGACAGCTTGGTCCCGACAGCAACCCCGGTGGCCAGCCCAAACAAGATGGCGTCCCGCCGGGAGCCGCTACCCAGCCATTTCTGCAACAGATACAGCGCCAGCAAGGTAGTCGCCGTTCCAGGAATATCCAGCGCCGCAAGGGCCGCGTGCCCTATGATCGGTGGGACCGTCGCAAGCAACAACACCGCGGTTAAGGCCTCCCCAGACGAGGGCGCCACACGACGTGCCCAAAGCCACATCGCCAGCAGCAGCACAGTCAGGAAGGGCAACGCGCCGAGCCTTGCGAGCATCAAGGTTCGATCGTAATGACCCCCGTCATACAGGATGTCGACCCCCTCCTGCGTCCCATCGGGCGGCGGGGTGCCGAACGAGTGAGAACCAGCGAGAAATGGACCGAGTGCAATGAGCACGCGCGCAATCGGCGGATGCTCGGTGTCATATTCGTACTTCCCCCGATCCAACAGCTCCAACCCGGCGGCCAGATGTTCGGGTTCATCCCACGTGTGCCCGTATACCCGCCAGGTGCTGGCGGCGAGCAGGGACGCGACGAGGATGAGGAGGATGAGTCCTAGCAGCCCGGCGGACTTGCGCATCCGCCCTCCCTACCCCGGCGCAGCCGGCAAAAACCACGCTTTTTGCCGGTGATCCACGGAGTAATGTCCGAAAAACGGCCGCAGGACGTTTTTCCAATCAACTAAGCGGATCAAGCGCCGAAGGGATGACGCAATACGATGGTCTGATCCCGATCCGGACCGGTGGAAATCATGCCGATGGGCACGTCCACGAGCGCGGCCAGCCGCTCCAGATATCTGCGCGCATTAACCGGCAGCGCGTCGTAATCAGTAATACCCACGGTCGACTCCTTCCAGCCAGGTACTTCCTCGTACACCGGCTCGACGCCGGCATAACCGTCGATACTCAATGGCGGCTCGGCCACGACTTTGCCATCGATCCGGTAACCCACGGCCACCCGGATCGTGTCGAGGCCATCGAGCACGTCGAGCTTGGTGATGCAAAGGCTCGTAACGCTCGAGTGAACGATCGCGCGCCGCAATGCAACCGAGTCGAACCAGCCGCAGCGCCGCCGACGGCCCGTAACCGAGCCGAACTCGTGACCTACCCGCGACAGGTGCTCACCGTATTCGTCGAACAGCTCGGTCGGAAATGGACCTGCGCCGACACGTGTCGTGTACGCCTTTACGATGCCGATGACTTCGTCAAACGCACGTGGCCCGAGGCCGGTTCCGGTGCCCGCGTAGCCGGCGGTCGTGTTGGATGACGTGACGAACGGATACGTTCCCAAATCGATGTCCAACATCGCGCCCTGCGCGCCTTCGAACATGACGTTCGCGCCTTCCTTGCGCAAAGAGTGCAGTGCCAGCGTGACATCAGTGACAAGCGGCGCGATCTTTTCCGACAGTGCCAGTTGTTGATCGAGCGTCTTCTGGAAGTCCACGGCCGGCAGCCGGAAGTAGTGCTGCAGCACGAAGTTGTGGAAATCCAGAACCTCGCCAAGACGTGCGGCGAAGCGGTCCCGCTGAAAGAGATCGGCCACACGGACGGCGCGCCGAGCGACCTTATCCTCGTAAGCCGGCCCGATTCCACGGCCGGTCGTACCGATGGCATTGAGGCCACGGGCAAGCTCGCGCGCCTTGTCGAGCTCGACGTGTGACGGGAGGATCAGGGGACAGTTTGGAGACAGGCGCAGGCGCTCGAATACCGGCACCCCCTGGTCCATCAGCATCTTGCTCTCGGTCAGCAATGCATCGAGCGACAGCACGACACCATTACCGATGAAGCAGCGCACGTGCTCGTGAAGAATCCCAGACGGAATGAGCGAAAGGATTGTCTTGTGGCCGCCAATGACAAGCGTATGGCCCGCATTGTGTCCGCCCTGGAAGCGCGCAACGGCGGCGACGCGGTCGGTCAGGAGGTCTACGACCTTGCCTTTGCCTTCATCGCCCCACTGCGTGCCGATGATGACGACGAACTTGCCCACGCGGTTGCCTCTAGCGAACCAGGAAAAGAAGGATTACGCCCACGAGCATGCTGCCCAGCCCCGCAATGCGCAACTCGCGGTCGGTCACATCCATGAGCTTGGCAAATGCGCGCTTCACGCCGCGCGGGTGCAGAAACGGGGCTATGCCTTCGAAAACGAAGAATAGCGCCAGGGCCGCAAGCAGGTCGGTGAAATTCAAAGACACGAGATTCTTCCAGGCGTTTCAGCGCTTCCCTGGGCTTGGATCCTTCAGGTACTTGAAGAATTCCCCATCCGGCGTTATGACGAGCAGGTCGCCATCCTTGCCGAGCGAGCGCTCATACGCCTGCAGGCTACGGTAGAACGCATAGAACTCGGGATCTTTCGAGTAGGCCTTCGCATAGGTCTGGGTCGCAATAGCATCACCTTCGCCGCGGACCCGAAGCGCATCGCGCTCCGCATCCGCGAGTATCTCGGTACGCGAGCGCTCGGCAGCGGCACGGATCCGCACGCTTGCGCTCTGCCCTTCCGCCCGCAACTTGCTCGCGATCTTGACGAAGTTCTGTTTCATGCTCTCGTAGACACGCGTGCTGACATCATCCGGCAGATCGATCCGCTGAACGCGCACGTCCACCAGTTCAATACCCAGGGCTGACACGTTGCGGCCGGCCTGCCCGATCATGTCTTCGGTCACGGCCGCGCGGTCGGCCGAAACGATCTCTTCCAGCGTTCGCTGCGCCACCACGCCCTTGATTCCATCCTTCACGATCTCGGCAATGCGCTCGCCGGCGAGATCCTCGCGGCCACCCGTCGCCTGGAAGTACCGTGAAGCATCTTTGACCTTCCACTTGACGTAGAAGTCCACGATGAGCCCGCGATTGTCGTTGGTGAGAAAGGTCTCGCCCGTGTAGGACAGAGACAATATGCGCCGATCAAACTTCACCACCTGGTCCCACGGCCACTTCCCGTGCAGTCCAGGTAAGTAATCCACGCCCAGGATGGCGCCGAACTCGGTGCGGATGGCCACCTGCTGCTCAGTGATCGTGAACATCGAGGTCATGGCGATGATCAACGCCACAACCAGCACTATGATCGGAGCGACCCGGCTCGGCATCAGCGATCCCCCCGGCCACGTGCCTCGACGGTCACGGAGTCCGGCTCGCCCTTCTGGACGGATACGGAACTGCCGTCATCCCGGCTGCTGCCGCTCGCCAAAGGCGTCGGTTCGTCGCCGCGCGCGTTGGCCTTCTCCAGCAGCTTGTCGAGCGGCAGATAGAACATGTTACCGCCCGAGCTGCCGCCCGCCTTCGAATCGATCAACACTTTGTGGGCGCGCGACAGGACATTCTCGACCGTATCCATGTAGAGGCGGCGACGTGTCACTTCCGGAGCCTGCGAATACGCCTGCTCCAGCTGCAGAAACCGGGAGGTCTGTCCCTCTGCGATGGCGGTGACCTGCGACTTGTAGGCCTCCCCATCCTGTTGCATGCGAGCGGCGGCGCCCTGCGCTACTGGAATGATGCTGTTGGCGTAGGCCTGAGATTCCTTCACGAAGCGTTCCTGGTCCGCGAGCGCCTTGTTGGCATCGCGTTGCGACGGAATGACGGCTTCGGGCACCTGCACATCGGTCAGGTTCACCGTGGTGATGGTGATGCCGGTGTTGTAGTTGTCGAGAGTGTGCTGGATGAGCTCCTTGGCGCGGCGCGTGATCTCCGGGCGCGTCTTGCCGACCAGCACGTTGTCGAGCTCACTGCGGCCGACGACCTCGCGGATCGACATCTCGCTCACCTCGCTGAGCGTCGCCTCCGGATCCTTCACGGCGAACAGGTATTTTTTCGGATCGGTCAACTGATACTGCACGGCGAAACGCAGATCGACGAGATTGACATCGGAGGTCAGCACGCGCGACTTGTACTCGCTCGAGTTCACGCTCGCGACATTGACCTTGATCAGGGTTTCCACCCAGGGCCAACGCCATCCCCAACCCTGGGGACGGATATCCACGAGCTTGCCGAAGCGCAGGATCACACCCTGTTCGGCCGCCTTGATCTGGAAGAAGCCGCTAAGGAGGAAGACGGCCGCCGCCACGACGCTGAGCAGGATGAACAGCGAACGGCTCTCGTTGCCGCGTCCGCCACCGGGGCGAAATAGCGACTCGAGCCGGCGCTGCCAGCTTTTGACACGCTCGTCGAGGTCAGGACCACCGCCCTGACCCGGCCGGCGGCCCCAAGGATTATTCTGACCTGGTTGATTCCACGCCATAGGACAAATTCTAAGATCGCGGGGCGGGCCCGCCCGAAACGGCGGTCGATTGTAGGTAGGCGGTCTCGGGCGCACAAGGCATATTCTCGCCCTCCGTTTGCAGGATGCGGACACCTGCAGTCCGCGCCAGGACGAGCAGTTCCACGTCCGGCAGCTCCACGCCGAGCTCGATTGAGCCGTCGTCCGCCGAATGCTCGTCGCGAACGGCCTTTGCGGCATAGAGGCGCGAACGTACCGCACCCGCGCTCGCCTCGATCCGAATTCGTGCCTTGCGGGCGAAGCGTGTCAAGCGCTCTGCAACTGCATCTGCGAGCAGATCGAGTCCCAGGCGCTTCTCGGCGGAAATCCACACGGCCACCGCTTGGCCATTGGCATTGCGATCGATCCGCGGCTGCAACTCGAGCCGGTCGATCTTGTTGTACAGGATGATCTGCGGGATCGAGTCTGCCCCAATCTGCGCGAGCACGGCATCCACCTGCGCGATATGTTCATCCTTGCGCGGGTCGCTCGCATCCACGACATGCAGCAGCAATGTCGCTTCACGGGCTTCGGTGAGAGTTGATTGAAATGCCGCAACCAGCTCGTGTGGCAACTCACGGATGAAGCCCACCGTGTCGGCCGCAACGACCAGCGTTCCCCCGGGCAATGTTATACGCCGCACCGTTGGATCCAGCGTGGCAAACAGCTGGTCCGCCACGTAGGCATCAGCACCGGTCAACGCCCGAAACAGCGTTGATTTACCCGCGTTCGTATATCCCACGAGCGCAAGCGACGGCACAGGTATCTCAGCGCGCATCTGCCGCCCAGTCTCGCGCTGTTGGTTGATCTTCTCGAGGCGCTTGGTCAGCACGCGCACGCGCTGCCCAATCAACCGGCGGTCGGTTTCCAGCTGTGTTTCACCGGGACCGCGCATACCGATACCGCCCTTCTGCCGCTCGAGGTGGGTCCACCCCCGAATCAGCCGGGTACTGATGTGCTTCAGCTGCGCGAGTTCAACCTGCAGCTTGCCTTCGAAGCTACGCGCGCGTTGGGCGAAGATGTCGAGAATCAAGCCGTTGCGATCCAGCACGCGCCGCCCGATCAACTTCTCGAGGTTGCGTTCCTGGCTGGGCGACAACGCGTGGTCAATGAGCGCAACTTCCGCGTCATTGGCCTCGCAAACGGCACGCAGCTCGTCCGCCTTGCCACTTCCCATGAAGTAGCGCGGATCCGGCCGCTCACGGCGGCCCGTCACCGTTGCAACAGGGATTGCACCAGCGGAGGTCGCGAGTTGTCTGAATTCCTCGAGGTCTTCGGAGTCGACCGGGATTCCCAACCCGAGGCGCACGAGCACCGCGCGCTCACCCGTGCGTGGGCGCTCAAAGCTCTTCACGGGCAGGCGGCCAAATTGTGGTCAAGCCTCATTCGGCGGGGGTCGTCTCCGGAACGGCGACACCACCTTCCTCGGACGCCAGCCGCACGTTGCGGGCCGGCACGACCGTTGAAATGGCGTGCTTGTAGACCATCTGACTGACGCTGTTCTTCAACAGAACAACGAATTGATCGAACGAGTCGATCTGGCCCTGCAACTTGATACCGTTGACTAGGTAGATCGAAACGGGGACCCGC
>Ga0307511_10003585_pt1 | contig 15900 bp, 6 predicted proteins | sample 13_EM_MG_FD_200266 | JGI IMG/M metagenome (GOLD analysis project Ga0307511, IMG submission 200266) | Populus trichocarpa ectomycorrhiza microbial communities from riparian zone in the Pacific Northwest, United States - 13_EM | ecosystem: Host-associated > Plants > Roots > Unclassified | place... | reverse complement strand
AACTATGGCGCTATTAGGTAAAATAAATCATAATAAAGAGAGCTAGAATTTGTTAATAATCATTGTTACTTGCAGAGCTGAATCTCCAATCCACGCTCACGAGTTCATCAGAGCATGAAATTCTGAGGTTGCAACCATTAGCAGCATAAAAATTTTGGAGCAGACAACGCGCCGGATTCTTCATTGGATTTTGGATTCTGTCTGAGCGCAGCTTCCAGTTATGTAATCCACTCCCATGTGCAACAAGTACACACTACAAGCAAAGCTTTAACCTCAACACAAAACAGAGTAACAACCAAGAACTCAGCACTGCAGAGATCATTAGATGTTTAAGCAGCTAACATCCTACAACCGATTCCATTTCAGAAAAGGATTTTGCAGCAAGAGTTATCCATATCCACTGCACCAGAAAGCAAAGAAGAAAAGAAATGGCATGCAAGCATCAAATCTCTGCAACTGCTACTTACAGAACATGCAACAAGAAGTCAAAACTTTGACTCGCTAGTTAAAAAACCAGTCAACCTAGCTTAGCGGAACTGCGTACGAGAAGCCAAAACAGCTCTATACTATATAACTCTATTTCTATGTAGTCTATACAATAAACTGCGGGAACTTGGAAACAAGAGTCAAATGCAGCAATCAAGCTCGTATGTACAAGAAGAGTTTCGCCCAGTAGCCAATCCTCTCTTGAAACTTGCTTCCTCTCCTTTAGTTGTCTTTAAGCTTATATACAGAGTTGACATATTCTTCTGTGTCCCAAAGAAAACAACCAAAAGCAACTGCCTCCAAAACCAATCTCTTCAAGCTAGAAAACGAGGTCAAGATCACCTCATCATTCTCAAGCACGCCGGTCTTCTCATCTCCAAACAGTGCACAGCTGTGCTTCTCAATCAAATTCACAGCCTCCTTAGATTTCAGTTTTGCACATCTCTGCAGTGTCTCGGAATCAAACCCCATCATGTAGCACTTCAATTTTTCATGTTCTGATTTTGGCCTGTTTAACCTTGTTCCCTGTGACGTCGATTGCTTGTTGCTTATGTGACCAAAAACAAGATTTGTTAATCCATAAGAAGGCAGTGATTCTGGAAACTGAAGGGTGCTCCTATGACCAAGATGAATATCTTGGTGGGGCAGAACCAGACACCATTCCAAATGATGCCTTAAGGAGGCAGACTTGAGGAAATAACCGTATAAAATCGAGGCTGCATACACTCTACCAAGCCGGCACCTTTGGACCTCAGTTGTTGCCCAACTGTCTGCCACACTAGAATTTGCTTTCAAGCCAATAACTGTAGAGACGTGTTCCCTAACCATCTCTAAGACCTCAAAGCTGTGGATGGACTCTAGCTCCCAGTCCTTTGAAGGTCGTATCTCTAGCCTGCCATTGTAGATGCACCTAGAGAGCTTTGGAACCAAAGGGACTCTGATCTCAGAAAATTTGTAAAGAACTAACATATACATGACATCTTCAACGGCAACTTGACACTCATGCTCCTTCAGCTCAGCAATCCTCCTGGCACTCGAAAGTAAGGAAGCACTATTAGGCAGCTGGGTAACTCCATTTGATTCAATCAGGTAATATAGAACATTTATTACTATGGCGATCAAAATGTCCAGATGCAGGACTATCAGGCAACTGGATCATTCGACAGTCATGCATCTGTTTCGTGATCTTTAAGGTAGCAAAAGTGATGCAACAATACCACTAGACTAGTTGGTTTGTAATTTTACAGCAATGATTGCCTAAATGCATGAATCCCATATGGCAAAAAGAAATTCTTTCGACTTATACAAGTGAAGTACCCGTGAATCTGCTGATTGACATGAGGGTAAAAAAATTCACAATTCAGATTCTCAATGTGAAACCTTTAACAAATTTAGGACAGAAGCCAGCCTTGTTCCCTGTTATAGGAAGAAAAATAAGCCTTTACCAAAAGCAACAAATCAAAATCTTCATAGGACAGGTACTGTTGTTCAGACTAGTAACATCACATCATAAATCTCCGGACATTAATAGCCTGGCCCCATTTAAATTTCATGCAAAAAAACAACCCTCAATCCATTTAATTTGTAATTTAATTATTTTATTCTTATACCATTTATTTATTTTATAAAAATCCTGACTTGTCAACTCAATGAATTTGAAAGCCCACCGATTCCTTATATATGAAATTTAATAAGTAAAATTAAAAACTGAAATCATCAAATCAAGCTAATGTTTAAAACACAATGAGATGTTCTAGCTATCATTGCAATGGTCAACAAATAATGGAATAATTTTGTAAGTGAACCCTTCGTCCTATGTGGAGAGTAAATAGCTTGGGGATTATTGATGGGGAAAGTTTTGTGATGTTACTGTGTTGTCACTACCGAACACAAACTCCAATTATTACTACCTTAAAAAAATAAATTCTAACATGCCGTATAACCTTGAAAAACATCTAGGTTTCGATTGACGTCTGAGCTGATCGAAGACACAACGTGTCATCGAATATGACAACTAAACACTGTTCTATTTATTTATTTATTGAGAAAAAGGGAAGATTGAGCATCAAGGAATGAATGACTGACCTGTGAAGAGAAGCTTCATCGGAGCCAGAGCTACGAACCATGCGACTCAAAGCACTATCTCTGTCATCCGCCAACAACTTCAACTCATCAGCCACAGCAACATGAAAAAGCTGTTTCTGATTCTGAAACACGCCGCTCAAAAACTTCCCAGCCGCAGACCTCAGTTCCAGCGGGGTGTTCAAGCTGCTGCTGCTACTACTGCTCGGCTCGCAGTGGCTCGACGACCCCGCTCTTGCAACCACAATAACCGCAACACCCCTTGTCGGTTTTCGCTCTACTTTCCGGTTAAGGAAAGCAGTCGATGACTTGAACGTCCAACTGGGGGACGAAATTGAGGGTAACTTTCGGGATTTTACCGCTGACGGTAAAAATCGTAGAGAGAGGGTCTTGTTGCTGGTGGTGTAGAGGCTATAGTCCATTCACAGAGCGTAAAAAAACCCTAGAGAGAGAGAGAGAATTAAAAAAAGAAAGTGACGGTAAATAGATAAGGCAGCGAGGGCTTGAGGTTTTTGATAAGTGTTAGTAGATAAAGGGTCGAGTCTTTTCTCGAGAGGCGGTTTGTGATTGGGTGGCGGTCTATTATTGGGCTTAGGAAAATCATGGAAGCGATGATGGCAGCCAAATTCTTAATAGCCAAGTGGAGAGAAAGGATAAGATCCGAGCACTAAATAACAAAAGCTTTAGGTGAGGGGATAAGGTATCAATACTTTTAGTCAATACTCAACTTTACTTGTCGTTTAATGAGTAAATTGTAAGTGAGTGCTGTTGTTTTAAAAAAGATTATATAGGCCAGCTCGAGGAGCATCGGCGACGGCGACGGCGACGGCGACAGGGAAGGATATTACCTTGATTGTACTTTCCATGCTAAAAAAAACTTGGAGTGTAGCGTACTTTCCTAACTGTTTATACGTAACCGGTTATTTTTTTTATTTTTATTTTTTACTTTTTCTATCTGTTTTTTTTTACAAATCCATCCTTCATGTCTGCTTGATTTTGAATTTATTTTCGTAAATTATTTCAAATTGATTTTTATTAGATTATTTTAGTTTCAAACAAACTGTATAATACTTGACAAGATTTGTATTTGTCTATTTTTATTATTATATAATTAAGTAAAAAAATTAATTTTAAAAAATAAAGTTTATAAACTAAGTAGAGTCTATTACTCGGATCGTGGGTTTGACGGGTTAGACCATCAAGCTTGGGTCTATTAAATGTGTCATCGTTTTAATATATATATATATATATATTATGTTTTTTTATTAATTATTTTAAGACTTGTCAAGTCAACTAAATCATATCGGATAACACTCATACAATTTAATTTCAAACTAAGTTTAACAACAATACCACATGATTATATGCTACCTAAATAACTTTTTTATATTTAAAAATAAATCTTGAGTCTAAGAATAACTCACCCTATAAGCTAGTCTTAATCAAAAAAATAAAATAATCAATACCTTTAATTTGAAGAATTATATAAATAATTTTTACACACTTAAACTACTTAATAACTTTAAAATCATAGTTATTGAAAAGATGATTAATTCAATATTTTTATCTACAAGCGCCCATCTTTTTCATTTTATTTCATATAAAATATTAAAGCGATAAAAAGTCTTCCTCTCTATCCGTTATTGACTAGTTAATTAGTTTTCAAACCTAAAGAGAGTATCCATTAATTGGATTATCTACTCTAAATTTTGTATGGCATTGATTCCTTTATTATTTTTATGCTCTCTCAAGACTATGAAAAGAATTGTCATTATAAAATATTAATGAGAATGTGATCGTATAATATTTATTCCAAATTAAAGAACGAAACCCATTTTTTTCTATTAATACCATCCTTCTATTTGACCTTTTCATGAAAAATCGTGTGATCGGAGAGAAGCATAATAACAATGAGTTGTAAATGATATAGAATAAAAAAACATCATTTTCCTTAAGAATCTGATTAATTTTTTAATGTAAAAAATATTTAGATGTTATTATTATGTTTTCTAATAAAAAAATGTATCTAACTTATATAGGGGTTGACCTGGTTAACTTGACAGATCCAAAGATAACCCGAGTAACTATTAAAAATATAGTTTGATTAAAAAAATAAAAATGATATCTTTTTAAAAATATTGAAATGAAAATATAATGGATCAACTCAAATTAACGTGTCAAATTCATGACCCGAATTATGAGATTGAGATAACCTTATAGAAAACAAACCAAAATAAACTATGAAAATCAATTTTCAATCAATCCAATATTGAAGGACAAGATTGAAAAAAAAAATCAATAAAAAGAAGACAAAAAAAAATGAGTCAACCTGAGTTAATCTGTCAAAGCCGCAACTTGTGTCATGTGATTGAAATAACCTCGTAAAAAGCAAATCGAAACAAATTATGAAGTCTAATTCTCAATCAATTTAACATGGAATGATAAAATTAAAAAAAAAATCAATTTTAAAAATGATCATAGTCAACCTAGGTTAACCATTGACTCAAGTAATGAGATTGAGATAACCTTGTAGAAAGTAAACCAAGAAAATTATAAAGTCTAATTTCAAATCAATCAAATATTAAAGGATGAGATTGAAAAAACAAATCAACTAAAAAAAGAAGCCAAAATCACAGCTCGGCTTATGAGTCCAGGATAAACAAATTCAATATTGAACGATGAAATTAAAAAAAGATAAAAAAAACCACCCAAGTCAATCTGTGTTAACCAGCCAAACTCATGACTAAAGTAATGAGACCAAAAACCCTTATAGAAAGCAAAATGAAAAAAAAAAATTATGGAGTCTAATTTCAAATCAACTAAATGTTGAGAGATAAAATTAAGAAAAATATCAACTATAAAAATGACATAAAAAACCTGAGTTAACTCTCCAAATCCGTAATTTAAGTTATACGACCGAGATACGCAAATCTAATATTAAATAATTAAAAAAAACTAAATCTTAATTAAAAAAACATTATTCAAGTTAATAATGTTTTGCGAGAAAGGGAGCAGTTAATTGCCCTCCTCTATTAGTTTATGTTGATATTGTAAAAAAGATAGGATAGGATTAAATTAAGAGTGAAGGGATTAAATACATCAGTGATCCATTAGTTTTTTTTAGAACATGATTAAAATGATTGCAAGCATAGTTTTAAACTTGACATGGATCAACCTAGAATAAGACTCGAGTTACAGGTAAGGATAATCAATCTATATTAACTCAAAAATTTTTTTTATAAAAATAAAAAATAAAACATCATTCTAATTAAAAAAAAAATCAATGACCGAGTTTTATAGGGTGACAGGTCAATTCGGGTTTTTGATCAGGTCAGGCCAAGACAATTCCTTCGTTTTTTTTTCTTTAACCCTAGCAGGTTTAGGTACTGGGTTATCTTATCAGGCTGATTTGATTTTTACAACTAGCGTTGCAAGCACTGGAAAAAAGGCCAAAAGATATTCAACTTTCATCGAAAGGGCAAAAAAAAAGAGGCAAGGTTTAATCGTGCTGCTGTTGAGTTACAGTGAAATTAATACTAGATCATTGGCTCGTGCTCCATGACGGATCAAATTAATTTTCTAACATAAAAAAAATGTATAGTTTTTGTTAATGTTTCTTCTATTAGAAAAAAAAACATATGCAGGTTGATTTGATGTAACCCAGTTAACTTGACATATTTAAAAGAGGATAATTGGTAAAAACCTAGTTTGACTCAAAATAAATAATCATTATGATTTTTTTTATAAATGTCAAAACGACAATATATTGAATCAATTCGGGTCAACTCAAGTTAACTTGCTAATCTACTTGTCGGGTCGTGAGACCATGATAATCATGTAGAAAGTAAATAAGAAGAAATTATGAATTCTAATATCCAAAAACTCAATGTTGAAGAATGAAATTGAAAAAAAAATCAATTTAAGAAGGATAATTTTTTGAACTTGAATCAACTCGGGTTAACCTGTCAAACTTGTGACCTGCGTTGTGATACTAGATAACTCAATAGAAAGAAAATTAAAATAAATTAGGAAGTTCAATCCCCGATAAACCTAATGTTAGAGTATGTAGTTTAATTTGTAATTGAAAAATCGATTAAAAAATGATACAAAAAAACTCGCGATCCGAGTTATAAGATGTGGATAACCTAATAGAAAGTAAACCAAAATAAATCATAAAATCTAATTTCTAATCAACTTAATGTTAAATGATGAATTCGAGAAAAAAATCAATAAAAAAATGAGAAAAAAAACTTGAGGCAATCATGGTAATTAGTTAAACTCGTAATCTAAGTTGTGAGATTGGAATAACCTTATAAAAAGTGAATAAAAAAATTATAAAGTCTAATTCTCAATAAATTTAATATTGAAAGATGTAATTGAAATTGAAAAAACAAAACAAATATAATTTAGAGAAAAAAACACTATTGAAATGAATAATATTTTATAAGGAAGGGTATAATAAAATTCTATTCTCTTTTAGTTTTAGTTTTTTTTTTTTTTTTGTTAACTATTAATGTTAATTTTTAATAATGATAAAATAGGGTCATCTCGCCCACATCAATAAAATATCTCCCAAGGACCATGAACCTCTAGCTAGTTTTTATACAATTTGCTACATTTTCTGCTAGCATATTCATCCAGTATTCTTGTATATTTGTTCTGACTTGTATTTATAAATCAAATAAAAAGATTCGAAAATTTCTTGTTTTACATAAATTATTTTATTTTCAAATTTAAAAATCAATACCTGTGTTTACAGTTTATAGGCTCCAAGAGTTGTAAATCACACAATCTATTTAGTTGAAAATCAACTATGTTTCCAAGCTTAAATAAACTTTATTTGATGATGAAGTTGGGAAATTAAGAGTTAATAACCTATATTGTTATAATAGTTGTTTTTAAAGTATTTTTTATTTGAAAATTTATCAATATAATATTTTTTAAAAAAATTATTTTTTATATTAGTATATTAATTAAACAATCTAAAAATAAAAAAAAAATATTAATTAAAAACAAAAAAAATCAATTTATCATTATTAAGATTTTTATTGAAATCATACTTAAATTTATTTTTTATATTAGTATATTAAAAAAATCTAAAAATTGATTTGATTTCAAAATTTATGAAGATTTGAAATAATTTTTTTCTGTTCTCATTATTTTTTGGTGTTTATGATTTGCTAAGTCCGGTGTTGGTTTTGGATTAATTGCTGTTCTTTAATGATTAATCTCTTTAAACTGAGTTGTTTTTGTCATTAAATATTTTCTTGATTTTGATAAATTGAAATATATACGAAATTCTAAAAACCAATTGTTGTTTTATTGTTAATTTATTTATTTTTTGTCATGATTTTTTATTTCCTTACTTTAACTGAAGCAGACAACCTCTATATATCGGACCCTATCTATGAACTTCAAATGACAAATCGCTACACCAAGGATTAATTTTTAAAAAAAATTAAATCGACTATAATTATCTTAGTATCCCATTGAATTTATAAATTTAAATTCAATATAACTAACTATTGCTATTGATAATTATTAATTGAAAAAAATTCTATTGAAATTTAATTTGACTACAACTAACCATTTTCATTGATAATTATTATAATTATTAATTGAGCTACTTAATCCTATTGAAAATTTAAATCAACTACAACCAATAATTTTCATTTATAAATAACATGAAATTTATTTTTCTTTGAAAAGGACCGATATTATTTTAAATTTAAATTAAATTAAACTTTTTAATAGGTTATGTTTTTCAAAACAACATAACCTATTAACCTATTGAAACAACACAATTAAGAAAACCTATTGAAATTAAATTGAATAGAACCAATCTTCTAAAAACATATACTATAATTTAAATTGACTACAGAAATATATTTTAATAGGTGTTGAGAACAACATAACCTTTCGAAACAACATAGCTAACGAAACCTATTGAGATTTAAATTGACTACAATTAATCTTCTAAGAAATCCTACTATAATTTAAATTGACTACAACAAGTTATTTTAATTAATTGACAACTGTCATGGTAATTATTAATTAAACTACTGAATTAAAAAAATGTATTTAAATTTAAATTCACTTTTAAAGGCGCTGATGTTGAGTGATTGTGAAAGCCACGTTACAGAATATATAGGGCCAGCTCGCCCACATCAATAAAATATCCCAAGACCATCGAACCTGTGTTTTTTATACACACATTTTAGAATATTGATTTGCTAGAGTTATCTGCGAGCAAATTCACCCTTCCACTGCAGTTACTGGACCGACCCAATTGATGTGGGGAGGCTTACGGGTCAGTTTACGTATACCTCGATTAATTTTACAGATCTTAAAATTAATAACCGTGTAAGTCTCCAGTAGCTATGAGATTTGTGAAACTCGAACGGTAACCTTGAATCAAGTGCTTTTTTAAAACCAACTTGAAATTTACTTGTTTGGATCGAATTGATTTAGTGTTTTATTTTGTGATCTTTTTAATTTGGTTAATATTCAATTTGATTTAAAAAAAATTAAAATGAGTTGTAGACATCATTTTTTATTGACCTAGGTTATATCGTTTAACCTGTAATCAAATATTAGGCCAAGTCAGGTCTAATTATTTTGCTGGCATGACTTGTATTTATAAATCAAATAAAAAGGTTTAGGTTATCTATGCAATCATGCACCTTTTCAAATAAAAAAAATAAAAAAAATTAGAGTTGATCAAGTTCGATCTTACTTGTATAAAATGCTCTAATTACATAGCAAAACGACATCGAAATATAATAAAGGAAAGTGATTTAGGTGCCCACTCTAATCATGGTTGAATTGGGAATTGTCTCTAGATAAGAACAGGAAATACCTAGAAAAAATGATGATCTTATTTCAATAGTGAGAGCAATGAAATGCTTGGTTCTCTGAATTCCAACATATCCTAGGCAGGGAGTGAGTTCCTGCAAATTCCTCGTTACCTTTACAGAAGAGGGACAGACAACGCTCAAAGAGTTACACTTGGGAACTTGCACTGTCCAAAACCTGAAATGGAATTACAAATTCAGTACTCCCAAATATATTTTTCATTCATTCAAATTTCAATTTTAGTTGTGTTTTCCACTTTTCCTCATTCATTCAAACCACGTCAGCAAACAGATCCTTAACACTTTTTTTTGTTCAAATAGTATATAAACCTTGACCCAATAACAATAATAATTATTAAGGCTTTGTTTAATGATTATTTTTTTTAAGTGTTTTTTATATAAAAATACATTAAAATAATATTTTATATTTTTAAAAAATATTTTTGACATCGATAAATTAAAATAAAAAACATTAAAAAATTATTAATTTAAAAATGAATTAAAAATATAAATATTTTTTAAAAACACTTTTAAAATAAATAAAAAAACACAACCTAAATCTAAAAAATGCAGAAGCGGTGGCTTAGATAACCGGTGGTGTATATCTACAAGGACACTGGGTCCCACGTACCTCAAATCTGACGATGGCAGTGAGGCATCGATAGCATCACATCTAATAAAAACAAGGGAAAAGCAAAACACAAAAAAGAACAACAGACAACTCGGTAACTTACTTGGGTCCTTAACCGTCGTTGTAGCCAGCCCGTTGAAAGAGCAGACCCCACCAATCTTCTTAAACTCGGCCCAATACGAACTAAACGCATAACTCGCGTGCCAAAACAATGAAACCGGTTTATAACACCCTTTCCCGGGTTGGATCTCATCACAGGTTTTGTTCCCCTGTGAACAGGCCCATGCTAAGGCATCTTTCACTGCGCTCCTATTGGCTTCCTTAGCCACAATACACCATAGCTTCCCTTTATAAGGCTCATTGTTGGTTGGCAACGGCAACGGCTTTTTATACCCCGAAAGCGGTGTCTTCCCACTCAAATCAATCTCGAACACTTCTGTCCCATTCGGATAATACAGCCCAAATTGTCGCTCCGTTCCCGGACCTGGTTTTTGGTTCTCGTTGTACAACGAAAAGATGAAAGCGGGTATGACCACACCGGGCTGGGCTGGGGTGCCGATTGCGGGTATTGTGGTTAGCTTTTTTACAACGTTGCGATTGTACGTGGCAGAGTTGTAAATATTGGCTCCTAATTGTTCAAAATCTCCACCATTTGGCCAGCCCGTTTCTGCTATAAAAACCCGGATACCCGGATACCCGAGGCGTTTCATCGCAAAAACGACAGCGTCAAACATTTGGTCAAAGAGGTTTGTGTAGGTCAAGTTTGTACCCGGGTCCGTATAGGTTACATTCTGGGCATTAAAAAGAGCGTAGTCTAAACTGATGTTATGTGCGTTTTCGGACCAAGCGAAAAAAGGGTAGAAGTCAATGAAAAAAAACGACTTGGTCCGGTTCAAGAATTGCAGCATCGGTTTAATGACCGTACCCGAAATGTCTGGACGAAACGTGCCGTTTGACGGTGGAAACGAAGATTCAAGAACGTTGATTGCTGATGGAGTGCCCACTTTGATTTTGCGGATGTTGTGTCTTGTTAAGGAAATCTTGATTCGACGCATGGCAGGTACGAGGTTGAACCATGTACCCGTGTCAGGATTGGTGAGGATTTCGTTTCCGACGAGGAGATATCGGATTTTGACATCGGAGTAGTAAGGGACAACATTGGTTTTAACCCACTGGTCTGAGAAATATTGGCTCTTGGAGATGTTGGGTATGAGTGCGTTAGGGACCATAATGGAGACCTGGATGTCGGTGTTTTTGAGAGATTTGAGAATGTCTGGATTGGCATCGTAGATTTTGACTCGCTTGGCTTTGAGAGATTTGATAAGCTCCACTGACCTTGAAGGAGATGGGAGATTGTTTCCTAGCTGGCCGTAGTTTATGCCCACCTCGCTGGAAATCACTGCACCTGCAAGGGTGTAAACAATTTGGGTTAATCAGGAAGGGAGAGTCAAAAACACAAGGCTCCCCCAAATTGTTGAGCACTTTGTTTTCTAAGAGGCTAACCTTACCGGAAATGGAAATCAAGAGAGCGAAAATGAAGACATGAATGGCTGCTACCGGCCCCATTATTGCTCTGTCGCCTGAGGAGAAAACTTCTTCCGGTGGGGATGGAGCAGAGAAAGAAAGGGCGAGTCAGAGTCTATGGGCTTAGAAGGGATGGAAAGGAGGGCATTAAAGGCTGACCAATAGAGTAACTTGTTGGTAAAGCGTCATAGGTGGAGTGCTTTGAACATAGTTATAAGATACGGTCGGGGCTAATCCAGTCCGAGTCGAGAGGTGTCCGAGTCCTCAGCGAATCAATCAGTTTTATTTTTTATTTTTTATTTTTTATTTTTTTGTGAAGACGATATTGTTTTGTTTTTGTTTTAATAAAACAATATCTTTTCACCTTTTTTTTCTTTATTTTGGTAAAAAAAATCCAATTCAAAATGTAAGCAAATTACTAAATTAACCATCCATGCCAAACCAGAATTTATAACTATCATTTTGGAATTCATGGTTTTTACTTTTTATTTATCTTTTTGCCATGATTTTTTAAAGCTTATTTTCAAGTTTCAAACTCATCCTTGAACGTTAAAAAATTATGCAGTCAAATCCTTAATTTATAATTACTAATTAGAACTTGAATAAATTTACTTATTTAGTTATCTTGACAATTCAATTCATGCCGGCCGGGGACTTTGACCCTTGATTTTGGCATTCTCAATCATATCATCTCATGGGTGTTTGGATCCGTGATAAAAAAATTTCAAAGTGTTTTTTTATTTAAAATATATTAAAATAATTTTTTTATTTTTTAAAATTTATTTTTATCATTAATATATTAAAATAATACAAAAACACCCGAAAAATTAATTTGTAACATATTAAATATAATTAATTTTTGTATCGAACTAAATAGAATTAAAAAAAAAAGTAGACTTTTAGCTAAACAAACTGAAAATTAGAATTAAAGAAATTAGAATTTCAGCTAAAAATAAAACTGAAAAACTAAACCTTAATTTAGCTGAAATGTTCAAAACTAAAAAACCGAATTCTCACCCCTTATTTTACTAAACCAAGTAAAGAATAAAACTTTGTGCTTTAGCTCATCCCAATTATATTAAATCATCGGTCACTTGAATTTCTGTTTGTTTTAATGTTTTAAAATAATAATTTTTTAATATTTTTAGATCATTTTAATACAGTAATATTAAAAATAACTTTTAAAAATAAAAAAATATTATTTTAATATATTTCTAAAAACACACCTTTAAAAACATCCATCATAATTTCAGACACATTCTAAACCCCCCTTTGAGTCTTCTTGACTTCATTAAAGAATGGTTTCTTCGAGTGCTAAACACATGAAAAGAATCTAGCACGAGGGAACGAGGCTGCCTGTGCAACATACCACCCACCACTGGAGGAAAATGCGAAGACAAAAGGTGCTGCTGACATGCATGACGTGTCAGATTCCAGGACCAGAATAGACCCTCTCAAAAGAGCCGTTGCCTTCGTGAAGAGATATATTATTATTAAAAAACAATGACTAACTAAACAACATACTAAAATAATGTATGGACCAACAACATTTTTGGAAACCATCTTAATAATCTGCCCTAATTAGCACGAATTAATCAACTCTTTAATGAAAAAAATACATAGACCAAGGTGATTTAGGTGCCGCTACATAGAATCATGAAGGCCTCAAAAGATTGACGATATTATTTCAATAAATAAAGTAATAATTAAACGGGGCACCAAAATCACAAGCTCTGCAAGATGAGAACACCAAAATCGTCAGTTCATGGCTTCCTGCATCCTTTTGCCCTTTGCCCAGATGGACAGCTCCGCCTCAAAGAGTTGTACCTGGGAACTTGCAATGTCCAAAACCTACAACAAAATCCCAGAGGAAAATAAATTATTCTCTCAATCTAAGCGCATGCGTTGAGCCTGAAAAAATATTGTTTTTTTATGTTCTTCATGCCAAACACAGGTTACACAACATTGCCTCGTAATATAGAAGAGAGGTAAATATAAAAAGAATCACACATGAATCCGACTAAAAAAAATGATAATAATTCTTTCAAGTATCAGAAATTTATTTCTTAATTCTGTTTTTCTTTTTATTGTTTGTTTTTTGTAATTAAAATGTGTTTTTTTAAATAAAAAAAACTAATTTTTTTTCAAATTAATTTTTTTGATATTTTTAAATCTTTTTATAGATTTGATATCAAAAATAAAATTTTAAAAACGACAGATCCCACCATCAAACTAGCCCTAGATATCTACTTGATAGTACCATAAAATTTCTTCTGCAAACACATGATTTTTTTTATAATTTCAAAACAAATGCTGCCTGCCAAATTTGAATAACTGATGAAATTCCCCATGTCGAAAATTAAGGGCTATTGGTGACCAAATAGTTTATAATTGAAGTGATCATCATGCCCTAAATTTGAGCAGAGGGGGTGGTCGCTCAAATTGGGCCCACCATCCCACAACTGGTCATATCAACGGTAACGAATCACCAAGCAACAATGATCAATCATAAACGGAACGACCAAAAGATAAAATCAACGGATATAAATTAATCAAACTACTTACTTGGATCCTTAGGCGTCATCGTAGCTAACCCGTTGAAGGAGCAGGTCCCACCACTTTTCTTAAACTGGGCCCAATACGAACTAAACGCATAACTCGCATGCCAAAACAACGAATCCGGCTTATAACACTCCTTTCCGGTCTGGATCGCGTCACAAGTTTTATTCCCCTGCGAGCAAGCATATGATAACGCATCTCCCACTGCAGTCTCGTTGACTCCTTTAGCAACCATGCACCATATCTTCCCTTTATATGGCTCGTTATTGGTCGGAGCCGGCAAGGGCTTTGTGTACTCTGATAACGGCGTGTCTCCACTGAGATCAATCTCGTAGATTTTGGTCCCATTTGGGTACAATAATCCGAAATGTCGCTCCGTACCCGGACCCGGTTTCTGGTTCTCGTTATACAGGGCGAAGATGATACTGGGTATGACCCAACCGGGTCGGGCTGGGGTTCCGATTGCGGGTTTTGTTGTGAGTTTTTTTATCACATTGCGATTGAAAGTGGCTGAGTTGTAAATATTTGCTCCGATTTGGTCAATATCTCCATCGTTAGGCCAACCCGTTTCTGCAATAAAAATACGAACGTCCGGATACCCGAGCCGTTTCATCGCAAAAGCGACAGCGTCTAACATCTGGTCTAAGAGGTTGGTGTAGGTTAAGTTTGTACCCGGGTCGGTGTATGTTACGTTCTTGGCTTTGAAAAGAGCGTAGTCTAAATTGATGTTTTGGTGGTTATCGGCCCAGGCGAAATAAGGGTAGACATCGATGAAAAAGAACGATTTGGTCCGGTCCAAGAATCGCAACATCGGTTTAATTATCGGGCCGGAGATATCGGACCGGAACGTGCCATTCGATGGTGGGAATGAAGACTCGAGAACGTTTAAGGCAGACGGGGTGCCGACTTTGATTTTTGTGATCTTGTGGGTTTTTAAGGAAGCTTTGATTCGGCGCATGGCAGGTACAAGGTTGAACCATGTGCCCGTGTCAGGATTTGTGAGGATTTCGTTCCCGACGAGGAGATATCGGATTTTGACATCGGAGTAGTAAGGGACGACATTGGTTTTAACCCAGTGGTCCGAGAGAGATTGGCTTTTGGAGATGTTTTGTATGAGTTCGTTAGGGATCATAATGGAAACTTGGATGTCGGTGTCTTTGAGGGATTTAAGGATGTCTGGATTGGCATCATAGATCTTGACTCGTTTGGCTTTGAGAGATTTGAGTAGCTCCACTGACTCTGAAGGAGATGGGAGATTGTTTCCTAGCTGACCGTAGTTTATGCCCACCTTGTTAGAGATCTCTGCACCTGCAAGTGTGAAGACCAATGGGGTTAGTGTTAGACTTAAAACAACACAAAACCCAGTTCGTCAATCTTGAAGAGAGAAAAGATACACTTACTTGAAATGGAAACTAAGAGAGCGAGACTGAAGATGGGGACAAAACCTAACCCCATCATTGCTCTTTCGCTTCAAGTTATTTTAGCGGTTATGGAGAATGAGCAGAGGAAGGACCTGTAGAGAATGGAGATAACAGAGTGGATCTGAATGGTTCCAAGGAATTGAAGAGAGAAGGGGTTTTAGACTTTTAGGGAGGCGTGCGGGTTAAAAACATGATACGGGAGCTCAACAAGAGCACTGACCAAGGCAATAACTTGTTGTGTTCAAAGCTATGGTGATGTCGGCTTCTTTTGTTGCTGTTGGGAATAATGTGCCAGGTGTGATATCATGGAATATGTCGCTTTTTCTTCTTGTTTTTTTTTTTA
>Ga0307511_10003584_pt1 | contig 15903 bp, 18 predicted proteins | sample 13_EM_MG_FD_200266 | JGI IMG/M metagenome (GOLD analysis project Ga0307511, IMG submission 200266) | Populus trichocarpa ectomycorrhiza microbial communities from riparian zone in the Pacific Northwest, United States - 13_EM | ecosystem: Host-associated > Plants > Roots > Unclassified | place... | reverse complement strand
ACAGCTCGCTGGTGGTGATCGTCGACGACGAGCGGGCGGCGGGGTTTGACGCGGTGCGGTTGTCACGGCCGGAGCCGCGGGAGGTGTTGGCGGCGCATCTGGAGGGCACGGAGGTGGAGCCGGCCCTGGCGGAGTTGCCGACGACGCCGGCGGAGGCGGTGCGGCTGGCGGAGCTGGTGGTGAGCGTCGAGGACCGGCAGGACGTGCTGGGCGCGTATACGAACTGGTCGAGTCGGCTGCGTGAGGAGTTCGCCCGGCACGGGGACGTGCCGTGGCGGGCGCTGTTGTTGGCGGCGGCGTTCTTGGAGAGCGCTCTCCAGGATGTGGTGCATGCGGCGGCGGACGCGTTGCTGGACGAAACCCGTTACGAGGGGCCGAAACCGCACCCGTTGGCGGGGGAGGGCCTCGCGGCGCGGCTGGTGGGTATCGGGGCCTCGGAAGGCGTGGTGACGTTCGACAGTCCGGGGTACGCGGAGGCGGTGATCGACCATGTCTGGACCGACTTTCCGACCCTGCGCGAACCCCTGGTGGCCTGGTTGATCGGGCTGCCGGCGATCCTGCCGGCCGAGGACGCCGAACGACTGGTGCCGCGGCTGGTCGACCTCGGGGTGGGGCCGGTGGTCCGGGCGGTCACGGCGTGGTCGGAGAGCGCTCTCCCGCTGGCTCACCGGCTGCTGGCGGCGGCCGCGTTGGACCCGGTGACCGGCCCGGATGTCCGTCGGGTGATTCGGGACTGGTCCAAGCGGCGCGACCTGCCCCGGCCGCTGGGCGAAGTGGCGATCGCGGTCTGCGGCGCCGAGCTGGGCAGCCGCTACCCGCACATCGCGCTGACCAGGCTGGGCAGCTTCGTCAAGCGGCCGGAGCTCACCGACCAGGTGGCGGCGGCACTGTCCACAATGGCCGGCGAGAGCCAGTTCGCCCAAGTGGTCACCAGGCTGGCGCGCTGGCTGCGTGAGACCGACGCGACGCGCAAAGCACTGGCGGTGCGGGCACTGCTGGACGAGGCGGCGGCGCAGCCGCAGCACCGGGACACCCTGCTCAACCTGCTGGTGCAGGCGGCCGGTGGGCGGCCGGCCGAGCTGGGCGCCCTCGACCTGGCGGCCTTCGAATGGCGTCGCGACGGCGGCTCCCACGACGTGCACGACCAGTTGCAGGCCAAGCTGAACGGGGTGGATCCGCTGCTGCGGTCCGCGATTTCCAACTGACACAGGGGGAACCATGCCAACGGATCCGTGGTCGGAGGTCAAGCCGTCCGTGCGCGGCAAGATGGGCGGCTGGTGGCAGCGCTTCGTCCGGCGCCGCCAGCAGGCCGAACAGGACTGGATCTACGGCAAGCAGCCGGACGCCACGATCCAGCTGCGGCAGCCGCCGCCCGCGCCCAAGCGGCCGACGGTGGTGTTCACCGCGGTGCTGCCCAGCGCGGTGCCGCACGCGGAGTTCACCGCGACCTGCACGGTGGCCTGGGAACCGATCGGCGAGACCACCCACGCCAAGCCGGAATCCATCGCCCGCAGCGACATCGAGCGCCGCGCGGCCGCCCTGCTGGCCAAGGGCCAGGTGACGCACTGCGAGCAGCTGCAGCACAAGCTGGAGGCCGAGCTCGGCTACGTGACCAAGCTGGAGGACGCCCGGATCGCCGTGCAGCTGGTGGAGATCGAGCTGACCTGCTCGGACGAGGCCAAGGCGGCCACCGAGCTGTTCCAGGAGCTACAGCGCCGTCGGCTGGTCCGCGGCTGGGACCGCGATCTCAAGCTGGACGAGCTGCGCCACCTCAAGGACGACATCCTCAGCGACCCGGCGATGGCCACGGTGTGGTGGCTGCAGAACAACGACAACCAGGTCGACCAGGCCGTCGAGATGTCGGCCAAGCTGCGCAAGCTGGCCCAGATCATGACCGAGAACGACGAACGGTCCACAACGGACACCGTGGCGTCCCTTGTGGACCGTTTCGTGGACCGGCTGCCGGACGGGGCCCGCTGGCGGCTGCTGAGCAACCTCGCGGACGTCTTCTCCCACTACGGCAGCCCGGATCTGGCCAGCGAGCTGCCGCAGCTGGACGGGGGCGGCCGGGACCGCCCCCGCCCGGCTCACAGCGAGTAGACCTGGAATTCGTAGAGCGAGTAGCCGTGGTTGGTGCCACGCTGCACCCCGGTCATCCGCACGTACCGCGCGTTGGTCGGGGTGAACGCGTCGTTGTCGGTGCCGCCGTCGCCCGCCGTGGTTGACCACACCGTGCGCCAGTTGCTGCCGTCCGTCGAGACGTCGATCCGGTATCCCTTGGCGTAGGCGGCTTCCCAGTTGAGGATGGTCCGTCCGACCGTCTGCACGGCGCCCAGGTCGACGGTGATCGACTGGTTGTCGTTCCAGTCGCTGGCCCAGCGGGTGTCCGCCTTGCCGTCCACCGCGTTGGCCGGCGGTGAGTTGTACGCGCCGGTCTCATAGCTGGTGGCGGTGACCGACTTGCCCTGCGCCAGGTTGGCCACGTTGTCGCCGCGGTGCGCCGGGTACTGCACGACCTGCTGGTAGGTCGGACGGTTCTGCCAGCTGATCTTGCCGTCGGTGATGCCGCCCAGCGGCCGCTGGATGATCGTGTCGGCGCACCACTGGTCGCCGGCCGAGCAGTCCGCGTCTCCGGGGTAGACCTGCGCCGTGGTCTGGCCGACCGCCTGCTGGAGGCTGGTCAGCAGCGCCTGCCGGCACTGCGCCAGGTCGCCGTTGCCGCAGAAGGACTGCGACAGCCCGCCCTGCACCGGCTGGCCGAGCACCGCGCGCAGGTCCTTGTCCACATAGGACCACCAGCCGTACTGGAACGAGGAACCCTTGTGCGGCTGGGATTCGTTCGCGCCACCGCTGACACTGCCGACGTTCTGGCCGCCCGACGGCGACTCGTTGATCTGGATCGCGCCGGTCATGGCGTTGAACAGGTCGCTGCCCATCGCCGGCTGGAACTCGCCCTGCACCAGCAGCGACCACCAGGCGTCCATGGTCTGGATCGCGGCCGCGTTGGCGTAGGTGTGGCTGCCCGGCGTGGTCTCCAGCCGGTGCGAGCCGGCCTGCTGCCACGTGGTCAGCTGGTTGACCGCGTTGGCCAGCGTCGGATCGGTGATCGGCTGGCTCTTGAGCACCTGCAGCGCCTCCGGCAGCACGTCCTCGGCCCGCAGGTCGGCGTTGGCCGCGTCCTCCATGGCCGAGGTCAGCGACGCCCGCGTCACCTTCTGCCCGCTGCTGACCAGCTTCTTGACCCGGCTGTCCAGCAGGTTCACCCGGTGCACCGAGCCGTCACCGAAGCCGGCCTCGGTGAAGTCCTTGGCCTGCTTGTTGTTCCAGCTGACGTAGTAGTCCTGGTCGATCGAGTTGGGGTGCTGGGCGAAGGGGGTGTACGTGGCCACGTTCGTGGTCGGGTTCCAGCCCTGCCACTCGTTCTGCTGGTCGGCCCAGATCGGCAGGTTCGGGTTGGTGTTCGCGGCCCGCACCGGGTTGTTGCCCGAGTTGAAGTACGCGATGTCCTTGGAGTCGGTGTAGAACCAGTTGAACGTGTAGTTCACGTCGGCCGCGGCCTTCTGGAAGCTGGCCGCGTCGTGCACCGCGGACGGGTCGTTGAACTCCTGGAACCCGATGATCGAGTCGACCTCGTGGTTGTAGCTGGACCGCAGGCTGGCATACGCCACCGGCGCGCCGCCGACGGTCGCCCGTGACTGGACTATGCCGTACTTGGTGCGGTACGAGATCAGCTTGTAGGAGCCCTCCGCGGTGCCGTCCGCGAGGGTCGGCTTCCACGAGTTGTCCCGCTCCAGCGGTTCCATCGCGGTGCACGTGCCGTGGTACAGGTAGTAGTTGGAGTCCTTGGTCGGCGCCTTGCCGCTCGGGTCGCACAGACGCAGGGCCCACGTGTCGGTGATGTCCTGCCCGGCCGAGGTCGCGCTCCACGAGTAGTCCTGGCCGCGGCCCAGCTCCACGTAGAGGCTGACGCCGGCGAACGCGGCGCCGCGGGCGCTGATGCCCGGACCCTGCAACTCCTCCAGCATCAGCAGCTGCGGCGCGAAGTAGCCGGTCTGCGGGCCGAACACGGCGACCGGGTTGCCGGTGTCGGTGTACTTGCCGGACACCAGCAGCGCGTTGGACATGCCGTGCTTGGCCGAGATCAGGTCGGCCGGCAGCACACCGTTGTCGAAGATGCCGCGGGCCTTCTCCTCCTCCGGCGTCTTGGCCGCGGGCTGGTTGGCCGCCTTCACCTCGGTCGCGGACTGGGCCGAGCCGGTCGGGTCGTACACCAGCTGCTGTGGCGTCACCGACCCCGCGTCCGGCATGGCGACGCCCTGCGGGTTGGCCGGGTCCTGGCCGTACGGGAAGCTGGCGTCGTGGATGGTGGTGACCGCCTCGGGGTCGTTCTGCTCCCGGAACGCGTTCCACACCTTGTCGCCCTGGGTCACGCCGTACTTGGCGTCCGCGGCCAGCTTCACCAGCGCCGACTGCACCTCGCCACCGCCACCCGTGCCGAACAGGGCGCCCACCACGCTGCCGATCGCCACCATGTCGGTGACCTTGAACGGGTCGATGCCGCCGGCGTTGGTGACCGGGTCGATGTGCCCGGTCAGGTCGTACTCGCCGGGGAAGGTCCGATTGTTGTACGCCTGCGTGATGTACGCGTTGATGCCGGCGACGTAGTCGGTGGCGTCCTGGAGGGCCTGCGCGCCGCGGGCGCCGTGCGTCGCCGCGGCCGCGTTGAGCTGGTTCTGCAGGTCGGCCTCGGTGTACGGGGCGGCCTGCCAGAACGTCTGCTCCAGGCCGCGGTTGCCGACCGCGCCGCCGGCGAACGAGGTCAGCTCGCCCCGGCCGACATGGCGGAACACGTCCATCAGCCAGAGCCGGTCCTGGGCCGCCGCGTAGCCCGCGCCGAACTCGGTGCCGGAGCGGGTGGTGCCGGTGACGTGCGGGACCCCGGTGGCCTTGTCGCGCACGATCGTGACGTCCGATCGCGGCGAGATGGTTGATTCCACCTGATTGGCGGGCACCCCGAAGGACGAGTCGTCGAAGAAGGAGGACAGCTGGCCGTTGGTCAGGCCGGCGTAGCTGTTGACCAGGTTCGCGTACTTGCTGAGCTGGTCGTCGGTGTGCGAGGGCCGGGTGCCGACCGTCTTGTTGCCGAGGATGTCGATCAGGGTGGCGTTGCCGTTCTCACCCGGCGGCAGGATGTCGTTGCACTGGCCGAGGCAGTAGTCGTTGTTGGCCGGGGCGGCGGTGGCGGGCGCCGCGGACAGCAGGGTTGTCGACGTCGCCACGAACAATGTTGCGGCGAGTGCGATGCGGACGCTTCGCGACATGTGCAGGGGTCCTCTCCAGGAAGCAACGTGACGCACGTTACTTCCGAGTAGTTCAACGCGAAAGTGCTTCACGTTAGACATTCACTCTGAAGGGTGAGGGGCTTGACCGGATCCGTGGTGCGGTGGCTCGACGAGGAACTGGCCGACGGCCAGGGGCGATGGCGCATGCGAGCCAGCGGTGGGGCCGGCGGTCTTCTCGCCATGCTGCACGGCGCGGGCCTGGCCGGCGCCGTGTGCGGGGCGGTCGGCGGGTGGCTGTTCGGCGGCTTGACACTCGTCGCCGCGCGCAGCCTGCGGTCCGCCGGACGGCACGGCCACCCCTGATCGTGCAAGTCGATTCACAGGTTTGGAAACCGTTGATATTTCGGTGCGGGCGTCAACTTGCCGGAACTTCTAGGCAAATCGGGGACCACATGATGAGATAACACCGCGGTAACCCGTGGTTGCGTCAAGATGAGTGATGCTTGGCTAAACGCCCAATCGGGGAGGCATCCGGTGATCAAGGTGATGCTGGCTGACGACGAGGACCTCGTCCGATCCGGCCTCAGGATGATTCTCAGCAGCGCCGGTGACATCGAGGTGGTCGCCGAGTGCGACGACGGCCTGCTCGTCGCCGACCTCGCGCGGCAGCACCGGCCACACGTCGTGCTGCTCGACGTGCGGATGCGCTCCGCCGACGGGCTCGTCGCGCTGCGCCGGCTGCGCACCCTGCCCGAGCAGCCCCGGGTCGCCATGCTCACCACCTTCGACATCGACGAGTACGTCTCCGAGGCCCTGCGCCTGGGCGCCAGCGGCTTCCTGCTCAAGGACACCGAGCCCGAGCAGCTCGTCAAGGCCGTCCGTGACCTGGCCCGTGGCGGCGCCGTCCTCGACCCCGGCGTCGCCGCCCGCGTGCTGGCCGCCGTCGCCGACGGCGAACGTGCCGCCGAGCCCGCCCGCCGGCTGCTCACCTCCCTGTCCGAACGGGAGCGCGAAGTCCTCCAGCTCATCGGCCAGGGCATGTCCAACGCCGAGATCGGCGGCGCCCTGCACCTGTCCGAGGCCACCGTGAAGGGCTACGTCTCCTCGGTCCTCGGCAAGATCGGCGCCGTCAACCGCGTGCAGGCCGCGCTGGTCGCCTACCGCGGCGGGCTTATCGCCTGAACTGTTAATCGTTGGCAAAGGGCCCTGGCGCTAAGCGCCGGGGCCCTTGGTCTACTTGAGCGGAAGATCAACGGTGTTAACGCTTAACGGACCGTCTCACCTGGTGGACACGCGCTCAATGGTGGAAGTCCGCCCGAATGCTTCGGCCTGACTCATTCCCCCACCCACCCGGGGGGCGGCCCCGTCGCCAGTCTACCCGCGGCGAAGGGAAGTTGATCTTGGAGTGGGGTTGCCTGTGGACGGATGCGGGATTGTCCGAGGAGAGGGTGGCGGCTGTGGATGCTGACCGGCGATGTGTGGAGTGCAAGTTGCAAGTGGAGGGTCAGCTCTCGGACAGCTCGCCCATGCGGGCCATGGTTTCGTGCACCTCGACGCGGTTGCGGCCCTGGCGCTTGGCCCGGTAGAGGGCGATGTCGGCGGCGGCGAAGAGCTGGTCGAGCTTGGCGGGACCGCCGGCGACGCCGATGGAGACGGTGGGGCGGCGGGCGGTGCCGAGCACGATGCGCCAGTCGTGCTGGTCGACCGCGGCCCGGATGCGCTCGGCGACGGCGGGACCGACGTCGGCGCTGGGGCCGGCGTCGCCGAGCAGGACGACGAACTCGTCACCGGCCCAGCGAGCGACAAGGTCGTCGCTGCGGCACTCCCGCCGAAGCAGCCGGGCGATCTCGCGCAGGGCGGCGTCGCCGGCGGCGTGCCCGGCGTCGTCGTTGACGTCCTTGAACCAGTCGACGTCCACCAACACCAGCCACGGCACCTTGCCCTTGGAAGCGGTGCCCTCCAACAGCTGCTGGGCGCTGCGTTCCAGCCCGAGCCGGTTGGCCAACCCGGTCAGCGGATCCCGGGCGGCGGCCTCCTGGGCGGCCATGGCGAGCTTCTGCGCCTGCACGGCCAGACGCCGTTGCTCCAGCGCCTGCCCGAGCCCCTCCTGCAGCGTCTCGGTGGCGATCCGGCTCGCGGTCACGCTGCACCGCAGCGCGGCGGCCTCGCCGACCTCGTCGTCCATGGCGGCGCAGATGTCGGCCAGGTCGAGGGAGAACCGCAGCAGCAGGGAGTTGTCGTTGATCTTGTCGGCGGCGGCGACGGCCCGGCTGGCCATGGTCCGGGCCTGCACGAACTCGCCGAGACCGCTGTGCACGCAGCCGAGCACCCAGTTGCCGACGGCCAGGGACCACAGGTCGGTGGCCTCCTGCCCGTACGCCAACACCTCGGTGGCGTGCCGAGCGGCCAGCTCCAGGTCGCCGGTGCCGGCCAGCGATCGCGAATAGGCCCCACGCAACGCCCAGTAGGTGGCGTCCTCCGGCCCGACCAGGGCCAGCCCCTCACCGAGGTGCTGCCGGGCCTCGCCGAAGATCTCGTGCGCGTTGACGGGACTGCCGTCGACGGCCCGGAAGTTCAGGGTGCCGCCGAGCCGTTGCAGGCACTGGGCAAGCGTCGACTTGTCGCCGGCCTCCCGGGCCACGTGCAGCGCCAGCCGCGTGATGTCCAACGCCGCCCGGCGATGGCCGATGCCCTCCAACAGGTATCCGAGCTGCCCGAGGGCACGGGCGGCGAGCAGGCCGCTCGGCGGCTCGGAGTCCATTTCGGTCCAGCCCTCGGCGGCCAGCTCGAGCGCGAGCGGAATCCGGCGCAGCCGCCAGGCCATCGTCGCCCGGTGCACGAGCAGATAGGACCGGCCCCAGCGGTCGGCGCCGGTCGGACCACGGGAGACGACCTGTTCGAACAGGGTGTTCGCCTCGGCCAGGCGGCCAGCATTGATCAGCAGGCGCACGCGCATGTCCTGCTGCGGGAGCTGTCCCCCTACGAGCGAATCGTCCTGCTCCACTGGGTCCTCGACGTCCCCTGCTTCTTCGATGCGGTTCGACTCGGGCCAGGCTACCGGCCTGGCCGTTGACCGTACCGCTCATGGTGGACAACGTCATCGAGAGGCAACCGTTCCCGCCACCCGTGTCGCTCCAGATCGGGAACATCGGGCAGGTCACGCACGCCGCCCAGACAGAGCCAGGCCACCGGGCGGATGCCGGCCGGCACGCCGAGCAGGCGGCGCAGGAAGTCCTCCCGGTAGAAGCTCACCCAACCGACGCCGAGGCCCTCGGCGGTGGCCGCCAGCCACAGGTTCTCGATGGCCAGGCACACCGAGTACAGGCCGGCGTCGGCGATGGCGTGCCGGCCGAGCACGGCGGGCGAGCCGCGCTCCGGGTCGTAGCAGACGACCACGCCGAGGCTGGACTCCAGCACGCCCTCGATCTTGATCCGGTCGAACACGGCGGCGCGTTCGGGATCGAGGGAGGCGTCGAACACCTTGCGCTCGGCCAGCACGTGATCGCGGAACTCCCGGCGCACGTGCTCGTCCGAGACGAGGATGAAGTCCCACGGCTGGGAGAGCCCGACGCTCGGCGCCGCGTGCGCGGCCCGCAGCACCCGGTCCAGCACAGCGGGGTCGATCGGCTCGCCGGTGAACTCGCGCCGGGTGTCGCGGCGGCGGTACAGGACGTCATAGAGAGGATGCACATGCGCTTCCTACTTGACGTGTGGTGCCAAGTAGGAAGCGCATGTGACGTTTCTCAGCGCTGCGAAGGCCCCGGATAGGGCAAGAGGGCCATTTCACGCGCGTTCTTGATGGCGGTGGCCACCTCGCGCTGCTCCTGCGGGGTGAGCCCGGTCACGCGGCGGGAGCGTATCTTGCCGCGGTCGGAGATGAACTTGCGCAGCAGGGTGACGTCTTTCCAGTCCACTCGGGTCACGCCCTCGCGGCGGAGCAGGTTCACCTTGCGCCGCGGCGGGCGGCGGTCGGTCCTGGGCATGGGCGTCCTCACCAACTCGACTTGTTCACGCCGGGCAGTTCGCCCCGGTGCGCGGCCTCGCGCAGCCGCAGCCGGGACAGCCCGAACTTGCGGAAGAAGCCGCGCGGACGTCCGTCCACCGCGTCCCGGTTGCGCAGCCGGGTCGGGCTGGCGTCACGGGGCAGCTTCTGCAGGAGCAGCCCGGCGGCCTCGCGCTCGGCCTGGCTGGCCGTCGGGGAGGAGACGACCAGCTTCAGGTCGGCCCGGCGCCGCGCGTGGCGGGCCACGATCTCCCGGCGCCGCGCGTTCTTGGCGATCTTGGACTTCTTCGCCATTCAGCGCTCCTCGCGGAAGTCGACGTGCTTGCGGGCCACCGGGTCGAACTTGCGCAGCACCAGGCGGTCCGGGTCGTTGCGGCGGTTCTTGCGCGTGACGTAGGTGAAGCCGGTGCCCGCCGTGGAACGCAGCTTCACGATCGGTCGAACCTCGTTGCGAGCCATCAGGACTCCATTCCGGCCAGGACCGCGTCGATCCCCTTGCGGTCGATGGTCTTGATCGCCTTGGCGGACAGTCGCAGCGTCACCCAGCGCCGCTGGGACGGCACCCAGTAGCGGCGGCGCTGGAGGTTGGGCTCCCACCGGCGGGAGGTCCGCCGGTGCGAGTGCGACACCTGCTTGCCGTAGCCGGGGCCGCTGCCGGTCACCTGGCAGCGCTTGGCCATGCTGCACCTCCTTGTAACGACATTCGTTTTCAAAAATTCCCTCGGCAGGGTAGCGTGGCCGACGCCGTAGATGGAAATCGTTCCCGATAGGAGGGCTCGTGTCCGTACCGATCGTGCTGGTCGGCGGCCTGGCGGCGACGGCGGCCGAGCGGCTGGCCGACGAACTGGCCGGCGGCGACACCGCCGTCGTGCACCACGACCTGAGCCGGGTGACCGAGGGCGTTGTGCGGCGACGGCTGCGGCACCGCGGCGAGGACGCCTGGACCGTGCTCGAACTGGGGCACGGCTGCGTGTCGTGCACCCTGCGCGAGGACCTGGTGCCGCTGGTCAACCAGCTCTCCGAGCGTGACGACGTCGGCCGGATCGTGCTGCACCTCGACCCGCGCATGGAACCGGAACCGGTGTGCTGGGCTCTGGACCGGTCGCGGGTTCAGGCCGTGGTCACCGCCGTCGACCACGAGCACTGGCTCGAGGACGCCACCAGCGACGACTCGATGCACGACCGCGGGCTCGGCGGCAGCGCCGACGACGAGCGCACCATCGCCCAGGTCGCCGTCGGCCAAGCCGAGTTCGCCGACGTGCTCGTGCTGACTGGCTCGGCCGGGCGGCTCGACGCCGCGTTCCGGCGGCTGGCGCCGACCGCGTTGCTGGTGCCGCTCGGCGGGGTCGACTGGCTGTCCCGGTTGCCGGCCAACGCCCGGCGTGGACGTCCCGACAACGCCCACGGACCGCTGCTGCGCGGCGAGCCGCCGCTGCACCGCGAGGACGGCTTCGAGCTGCTGCTGTTCAGCCAGCGGCGACCGTTCCACCCGGACCGTTTCCACGCGAACATCGACGTGCTCCTCGACGGCGTCGTGCGCACCAAGGGCCGGTTCTGGCTCGCCAGCCGGCCCGACATCGCGCTGTGGCTCGAGTCCGCCGGCGGCGGGCTCCAGATCGGGCACGCCGGGCCGTGGCTGGCCGCCGTCGACGACTGGGACGGCATCGACGAGGACCGCCGGGCCATGGCCGCGCTGGGCTGGGATCCGTACTACGGCGACCGTGGCAACGAGATCGTCGTACTCACCGACGGCGCCGACCACGCCGAGATCACCGCCGCGCTGCGGGACGCGCTCGTCACCGACGCCGAACTCGCGGCCGGACTGTCCGCCTGGGACGGCTACCGCGACCCGTTCCTGTTCACCGACCGTGAGGACGAACTGCGATGAAAAAGGGCATCCACCCGGACTACCACCCCGTGGTGTTCCAGGACTCCTCCACCGGGACCGCGTTCCTGACCCGGTCCACCGCCACCTCGGACCGGACCGTCGAGTGGAGCGACGGCAACACCTATCCGCTGCTGGTGGTCGACATCACCGCCGACTCGCACCCGTTCTGGACCGGCGCCCAGCGCCTCGTCGACACCGCCGGCCGGGTCGAGAAGTTCAACCGCCGCTACGGAAAGAGGACCCGCTGATGGCCGTGCCCAAGCGCAGGACGTCCCGCAGCAACACCCGCCACCGCCGCGCCCGGTGGAAGGCGGTCGCCCCCGAGCTGGTGCCGATCGTGGTGAACGGCCGCCGGATCCTCGTGCCACGCCACCTGATTCCGGCCTACCAAAGGGGTTTGCTGAGTTGAGCAGCTTCCGCTGATGCCACATGCGCTTCCCAATTGCGTTCAGGACGCAATTGGGAAGCGCATGTGGCAAAAAAGCGAAGGTTCGGGGCCTAGCGCACCGAGGTCTTCTGGGTGGTGCCGTCGGGGGACTGCCGCCACTGGCCGAAGGGACGGTCGATGGTCCACTCCCCGCCGGCGTCCCGCTCCAGCACCCGGTACTCGCAGTGCCCGGGATTGGACAGGGACTCGAACAGCTCGATGCTCCACGAGAACAGCCGCCGGCACAGCAGGCGCATGGCCAGCCCGTGCGAGACGACGAGCACGGTCTCGGGGTGGCTGGCCTGCTGGAGCATCCGCAGCTCCAACTCGGCCAGGAAGCTGGCGACGCGGTCGTCGACGTCGGCCCCTGACTCGCCGTGCGGCAGGCGGTAGAAGAAGTGCCCGAACTCGTGCCGAAGGCGCTTCTGCACTTCCTGCTCGACGGGGTCCTGGAGGTTGCCCCAGTCCTGCTCCCGCAGCCGGGGCTCGGCGACGGTCCGGTCGGTGAGGTCCCGGACGCCGAGCAGCTCCAGGGTCTGTCTGGTGCGCAGGTACGGGCTCACATAGGCGGCGACGGGGCCGGGGGCGAGCAGCGCCCGGATCGCCGGCGCGGTGTCGGCCGCCTGCTGCTCGCCGTTCTTGGTCAACGGCAGCGCGTGGTCGGGGATCCGGCAGTACGCCAGCTCGTCGACGTTGCCGAGGCTCTCCCCGTGCCGTACCAGGATGATCCGCATGTTCCCCATTGTCGGGTGCGCTCCAACCGGACCATCCGGTCTCCACCGATAGTAGTTCGACCGGCCCTCTACGCTGCGCAACCGTGGTCATTGAGCTGATCGGTCTAGTCGCGTTCGCGGCGTCCGGCGCGCTCGCCGCGGTGCGGGCCCGGCTGGACGTGTTCGGCGTGGTGGTGCTGGGTCTGACGACGGCGCTGGGCGGCGGCATCATCCGGGACGTGCTGCTCGGCATCCACCCGCCGACCACGCTGCGTAGCTGGCCCTACCTGCTCACGGCGGCGGTGACCGGCCTGGTGGTGTTCTTCTTCCACCCGCAGGTGGCCCGCCTGCGCCGGGCGGTGCTGCTGGCCGACGCGGTGGGCCTCGGCGTGTTCGTCACGGCCGGCACGACAACGGCGCTGCAGCACCAGGTGCCGGCGTACACGGCCTGTCTGATCGGCATGACGGTGGGCATCGGCGGCGGCGCGATCCGGGACGTCCTGCTGCGGGAGATCCCGATGGTGCTGCGCAAGGAGATCTACGCGGTGGCGGCCCTGGCCGGCTCGGTGGCGGTGGCGGTCACGGCCTGGCTGGGCCTGGCCGACCTGTGGGGCACGGTGGTCGGCTCGGCGCTGGTGGTGGCGATCAGGCTGACCGCGCTGTGGCGACACTGGAATGCGCCAGTTCCGCGTGCGGGCGGAACCGGTGAGAACTGAGCCGCTCCACCCACGGCAGCTCGTCGAGATGCGACCAGGTGTCCCGCGTGGTCCAGGCGACCACGCCGGCGCCGTCAGTGCTGGCGTGCAGATAGGTGCCGGGCGTGACGTGAGGCAGCATCACGTCGACCAGCCGGCGCTGCTGGGCGACCTTGCTCACGCCGAACGAGACGATCAGCACCTCGTTCGGGTCCGAGGGCTCGTCGGCCGGCTCGGCGTGCACGAGCCGGTAGCCGAGCTGGGGGCTGCTCCACTGCTCGTAGTGCAGCACCAGGCGGCCGTCCGCGCCGAGCAGCACGCTGCGGCTCAGGCAGTCGGCTGGCCACGCCCGGGACCGCCAGGTTTTCATGGCCGCGTCGGCCGCGCGCAGCTGGTCCTCGGTCCGCCAGGTGCGGATCACGATGCCCGCCACGTCGGGGCGGGCGATGTCGGGCAGGTCCATGCCGGACAGGATGGAACCTGGACTTAAGTCGAGGTCAACAGGTTACGGCCGGTAGTCGGCCGGTCCCCTCACCCGGTCGGTGAAATTGTGTCTGTCCTTGGCCCTCTCTCAGGCACCTCTCAGGCCCACAGGTAACACTTCGTTCATGCGCATCCTCGTAGTGGACGACGACCGGGCCGTGCGCGAGTCGCTCCGTCGCTCGCTGCAGTTCAACGGCTACCAGGTCGAGCTGGCCGGCGACGGCCAGCAGGCGCTGGAGGCCGTCACCGCGCAGCGTCCCGACGCGATGGTTCTGGACGTCATGATGCCCCGGCTGGACGGACTGGAGGTGTGCCGGCGGCTGCGCGGCACCGGCGATGACCTGCCGATCCTGGTGCTCACCGCGCGGGACGCGGTGTCCGACCGGGTGGCCGGCCTGGACGCGGGGGCCGACGACTACCTGCCCAAGCCGTTCGCGCTGGAGGAGCTGCTGGCCCGGCTGCGGGCGCTGCTGCGGCGCGCGGTCGCCGACGAGGCGGCCGCCGGATCCCAGGCGGCGACGATGCGCTTCTCCGACCTGGAGCTGGACCCGGGCACCCGCGAGGTGCGCCGCGGCGAGCGGCCCATCAGCCTGACCCGCACCGAGTTCAGCCTGCTCGAACTGTTCCTCGCACACCCCAAGCAGGTCCTCACCAGGGGCCGGATCCTGGAGGACGTATGGGGCTACGACTTCCCGACCTCCGGGAACGCACTGGAGGTCTACGTCGGCTACTTGCGGCGAAAGACCGAGGCCGACGGCGAGCCGCGGCTGCTGCACACGGTGCGCGGCGTTGGCTACGTGCTCAGGGAGACCCCTCCGTGACGATGCCTCACGCCGAGGGCCGGCGGAACGTCTCGCTGCGCTCTCGGGTGATCTTGCTCACGGCGGTCTGCGTGGCCGGGGCGGTGGCCCTGGCCTCGGTCGGCGCGTTCATGGTGGTCAGCACCAACCTGTACAGCCAGGTGCAGACCTCGGTGGAGTACAACACCAAGACCACCGCCGGGGCCCTGGGCAGCGGGCAGTACCAGACCCTGACCCTGGTCGGCCCGCCCGACCTGACCTTCGCCGAGATCACCCCGGAGGGCATGCGGCCCGAGTACGGCCGGCAGCCGCCGAAGATCTCCCAGGTCGAGCGGAACCTGGTCAGCAGCGAGGTGGGCACCTGCACCCAGCCGCGCACCGACAACACCACGCACACCGTGGTGATGGCGTGCACCTATGCGGCCGGCCAGGTCCTGGTGGTCTCGCAGTCGCTCAAGCCGACCGAGGACGTGCTGCAGAAGCTGGCTCTGGTGCTGGTGTTCGTCGGCATCGGCGGCGTGCTGGTCGCGGCCCTGGCCGGCACGGCGGTGGCCCAGGGCGGCCTCCGGCCCGTGACCCGGCTGCGGCAGGCGACCGATCACGTCACCGCGACCGGTGACCTGCGGCCGATTCCGGTCACCGGCGACGACGAGCTGTCGCTGTTGACCACCAGCTTCAACACCATGCTGGGGGCGCTGGCCGAGTCGCAGGAACGGCAGCGGCGGCTGGTCGGCGACGCCGGCCACGAGCTGCGCACGCCGCTGACTTCGTTGCGCACCAACCTGGAACTGCTGCTGGCCTCGGAGAAGCCGGGCGCGCCCAAGCTGTCCGCCGAGGACCGCCAGGAGATCTACGACGACGTGCAGGCCCAGATCGCCGAGATGACCACGCTGATCGGGGACCTGGTCGAGCTGGCCCGCGAGGACGCGCCGCAGGCCGTGCACGAGCCGGTGGACATGGTGGAGCTGGTCGAGCGGGCGCTGGACCGGGCCCGCCGGCGGGCCGTCGGCCAGCAGTTCCTGGTCACCGTGCAGCCCTGGTATTTACTGGGCGAGGCGCACGCGCTGGAGCGGGCGGTGCTCAACCTGCTCGACAACGCGGTCAAGTTCACGCCGGCCGACGGCGTCGTCCGGCTGGAGATGAAGCCGGTCGGCGACGGCACGATGCTGATCGAGATCGCCGACAGCGGACCGGGCATCGCCGAGGCCGACCTGCCGCACGTGTTCGAGCGGTTCTACCGGTCCTCGGAGGCGCGCACGCTGCCCGGCTCGGGCCTGGGGCTGGCGATCGTCGCCCAGGCCGCGGAACGCCACGGCGGCAAGGCCTACGCCGGCCGGGCCCCGGAGGGCGGCGCGCTGATGACCCTGCGCCTGCCGGGACGGCCAAGCCCGGCGTAAAGGCGCGGGTTGTTGTGGCAGGGCGTGTCCCGCCCACAGACAGGGCGAGTCCCGTTTTTAGGTAGGGCGAGTCACGCTGTCCGGCAGGGCGAGTTGCCGGTTCTGTGGGCCGTGTGTGGGTCGGGTGCCCGCCCACCCGCCCCCGCCTGCCGCCCGCGAGTCCCGCTGTCGGGCGCCATGGCGAGTCCCGCCCTCGGGACGGTTCCGGGGTGGTT
>Ga0307511_10003583_pt1 | contig 15903 bp, 17 predicted proteins | sample 13_EM_MG_FD_200266 | JGI IMG/M metagenome (GOLD analysis project Ga0307511, IMG submission 200266) | Populus trichocarpa ectomycorrhiza microbial communities from riparian zone in the Pacific Northwest, United States - 13_EM | ecosystem: Host-associated > Plants > Roots > Unclassified | place... | reverse complement strand
GACGCCGGTCTGGGTGTCCTCGACGGCCACGCAGGCCGCCGGGTCGACGCCGAGGGCGCGGCAGGCGGCGAGGTAGGGGTCGGGGGCGGGCTTGGTGGGCCCGGTGTCGTCGGCGGTGACGGAGACGGCGAAGCGGCTCGCGCCGAGGGCGTCGAGGACGGTGTCGGCGACCGCGCGGGGGGACGCGGTGACGAGTGCCGTGGGGACGCCGTCGCGGGCGAGGGCGTCGAGGAGGTCGAGCGCGCCGGGGCGGGGCACGATGCCGGTGCGGACGCGGGCGGCGAACTCCCGGTGCAGTTCGGCCGCGAGGTCCGTCGCCGACGCGCCCGTGGCGGTGGCGAGCCAGTCGGCGGTGTGCTCGACCGGACGGCCGAGCACCTCCGACTGGTCCGCGTCGGTGAGGGTTCTGCCCGCGACCTGCTCCACCGCCTCCCACCACAGCCGCTCGGTGTCGACGAGCGTTCCGTCCATGTCGAACAGGACGGCCTGGAGCGGGAGTTGGGTGTGGGGGGTCACGTTTCTCTCTTTCACTGCGGGTTCACTGCGGGCCTGTGGGCCCTACGGGTTGACGCGTTCTGCCACGAGTACCGGCCGCTCCGGCAGCGACACGCGTACGGCGACTCCGGCGCCCAGGGTGGTGGCCTCGTGCGTGGGCAGGTCGGCCTTGACCTCGGTGCCGTCGGCGAGCAGAACGCTGACACGGACGACCGCGCCGAGGAAGGCGGTGCCTATGACACGCGCGTCGCCGGCGTCGTCGGCGTTCACGTGGATCGCCTCGGGCCGGACGAGCACGTCGACTTCGGGTCCTGCCGGTGCCTCGCCGTCGACGGGCAGCCGCTGGCCGAGCACCTCCACAGCGCCGTCCGTGAGGTGCCCCGGGAGCCGACTCATCGTGCCGACGAACTCGGCGACGAACGCGGTCGTGGGACGGCCGTACAACTCGGCCGGGGCGGCGCACTGTTCGAGCTTTCCGGCGCGCATCACGGCGACCCGGTCGGCGATGGACAGGGCCTCCTCCTGATCGTGCGTCACGAAGAGGGTGGTGATGCCGAGTTCCTGCTGGAGGCGGCGGATCTCCTCACGCAGGGACAGCCGCACCTTGGCGTCGAGCGCCGACAACGGCTCGTCCAGGAGCAGCACGCGGGGCCTGAGAGCCAGCGCGCGGGCCAGCGCGACGCGCTGCTGCTGGCCGCCGGAGAGCTGGTGCGGGAAGCGCTCGCCCTTGTCGCCGAGCCCGACGAGGTCGAGCAACTCGCCCGCGCGGGACCGCCGTTCGGCCGTACGCACCTTGCGCATGCGCAGTCCGAAGGCGACGTTGTCGAGCGCGTTGAGATGCGGGAAGAGGCTGTACGACTGGAAGACCATCCCGGCGTCACGGCGGTGCGCCGGCACGTCGGTGACGTCCTTGCCGTCCACCAACACCTCGCCGGAGGTGGGGTGTTCGAAGCCGGCAAGCATGCGTAGGGCGGTGGTCTTGCCGCAGCCGGAGGGGCCGAGCAGGGCCAGGAACTCGCCGGGGTTGACGGTCAGGTCGAGGCCGTCGAGGGCGACCGTGGGGCCGAACTCCCGGCGCAGGCCCCGGAATTCGACGGTGGCGGCGTTCTCCGTCGTGGTTTTCTCAAGCGTGGTGGCGGTCATGGTTCATCCCCGGGACTTGGCGGTTTTGTCGCGCCCGCCGACACCGGCGAGCGTGAGGAGGAGTGCCCAGGTGACGACCAGGCTGAGCACGGAGACGGCGACGGAGAGCTGGGCGTTGGACCCGCCGACGCTGTAGATCCACACGGCGAAGGGCTGGAAGCCGAGCAGTTGGGCCACGGTGAACTCGCCGAGCACCAGCGCCAGCGTGAGGAAGGACGCGTTGAGCAACGCCCCGCGCAGATTGGGCAGTACGGCCTGCACGAGGGCCTGCGGCCAGCCCGCGCCGCAGCTGCGGGCGGCCTCGACAAGAGTCTTCACGTCGATCGCGCGCAACCCGGAGTCAAGCGCCCGGTACACGAACGGCAGCGCCATCACGACGTAGGCGAGGACGAGGATGAACGGGAAGCTCGGATTCTGGATGGCGACGAAGGTCTCGAACAGCGGGGTGCGGGACAGGTAGTCCGGGCCCCACTTGAGGACGGTGGCGATACCGGCGACGAACGCGATCGGCGGGACCACCAGCGGCAGCGAGCAGATGACCTCGACGACGGGGCGCAGCCGGGGCGCGCCGAGCCGTAGCGCGACCATGGCCGGGACCATCAGGAGCAGGACGACGGCGATGGTGGCGGCGGCGAGTTCCAGCGAGAGCACCAGGCTGGAGGTGAAGCCGTCGGCGGAGACGATCTGGGTGTAGGCGTCGAAGGTGACGCCCTCCCCCGGCACGTCGACCGTGAAGACGACCGACGCGGCGAGCGGCACCAGGAAGTACAGGGCGGCGAGGCCGAGGACGACCCACCGCCAGATGTTCAGGCGTCCAGCCATCGCGCGCTCCGTCGTTGCAGGGGCAGGTACACGGCCATGACCAGGCCCGCGACCAGGACCATGTCGAGGCTGAGGGCGAGGGCCACGTTCTCCTGGCCGACGAGCACGTTGCCGGAGATGGCGTCGGCGATCTGGAGGGTGACCAGCGGGATCGAACTGCCCACCATGGCCGCGGCGGTGGCGTACGCCGCGAAGGCGCTGCCGAAGAGGAGGACGAAGCCGCCGAGCAGCGAGGGCAGCAGCACCGGCAGGGCCACGTGCCGCCAGTACTGCACGCCGGTGGCGCCGTTGTTCGCGGCGGCCTCGCGCCACTGGGTGCGCAGGCCCTCCAGGGCGGGGGTGATGGTGAGGACCATCAGCGGGATGAGGAAGTACAGGTAGACGAGGACCAGGCCGGAGAAGCTGTAGAGGTCCCAGCCCTTGTCCTTGAGGCCCAGGTGCGTGGTCAGCACACCCGCGTTGCCGAGCGTGGCGACGAACGCGAAGGCCAGGGGGACACCGCCGAAGTTGGCGAGGACCCCGGAGGCGGTGAGGACGGCCTCGCGCAGCGCGCGGAAGCGGGAGGTGACGACGACCTGCGCGAGCGGGAGACCGAGCAGGGTGCCGAGGGCGGCCGAGAGGGCGGACAGCTTGACGCTGCCGACCAGCGCGGTGAAGTAGGCACCCTGGAGCGAGTCGGTGAGGTTGACGGTGCTGTACGAAGTGGCGCCCGTCGTCTGGTTCTTGACGGTGAAGGCGCCGTTCAGCATCGCGATGGCGGGCACCCCGAAGGCGACCGCGACGAACACGAGCAGCGGGACCACGGCGATCCAGCCGGGGACGCGGCGCCGCCGCTTCACGGAAGCGGCGGCGCCGACGTCGGCCCGCGTGAGCGTGGCCGTCATCCGGAGACGGCCTTCGCCCAGCCGGACGCGATGACCGTCTTGGCCTTGCTCTGCTGGGCCTCGGTCGGGAAGGACGGCGTGCCGGAGACCTGCGGGAGCTTGGCGGCGGCGGTCTTGTCGAGCGTGCCGGCCGACTCCATGGAGGTCATCAGCGCCGGGCGCGCGTACCCCTTGAGCCACAGGTTCTGGCCCTCGGCGCTGTACAGGTACTCCTGCCACAGGCGGGCTGCCGCCGGGTGCGGGGCGTCCTTGTTGATGGCCTGCGAGTAGTACTGCGCGTACTGGCCGTCGCTCGGGATGGTGACCTTCCAGTCGACACCCTTGGACTTGAACTCGTCGGCGTAACCGGCGTTGAGGTAGTCCCAGTCGATGGAGATGGGCGTCTCGCCCTTCTCGACGGTGGCCGGGGTGGACTCGACGGGCGTGTAGTTGCCGTTCTTCTTCAGCTTGGCGAAGAAGTCGAGGCCGGGCTGGATGTCGTCGAAGGAGCCCTTGTTGGCGAGCGCCGCCGCGTAGACGCCGCCGAAGGCCGAACCGGACTTGGTGGGGTTGCCGTTGAGGGCGACCTGGCCCTTGTACTGCGGCTTCAGCAGGTCCGCGAAGGTGGTCGGACAGGTCTTGACGCGCTTGGCGTCGCAGCCGATGGAGATGTAGCCGCCGTAGTCGTTGAACCACTGCCCCTTCGGGTCCTTCTGGCCCGCGGGGATCTGGTCGAAGGAGGCGACCTTGTACGGCGCGAGCAGGCCCTGCTGGGCGGCGCTCAGCGCGAAGGAGGAACCGAGGTCGAGGACGTCGGGCGCACGGTCCTGGCCCTTGCGGGAGGTCACGGCGTTGATCTCGTCCTGGCTGGAGCCGTCCGGGTTCTCGTCCGTGATCTTGATGCCGTACTTCTTGGTGAAGCCGTCGATGATGGCGCCGTAGTTGGCCCAGTCACGGGGCACCGCGATGATGTGCAGCGTGCCCTCCTTCTTGGCGGCCTTGACCAGGGCGTCCATCCCGCCGAAGTCGGCGGCGGAGGCGGCGGTGGCGGCGTTCTTGCCGTCGGCGGTGGTCGACGAGTTGGTCGGGGCGGCGCCGCAGGCGCTGAGGGCAAGCGCGGCGACGACGGCGAGGGAACCACCCAGGACGGCGTTTCTCGGCGGGGACACGGTCACGGTCTCTCCAGGGGTGCGCACGAGGGTTTGAGCAGAGCGGAGAACTTGTCTGAACAAGTTGGCCTCAGTACGCCCGCCGATGGTGTCTTGTTCGTAAACATTGGCGAAACCGTGACCCCTTCTTCTCTGCACACTCCTGGCTGACACGGATCACCAAGGGAACTCGACTACGCTGCTCACGCTGTGCACAGTGGTCGATTCGGAGGGGAAGCATGACGGCGCGACACGAGGAGATCGCCGACGAGCTGCGAAAGGCCATCGACCGCGAGGAGTACACAGTCGGCAGCCGGCTGCCCGCGGAGACGGAGCTCGCGGCGCAGTACGGCGTCTCGCGCGGCACGGTCCGCCAGGCCGTCGCGGCCCTCACCGCCGAAGGGCTGATCGGCTCCCGTCAGGGCGCCCGCCGGATGGTGCTGGCCAGCCGCCGCAGCCAGAGCTTCGCGGAGCTGCGCAGCTTCGCCGAGTGGGCGCGCGCGATGGAGCGCGAGGCGACCGGACACGTGGTCGAGCAGGAGTACCGCCCGGCCACCGCCGAGGACGCCGTACGCCTCCAACTCGCCGAGAAGACACCGGTGTTGCACGTCCTGCGGGTGCGCGGCCTGGACGGCGAGCCGGTCCTGCTGGAGCGGACCGTATACGCCGACTGGATCTCGCCGGCCGTCGAGGCGATCGAGCCCGACTGCCCGTCAGTGACTCAACGCCTGTACGACGACACGGGGTTGGTCTTCGCCTACGGCGAGCACGTCATTGACGCGGTGGCGGCGGGCGCGCAGGACGCGGAGCTGCTGGGCATTCGCCGGACCAGCCCGCTGCTGCGGGTCCGCCGGGTCACAACCACCCGCGAGGGACGGCCCGTTGAGTGGTCTGACGACCGGTACCGCTCGGACGCGGTGAGCTTCAGCGTGCACAACTCGATAGGGAACAACGCGCTGGCCCGCAAGACGGCGGAGTGAACCCGGGAAACTGAGAGCTCAACCGGCCGCCACGCAGAACTCGTTGCCCTCCGGGTCGGCCATCACCACATGGTGTCCGTCGACCTCGGTCAGCACCCGGCCGCCCGCGTGCACCAGCCGCTCGGCCTCGGCTCTGATCGCCGCCCATCTCTCCTCCGGTCCACCCCGCACCGGGACCCGGATGTCCAGGTGGAGCCGGTTCTTGGCGGTCTTGGGCTCGGGCACCTTGAGGATGGACAGGCGCGGGCCGATGCCGTCCGGGTCGCACAGCCAGGCGCCGTCGTCCTCCGCCCCGTCGTCCTCCGGGTCGTAGTGCGCGATCCACTCGGCGCGCGTGGCGAAGGGAGCGGGCGGTGGCTCGTCGACGTAGCCGAGGGCCGTCTTCCAGAACGCGGCGAGGAGCGGGGCGTCGTCGCAGTCGAGGGTGAGATCGATTCGTGCTGCCATGCCCTCGACCGTACGACCAGGCACTGACAATCCCCCGGTGCGCCTACGCGGGCGAGCCGGACGAGAAGCGGCGCAGCAGCGGGGACAGCACCAGCACGGACTTCGTCCGTTCCACGAACGGCTCCCCCGCGATCCGCTCCAGCACCCGCTCGAAGTGGCGCATGTCGGCGGCGAAGACCTGGACGACGGCGTCGGCGTCGCCGGTGACGGTGGAGGCGGCGACCACTTCCTGGTAGCGCTCCAGGCCCCGTCGGATGGTGTCCGGGGAGGTGTTGTGCCGGCAGTAGATCTCGACGAACCCCTCGGTCTGCCAGCCGAGCGCCGCCGGGTCCACCCGTACGGTGAAACCGGTGATGGCGCCGGTGGCCCGCAGCCGGTCCACGCGCCGCTTCACGGCGGGCGCGGAGAGGCCGACCAGGTGCCCGATGTCCGCGAAGGAGCGGCGGGCGTCCTCGGCGAGGGCGTGCACGATGCGTTCGTCGAGTTCGTTGAGCACTGCGGGCGGTTCACTTCTCTGCGCTGGTCGGGTGGGAGCGGCGATGGCCGTATACGAAGTAGAACACGAGCCGGACGGCGATACCGATCGCCCCGTTCAGCCCTCGTCCGGGTCCCCCGCGAGGGCCCGCGCCTCGGCCAGGTCCTCCTCGTCGAACCCGATCCGCCCGGGCTGCCCGTGCACCTCCGCCTGCGCGTCGATCCAGCGCGTGTGCGCCTCCCAGGCGGCCTGCTTGCTCATGCCGAGCGCGGCCCCGATCTGTGTCCAGGAGGCACCGGCCTCGCGGGCCGCGCGCACGGTGAGCTGACGGCCGTAGGCGGCCTTGCGGGCGACGACCTCGCTCAGGGCGAGCAGTTCCAGCGTCTCGGCCTTGTCGAGCGCCTCGGCGTCGCTGCCGAAGCCGGCGAGGGACTCGCGGGTGCGGAGGTCGTCGAGACGGGCGACGGCGGTGAGGAGGGTGTGCTCGGGTTCGATGCTCTGGGGTGTGGTCATGGGTTCAGCGTTGCGTCAGGCCCCCTTGACGTCAAGGGGGCCTGACGGCAACTCCTTGGTGAGGAAGGTGCAGGGGTCCACGCATTCGCGGATCACCCCGTCACTGTCCTCGTACGACCAGCGGTCCACGTAGTCCGTCAGGGGCAGGTAGCCGAGCCGGGCGTAGAGGGCGGCGGCGCGCGGGTTGTCGGCCGCGACCCCGAGACCGAGGAACGTACGACCGCGCTCCCGGGCCAGTTCCTCGGCGCGCCGGATCAGCGCGCCGCCGATGCCGCGCGAGCGCAGTCGCGGGGGCCATACGCCGAGGCCGTTGAGCTCCGGGCAGCCGGGCAGCGCCGCCCGCACCTCGGGCACCGCACAGCCGTCCCAGATCACCTCCCCGTGCCCGACGGGCCGGCCGTCGATCCAGGCGACGAGATACGTGCCCCCGCCCGCCTGCTGCCGCGCGAACCGCCGGGCATGGCTCGAGGCGGCCCCCGGCGAGCCGATGAACTCGTCGAGCGGCGCCACGTCGGCGGCCCTGCACACGGCGATCTCCATACGTCCGACGGTAGCCGCCGGAGCACGCCGACGGCCCCCGAATATCCCGGGATACGGGACAACAGGGGCCGTAGGAAAGCGAGTTGGCTCAGCTCCAGCTGGCGTGCAGGGGCTTGCCCTCCGCGTAGCCGGCCGCGCTCTGGATGCCGACGACGGCCCGCTCGGCGAACTCCTCCAGGGAGGCGGCGCCGGCGTAGGTGCAGGAGGAGCGGACGCCCGCGATGATCGAGTCGATCAGGTCCTCGACGCCCGGGCGGGCCGGGTCGAGGAACATGCGGGAGGTGGAGATGCCCTCCTCGAACAGCGCCTTGCGGGCGCGGTCGTAGGCCGACTCGTCGGACGTGCGGTTGCGGACCGCGCGGGCGGACGCCATGCCGAACGACTCCTTGTAGAGGCGCCCGTTGGCGTCCTGCTGGAGGTCGCCCGGGGACTCGTACGTGCCCGCGAACCACGAGCCGATCATCACGTTCGACGCACCGGCCGCGAGCGCCATGGCGACATCGCGCGGGTGCCGGACACCGCCGTCGGCCCACACGTGCTTGCCGTACTTCTTCGCCTCGGCGGCGCACTCCTTGACCGCCGAGAACTGCGGGCGGCCGACGCCGGTCATCATGCGGGTGGTGCACATCGCGCCGGGGCCGACGCCGACCTTGATGATGTCGGCGCCCGCCTCGATCAGGTCCTTGACGCCCTCGGCGGCGACGATGTTGCCGGCCACGATGGGGACCTGCGGGTCGAGGGCCCGCACCTGCCTGATCGCGCTGATCATCGACTCCTGGTGGCCGTGCGCCGTGTCGATGACGAGCGTGTCGACGCCCGCGTCCAGCAGCTGCTTGGCCTTCTGCACGAAGTCGCCGTTGATGCCGACGGCGGCGGCGATCCGCAGCTTGCCGTCCGCGTCCACGGCCGGCGAGTACAGCGTGGCGCGCAGGGCGCCCTTGCGGGTGAGGATGCCGGCGAGCCTGCCGTCCTTGTCGACGGCGGGCGCGTAGCGGCGGTTGGCGCCGTCGAGCCTGTTGAACGCCTCGCGCGGGTCGATGTCCGCGTCGAGCAGCAGCAGGTCCCGGGACATGACCTCCGCGAGCTGCGTGAAGCGGTCCACACCGGTGAGGTCGGCGTCGGTGACGACACCGACCGGGCGCTGGTCCTCGTCCACGACGACACCGGCGTTGTGCGCGCGCTTGGGCAGCAGTGCCAGCGCGTCGGCGACGGTCTGGTGCGGGGCCAGCCGGATCGGGGTGTCCAGGACGAGGTGGCGGCTCTTCACCCAGGAGACGACCTCGGTGACGACCTCGATCGGGATGTCCTGCGGGATGACCACGAGCCCACCGCGCCGGGCCAGGGTCTCGGCCATGCGCCGGCCCGCGATGGCGGTCATGTTGGCGACGACCAGCGGGATCGTGGTGCCCGTGCCGTCCGGGGAGCTGAGGTCCACGCCCTGACGCGAGCCGACCGCGCTGCGGCTCGGCACCATGAAGACGTCGTCGTACGTCAGGTCGTACGGGGGCTGGATGTCATTGAGGAAACGCACGTGCTGCACATCCCAGTCGATCGAGGTGACCCCCGGACAGGTCAGCCAGGGGGAAGAGCACGTACTTCATTGTCCCATGTCAGGCGGAATGCCATGCCTCGGATCATCGTCCAGGCAGGTCGCGGGGGACTCTGGAGGAACATCCAAGGGAGCCCCGCGGTTCATGCGCGGGCAACCTTCGGGACGGTTCGCGCATCGAACCTGCATGGCTCTCCACCGCACGGTCCCCGCCGCCCTGGCGCTCGTCCTGGCAACCGGACCGGCCGCCATGGCCGCCGATCCGTCTCCCCTGCCGACGGGGATCCGCGGGTCGATCGAGGCGGACGAGCAGATCGACGTGGGGTCGGCCGCGCAGTCGGTCCATGTGGTCTGGGCGTTCTCCAACAGCACGGGGGACGCTCCCGTGCCCCCGCGCCAGACGTTCGTCGTCGATGGCCGGGGCCTGGCGGGCATCGCGAGGATCGCGGTCGCCGACCCGAGGTGCACGGCCCAGGGACAGGTCTTCACCTGCGTCAACAAGGACATCTCCCAGCTGATGAACCTCGACTTCACCGTGCAGGCGGACACGGGCGCCGCCCTCGGTGCCACCGGCACGATCAAGTACACCGTCTCCGACGGCCACGACCCCGGCGCCACCGCGCGGGCGAAGGTGGTCGTCGGCGTCCCGAAGCTGGTCGTCGGCAAGGTCCCCGCCATGACGCACGTCGGAACCGGGTCCCGGATCGACCTTCCGCTCCGGCTGCGCAACACCGGCGACCTGGCCACCGACCGGCGCATCGTGCTGCGCTGGGAGTCGGCGGGCGGTCTGGACTTCGACCGGAAGTTCTCCAACTGCGGCTACAGCGTGGGCTCCGACCTCGTCGCACCCGACGGCCGGACATCCGTCACCTGCGTCTTCACGGCCCCCGTGGCCGCGGGTACCACCGTCGAACTGAGCAGCCCGCTGACCGCCACGGTCGGCGAGCACGTCATGACCAGCATCACCGACTACTGGGCCGAGTTCCTGAAGCCCGGTGACCAACCCGTCATGGGCACCGAGCCGGGCACCGGTCCGGCTCTCACGCTGGTACCCGCGTCGGGCGCCGGCGCCGGTTTCGAGCGCGGCGCCCAGGGCCGGGGCGGCGTCTCCGCCGACAACTCCGCGGATCTGGCGGCCACGGCCACCGCGAAGCCCGGCCCGCGGGCGCATGAATGGACGCTGGCCCTCAACGTCGTGGACCACGGCCCGGCCTCCGTGTACGGGACCGACGACGAGTCCGTCGCCGTGGTCGACGTCGTCCTGCCCGAGCACACGGTCGCGACCGACTACAGGCACGCGGAGTCGGAGGACAGCGTCCACGGCCCCTGCCTCCTCTGGGACGGCGACACCGGGACGGCACCTTTCGAGGCGGGCCACCGTCGCTACGTGTGCACCGTGCCGTACGGCATCGCCGCCGGAGGAAGCCAGGAGTTCGGGCTGTCGGTGAAGACCGACAAGGACTACGACGGTGCCAAGGGCACGGCGACCGTACGCCCCGGCCCGGCCGGCATCCCCCTCCACGACCCGCGCGCCTCGAACGACAGCGTCACCTTCACCTTCGGCACACTGGCCGCCACCGGTACGGACCGCACCGCACTCGTCGCCACCGCGGCAGCCGGGGCCGCCCTGCTGGGCGGCACGCTCCTCGTCCTCCGACGCCGCAGGCGTTCCCGCTAGGGCAAGGGATCAGTACAGGAACCGGTGCAGCGGAGCCGACTCGGTGAGCAGCATGGTCAGCCGGTGCGCGAGGCGCTGCCACGCCTCGTCCTGCCCATAGGTGAGTCTCACGTCCTCGTCGCCGTCGGCCGCCTCGACCACCGCGAAGAGGGTGGCCGTGTCGGCGTCGGGCGTGAGGTCCACCAGGGACAGCACCCGGGCCAGCGCGCCGACCAGGCCGACGGCGGTCTTGTCGGGCGTCAGGACCGTGCCGCGGACCGCGGCCACCACGCCCGAGGGGTCGGGCAGGTCCGGCGGCGCCACCAGGAGCCCGGACAGCTCGCGCAACAGCGCGTACAGCAAGTCCGTGTCGTCGGTGGGCAGTTCGACGATGCGCAGACCCTCGTGCTCCCAACGGCCGTTCGGTGTCCACACCTTGGGGCCGCGCGCCACCGCCTCGGCGAGTGTCTCCCGCACCCGCCGGAAGACCACGAGCCCGTCCGCGAAAAGCGCGTGCCCACCGGCTCCCCGCGCGGACTCGGCCAGCGGCGCCAGCAGGTGTTCCTCGACCCGGTCGCACTGCGCGTCGAGATCCGGATCCACGACCACGAGACGCACCGACGTGCGCTGCTCCTGTTGCTCCATACCGACCACTCTGCCAGCCGCCTCGGACAATCGGCCTAGGGCCTGTCTCCGCCCAGCGCGAGCACCACGGACAGCGTCGGCGTCCGGTCGACCGCGTCTCCGAAGACGTCGACGGCCGTCTCCCACTCCCCCGGCCGCGCCTTGGCGTACCCCCGCCAGTTCCGTACGACGACCAACAGGCCCTGCTCCACGGCCTCTTCGGGCCACACGGTGTGGTCGCCGAGGCTGTCGGCGAGGGCGTCCCAGTTGCGGCCGAACCAGTCGGGGAGCTGGAGGGCGCGAGCGACACCGTCCATCAGGCCGGCCTTGTCCGTGACCCCGTCGAGGTCGAGGGTGACCGCGAGCTGCGTCATCTCAGTACCGTCCTGAACGACTTGTAGTGATCATCGGTGTAGTAGATCTCGCCGCCCTGCCCGGTGACAATGCGCCGGGCCCCGCGATCGCGCGAGCCCGGCGTCCGGACGGTGTATTCGTGGTAGTAGCCGCGCTTCTGCTCCGGCAGCAGCTTCTCGTAGTTCCCGAAGACGACCCCGTCCTTGGCGTACGGGAAGGGGCCGCCCCGGTCGATGAGAGTGACGGTCTGCCGTGCCTCGACGGGGAGTTGGGACACCTTGACGGTCCCCGTGCCTCCGCTGGTGGCCGTGGACGAACAGCCGACCGGCAACAGTACCGCCAGACAGACGAGAAGAACCCGGCAGACGAGAGGCACTCGGGGGACGAACCGCAGCAGCATGCGCCCGATGCTGCCACGGCCGTCCCCGTACGACCCGTTGTCAGGACCCGACGGTGTCGGTTCAGATCCCGTCGGGGTCCGTCCGGCCGAGCGCCGACTTCGGTGGTGTGCCGGCCGTCATCAGATAGTCCGCGGCGGCGGTGTCCGTCACCAGGCTGGTGACCAGACCGGACCGCAGTACCGCGTCGATCGCCGCCGCCTTCCGCTGCCCGCCCGCGATCGCGACGACCTCGGGGATACGGCGCAGCTGGTCCGCCTTGACGGTGATGCACCGCTCGCCCAGGTCCCGGCCGACCCGGCGGCCCTCGGCGTCGAAGAGGTGCGCGGACGTCTCGGCGGCGACACCGAGGGACGAGTAGTGGGCCCGCTCCTCGTCGCTGAGCATGTCGTACACCGTCGAGATGCCCGGTTCCCAGGAGCCGATGGAGACACAGGCGACGGTGACCTTGTCGAAGTACTCGAAGGCCCGGGCGATCCCCGTCTGGTGGCGCAGCGCCTCCGCGGTGGCCGCGTCCGGGAGCAGCATCGGCGCGTAGATGGGATGGGCGTCGCCGCCCGACACCTGCGCGGCCCGCCGTACCGCCTCGACCGAGCCGCGCTCGGCGGTCCCGGCGTCGTACACACCCGTCAGCTGGACCACCGTGCAGGGCGGCAGCCGGTCGAGGGCCGCCGCCATGTGGATGGTGGACCGGCCCCAGGCGAGGCCGAGCACATCGCCTTCGTTGACCAGTTCGCCGAGCAGGTCGGCCGCGACCTCCCCGAGGTTCTCGGGGTCGGGCGACTCGTCGCTGACCTCGGCCGGGGACTCGACCACGACGGCGTGCCTCAGGCCGTACCGGGCGCGCAGCGCGTCCGAGCGCTCCGCGTCCAGTTCGGCCGGTACTCGGATCTCGATGCGTACGAGATCCCGTTCGAGAGCGGTCTCCAGGACCCGGGCCACCTTGAAGCGGCTGACGCCGAACTCCTCCGCGATCTGGATCTTGGACTTGCCCTCGAGGTAGAAGCGGCGGGCCATGGCCGCCGCCTGCACCAGCTCTGCGGGTCCCATCCGCATGGCTGACCGGCCCGCCGACATACCCGACACGGCGATCTCCTCACTGCTGTTCACACTCTGGATTCGCCGTTCATCCTTGCAGATCCGGCGCACTTGATCAGCCTTGATGGCCGCCGTTCACATACCTGCCGCTCAGTGGTCGCACGCCCAGGATGCCTTGCTCACGACCCCTTCGGCCTGCGTGCGCAATGCACGTACCGCCGCTGCCGGGTCGGATGCCCCGTACACCGCCGAACCGGCGACGAACACATCGGCTCCGGCCTCCGCGCAACGCTCGATCGTCGAGGCCGAAACTCCTCCGTCGACCTGCAGCCACAGCTCCAGTCCGTGCTTCCTGATCAACTCACGGGTGCGGCGGATCTTCGGCAGCATGATGTCGAGGAACGACTGGCCACCGAAGCCCGGCTCCACGGTCATGATCAGCAGCATGTCCAGCTCGGGCAGCAGGTCCTCGTACGGCTCGATGGGCGTCGCCGGCTTGAGCGCCATGGAGGCGCGGGCGCCCTTGGCCCGAATCTCACGGGCGAGCCGCACCGGAGCCGCGGCCGCCTCGACGTGGAAGGTGACGGAGGAGGCACCCGCCTCGACGTACTGGGGGGCCCAGCGATCGGCGTCCTCGATCATCAGATGGCAGTCCAGCGGGGTGTCCGTCGCCCGGGCCAGTGACTCTACGACCGGCACACCGAGCGTGAGGTTCGGGACGAAGTGGTTGTCCATGACGTCGACGTGGAGCCAGTCGGCGCCCTCGACCGCCTTGGCCTCCTCGGCGAGGCGGGCGAAGTCGGCGGACAGGATGCTGGGGTTGATCTGCACGGCCATGCCCCAAGCCTGCCATGTCCCGCGGGGGTTAGCGGCATCGGTCGGTGGCGGACGGGGTCGGGTGCGGGGTACGGGGCCGCCGCGCCCACTGCGAGAATCCCTCCCTGAGCGAAGAGGGAGATGGCATGGGACAGCCGTTCGGCTCCTATCAGAACGAGATCTACTTCAACGGGCTCGGCGGCATCGTGCCGTCCTACCCCATGGCTTTCGCGGAACTGGAGGAGCGGGCGAGCGCGGCGCTGCCACCCTCCGTGTGGTCCTACGTCGCGGGCGGCGCCGGCGACGAACGCACCCAGCGCGCCAACGTGACCGCCTTCGACCACTGGGGGCTCGTCCCCCGGATGTTCGTCGGCGCGGCCCAACGCGACCTGTCCGTCGACCTGTTCGGGCTGAAACTGCCCTCCCCCGTCTTCATGGCACCGGTCGGCGTCCTCGGCCTCTGCGCCCAGGACGGGCACGGCGACCTAGCGACCGCGCGGGCCGCCGCACGCACCGGCGTGCCGATGGTCGCCTCCACGCTCGCGGTCGATCCACTGGAGGACGTCGCCGCCGAGTTCGGCGACACCCCCGGCCTCTTCCAGCTCTACACCCCCACAGACAGGGACCTCGCCGCGAGCCTCGTCCACCGCGCCGAGCAGGCCGGCTACAAGGGCATCGTGGTCACCCTGGACACCTGGATCACCGGCTGGCGCCCCCGTGACCTCTCGACCGCCAACTTCCCCCAACTGCGCGGCCATTGCCTGGCCAACTACACGAGCGACCCGGTCTTCAGGTCCCGCCTGACCCGCACCCCGGAAGAGGACCCCCAGTCCGCGGTCCTCCTCTGGACACAGCTCTTCGGCAACCCCCTCACCTGGGACGACCTCCCCTGGCTGCGCTCCCTCACCACCCTCCCCCTGATCATCAAGGGCATCTGCCACCCCGAGGACGTGCGCCGGGCCAAGGACGGGGGCGTGGACGCCGTCTACTGCTCCAACCACGGCGGCCGCCAGGCCAACGGCGGCCTCCCCGCCCTCGACGCCCTACCGTCCGTGGTCGAGGCCGCCGACGGCCTCCCGGTCCTCTTCGACTCCGGTGTCCGCAGCGGCGCCGACATCGTCAAGGCGATCGCCCTGGGCGCCACCGCCGTCGGCATCGGCCGCCCATACGCCTACGGCCTCGCCCTCGGCGGCACGGACGGCATCGTCCACGTCCTCCGCTCCCTCCTCGCGGAGACCGACCTGATCATGGCCGTCGACGGGTATCCGACACTGGCCGACCTCACGCGGGAGGCGCTCCAGCGCGTCGTATGACCTATGCGTCAACTGGCCGTGCAGACAGGCGAGTTCGGTGATCCGCGGGTCAACCGGCCCTGCCGATGACGGCGCCCTGAGATCCGCGGGTCAGCCGGCCCCGCGAACAAGGGCGTTCCATGATCCGCGCGTCAGCCGGTCCCGCCGATGACGGCACCCCGTGACCCGCGCGTCAGCCAGCCCCGCAGACAAGCCCGTCCTGCGACCCGCGCATCAGCCGACGCCGCGGTGGAACGCGTCTGCGATCAGCACGCCAACTGGTCCCGCCGATGACAGCGTCCAGTGACCCGCGCCGGTCCCGCCGATGACGGCACCCCGTGACCCGCGAGTCAGCCAGCCCCGCCGATGACGGCACCCGGTGACCCGCGAGTCGACCGGCCCTGCGAACAAGCGCCTTCCGTGACCCGCCCATGAGCCAGCCCCGCAGACAAGCCCGTCCTGTGACCAGCGCATCAGCCGACGCCGCGCTGGAACGCGTCTGCGATCAGCGCGCCAACTGGTCCCACCGATGACGGCGTCCAGTGACCCACGGATCAGCCAGCCCCGCCGATGACGGCACCCCGTGACCCGCGCGTCAGCCAGTCCCGCCGATGACGGCGCCCGGTGACCCGCGCGTCGACCGGCCCTGCCGACGACGTCGTCCTATGACCGGCCCGTCAGCCGGTCCTGCGGATCAGCGCCAGATACATCGCATCGGTCCCGTGCAGATGCGGCCACAGCTGTACGTC
>Ga0307511_10003582_pt1 | contig 15905 bp, 11 predicted proteins | sample 13_EM_MG_FD_200266 | JGI IMG/M metagenome (GOLD analysis project Ga0307511, IMG submission 200266) | Populus trichocarpa ectomycorrhiza microbial communities from riparian zone in the Pacific Northwest, United States - 13_EM | ecosystem: Host-associated > Plants > Roots > Unclassified | place... | reverse complement strand
CGTCGTTATGGTGTGCAAGCTTAATGCCCCAATCCAAGTGCACATCGTTTTCCCTCACGAGCATGTACAAGAGGTACTGGAGCAACGTCACATAGTAATGCTCCACCACCGTATTGTTTTTTACCTCGGAATAGAAATTAGGTGTAGGTCTTTCGTCTAGTAGCTGAAATCCTGGATGTCTTAATGTAGCCGCGCCTATTCCCTTGTTTGCCAGGTATTTCCATAGCAGATGCCTAGCCTCAAATACAAGAGTCGCTGACTTCAACGCTGATGAGCGTGTGCCGAGCGAAAGTTGGTCATCTATTCGCAAGCATGGATGTTCTAATAACTTTCGCACGAGTGCGGGATTTTCATTGTGGAGGGCACGGAGAATTTGGAGAGACACCCAGCGATTCAGCTTTGTGATATCATCCCCAAAGGCCACCAACAGCAATAGGGCGGTCTCAACTCTATCACCATCTGTTTCTATGATACGCAGAAGCTTAGGGGTCACCGCTACTGGGGAGATTGTATTCTTGATCCTTTCGATACTCGCCCCGAAACTTAGTAGGCGTTGGAACGTTTGTTTGCGGTCCCTGTACTCGCACGCGGCATAAGCGAGGGGTGTTCTTCCTGTGGAGTCAATCTCGTCGACGTCCGCACCAGCGTCTAGCAATATTTGAAAGACCTCCTCGTTTCCGACAGCAATAGCCAATGCAAGTGCCGAGATTCCATTCGCAGCCTGCGTCAAATTTTCATGGTACACAGGTGGCCTTAGGTCTAAAGTCGGAGCATGAAGCTTCTCGAGATCGTCACGGGAATCCGGATTACCAGGCATTTTTCCATATCCCATCAAGCCCACCTTTGCCCCAGATTCTAACAGAACACGAACAAGTCTGGGGTTACCAGTAGAGATTGCATGTGCAAGTGGTGTCCTTCCAAGCACATCAAGCTCTTCCAGATCAGCTCCCACCGCGGCCAATAATCGAAGGCGATATAAATTTCCCGTATCAATGGCCTTCCATAGATGCGCCCGAGAAGGTCTTAATTTTACTGTGAACTTTCGAGAGGCCCACCCTTGAGGCATCGCTGTGACCACTCGCTCGTAAAGTCCCGAGTCCCAAACGTCAGAACAGTCAATTGGAAGTTCAAGGACGGACAGTTCTGAAATCGACATGTCACCTAAACTTATCGCCTCGAGTATTGTCCAGCTGCCACCACGGGTGGGAACACTATTCAACGAAAAGGACGATAAGGTGCTGGCATTACGGCCCGAGCGAATAGCCTTGATGCGCCGATAGGGCCTAGATTTACGGACCTCACATAGGAAGGCAAAGGACGAAGCAATACTTTGCATGCAAGTGCTGCTACAGACTAACGTGGTGGTATTGGTAGATGCGTTGTCGTCCTTATCTAGCGCTAAACGAGTTTGAGATGCAAAGTGCAGTGAGGGCGTCCTGCTTGAAATTGCATTATCCCTGGCCCCAGAAGCAGAGCGGGTCATGCCCGGGGTCTCTGGGGTCTCTGGATACTTTCCGGTGGGAGGGGCGGGACCTACGTGCCGCTGCATCACTTCCCGTAATTGAAGTGACATAGTGCGATTGGAGTTCAATATTTGTGACACCAGGTCATGCAATTGTGCAAGACTTTGTTTAGCTTCTTCTGTGCTTTTGCTGTAGAATTAGATTAGCGTGTGAATATGAAGCCTAAGCAAATCAACATGAAGGTATATCTGAATCTGTTATTACCAATGAATAATACTGAGCATTAACTTTAGGCTCAATTTATGCCGCTGCAGGTCTTCAATAATCTCCGTAGCCTCCACTTCCCTCCACAACGCCCATTTGATTCGCTCCAAAGTCGGTCCGAGCTTTCCATTTGAAGTTGAGGGAGAAGGGTCAACAAGTCCCGCAACCTCACATAAAGTTTTATCTAATTTTGAGCAAACCAATACGCATCCTGTGAGTGTTGCCACTAGCTTATCAAGGGATATCATCGACAATTTGCTTCGACTCGGTATCTTGCTTGTGCCAACCATAAATGAGTGTACCTCACAAAAGACACTACTCATATCTTGCATCTCTTCCATGGTGCGCCGGATGGATACTGGTGCTTCCTTTGCCGAATGGTACAACTGTTCGGCCATGCTCATTATTTTTGCCGAGATGGCGACCAAACCGGCAATTGACGCCATGATTGACAGGGGATCCGACATTTCCCACAGAGGCCCTTTTCACGTTACAGTTATTTGGCTGGTAGTCCGGGAACGGGGTTGAATTCTCCAGGAGGGCACGGTCTCGGTGTGGGGGTACAGTGAACCAATATCCAAGGAGGACAACTTGTGGATGGAGCCTGCTAAGCGCAGTGGTACCGATGAAAGCTTAGAACCGATATCCTGGCTTGAAGAAGATGATCTCAGCTTAGCTTAGAGGGGAATCTTTTGCACTGTAGGATTAACCACAGGTAAACGAGATTGATCCACATTAAATTGCAGAGTAACTCCACATAACTTTCCAGTAGACTTATTCCCCGTGCATGATCTCAGCCGCAACCAACACAAGGCTCACCGCGGCGCACCCCTGATATCCGATCCTCACCAATTACAACTTGAATGTCGCCCAAAGCCCTTTTATACTAAAATCACCACTTTTCATTGGAGTCCCCCAAAATCAATAACACTCCAAATTCTGCTGGTATTTTAGGAGTGGATTAAAGGTTATTGAAGACTACAAATCCCGCTAGAGTTTATTACATAGAAGTGATAGGTTACTCAATTGCCAGTATGAGAAGGGTGCTTGGCAAATACTTCTAGATTTTCTTACCTAGTGTATTTCCTATTTATAGTGTATTAAAATGGTAGGCGGTGATGTTGAGGTTTTTTAAAATATTTTCGTATGTTTTGCTCCAAAGCGCCAAGAGTTACAAGAGAACAGTCCATCCACTGTGAGATCTTACTGTCCATACACTCACTAAGAATATGCGATAATGTTGGTCAAAGTGACTCAATACATATGCCTATAGGATTCCTTGTGGGGCACTATGGGTACTGTAAGAGTACAAAATAGTCGCTCTGTGGAAACATACTTACATACGTATGTATGTACTGTACTTATGACAGTATGCTGTATGTATCTCTATTCCCTAGGCTCCTACTTAGCATTAAGTGATCACAATCGGAGTGACAGTCCCTCCAAAAGCAACAAGAGATACATAATACCTAGTAAAAAGCAAAAATTTCCACTTGCACTTCACCAGTCCCCTCGCTGCTGCTATGCCCACCCTATTAACCACTAGTTTATGCTAGTCTCGTATGGTATGGGAATACGAAAACCACTATAACCTCGTGCACGCCAACTTGTAGAGTAATAAGAAATCGAAAAGCCGCGGGGGGATATGCCAGGCTTAGGAATACTTCCAATAGGCCTTAACCAGACTAAATAGACCTCGAGATTAGAATAGTCCGTATCTGAGGGAGCCTTGATCTGGCGAATGCTATGATACGAGTCAGGTGGGGGTGGACCGGGTGGGGGTGTACGCTTTTGGGATGGAAATCAATCCAAGTCAATTGGAAATTCAACATACATACATAGTTGATTTTCCTAGGAACAGGGCTCAAATGTTTACCACAATGCAAGGTCCCTCTGGAAAAAAAGGATCTCGATGAGGGGCGTTCAAAGTGTTGAGAGAGGTGTCTCACATTTGCTGATGACTTGGGGGAACGGATATTTTGCTATTATTCAGCTTGCAGCGGATAAAGACCCACGAATAAGAATGCATATTTGCAATTTACGCGGCGTCAGGGCTGAAGAAATGCTGACCGGGGTTTTAGGATTATAACCTATTATGATAGTTGCTGGACACCCTTTGCCTATCCTATTACATGCCGTAATTGATGTACCTAAACCAGACTACTTTAATTCAACCCACTTCCTAATCGCTTCCAGTAACCAAATAATCCAAAACCTTCATGGAGCCAGTAGTAATCATATACAATTGGGATATATCCTCATCGCTTGAACATTTCCTGTGATCACCAGCCTAGCTATTACCCAAAACGTAGCCCAGCTGACCGAACCACGGACGGAAAAAACAATCTATCCAAATACCGAATCTCGAGTCAAGTGCCCAATGCTATCAAGTAATACAAGAAATGCGTAGGTATCGTGATGATAACAAGAAACGATGTTATACCCAGACACAAAAAGGAGAAAAATGTCCCCCGTACAAACGATCAGCCCAGGCCAATAAGATGCAAAAGGAAATGAAGAAAAAAAGGCCGTGTATGTCTACGTCTAACTCTAGACAATAACAAGTCTCCCAGGCGCCAAATGGATTCACCCGCTGTTATCTCCTCTGGATCAACTCCACTTCCCGGCAAAATTCGCCCTAACAGTCCACATCCTCAACCTTTTCCCAAACACATATAATGGCACGGTAAACGCCAAACACGCCAACTGAATCCCCCCAAGCGCAATAAACACCTTTCGACTTCCATCCTTCTCCAACCAATTATTGAAGAACAACGAAAATACCAGCCCATGAAATACGTTCTTGCTGAAATTGAGTGTCACCAACGCCTCTCCCGCAAACTGCCTATAGCTATCGACTGCAAAAGTAATTGCCGTGGTAGAGCCCAAGGAGCATCCAAATGAGATGATTCCGAAGAACGTAGTGGGGACAATCCACGAGTCCTTGTTTTCTGCAGACCAACCAAATCCCATGAGACCAATAGCAGTGCAAACTGCAACGGGGAGACCCATCACCAGGCGGAATTCAGGCTCGTAGATACCTTGGTTGCGGCGCGCCATGAACCGTACTATGATGTCGGACAGTTTTCCTGCTACGGCTGTGCCTAAAATCCCGCCGATGAAAGGTGAGAGGTAGACCAACCCAGTTTGCAATGGTGTGAAGTTATATGGGGTCTGTTGATAAATATGTGCGACAGATTCCGAGAGAACTATTAGCCAACCTACGGAGAGGGAGTAGACGATCGTAGACCACAAGATCGCCGGGTATAGGAACAAGATAACCGGACGAATGGAGCACTTCAGGAACGAGTCACCACGTAGACGCCCATTGACAATGGCGAGTGACTGGGTGAACGTCTTTGGCACGGTGGATGTGGGGTTCCCGTATTTGTGAGTCTTTCCCGCGTGTTGTACCTGCTCTGCCATGTGCTTCTCCAAATCGAACGGGGCTACTTTAGGTGGAGCGGGGGGCTGCTCCGGGGGAGCCTCATGTACTTCATCCTGGGTAGCAAAGTGCGTATGGCGCCCACGACCCAATGCTTGTTCCCCTGAATCCTCCTCTCTGGTGGTTGCTGGTGGAGATGCCACTGGGGCGAGCTTGTCGGCGAGCTTGTCGGCGATGATGTTGGGGTGTGCTTCAATTTCTTTGATCGACGGTGCTCTACTGACTGCCCTGCTTCCATGTCTACTTCCCTTTTCTCTCCGATGTAATGAAGAGGCTCTCGACCAAGATCCGCTTCTGAGAATTGATGAACCCGGCCTCGATGACAGTCTCCTGGGCCGGTGGGGGGTTCTGTCCCAGAAGGTCTCCGGGCAAAAGAAAAATAGCAAGAAAAAGTTGAAACCAACGATCATCGAAACAATCCTGCAAACAACGTTAGGATGAACCTCGACACTACTTATTACAATTCCCAAGGACCTACCAAAATACCCATCTCCAACCCATCGAGTTGATGATAACAGCACTCGCCAATGGCACCAAGTTCTTTCCTCCAAGGAGCAACAAGGTGTAAATCCCAATCCGATAAGCTCTCTCATGCAAGAAGAAGATCTCTGCAATTGTTGCACTAGGCAAACTCTCACAGGGACTGATACCGATGCCCATGATAATCCTCGCAACCAGCAAACTATTATAATGAGGTGACGCAGCACACCAAATGGATGCCCCTAAAAAGAGGAGAATGCCGCCGAGGTAGACAGGTCTCTTTCCGTATAATAGTGCCAGCGGACTCGATATCAGAGATCCAACACCGAGACCCATCATATATAACCCCGTAGTCAATGCAACCTGTGCGAAAGTAACATGAAAGTCGTTTGCAACCTGTCCGAAACCAGCAGCCAGCACGGGAGTCTGACCTCCACCAACCAAGCAGTGCCATCCAAGGCAAAGAAGGGCAATATCTCGCCGCCAGGAAGCCCAATTCAACGGATCATTCGGGTTATCGTCGGGCTGAGGATCGAGCACAAACTTGCCATCCTTAGTTTGCTTTAAACTGTCTTTCTTCGGCTCTGGAGATACCGGAGGTGAGGGATGGGGTGCCGGCTGGGTCGTCGAATCCGCACCTGCTGGAACTTCGACAGTCGGGTATCCGAGTGGCTCTTGAAATTGCGATTGCGGAATTAATAGAACAGAACCTGAGCAACACGCAGCGGGTTAGCCATCGAGATAGGGATGTCCGCCGGAAAGAGTATACCCACCTGGCACTTCCTCCGCCTCCTTATCGTTCAAAACCCCCATCGACCATCTTTTTGGTGGCATCCTATCGTGCTAGTCTGGTTTGCTGGTTTTTTAAAAAGATACAATTTGTGACCGAGTAACTTCCCCGTGCTGCCTGGGGTCTAGCGGAACACGTCCAACCTGAATTCATTACTTTATGTTAACTAGTGAGCACAACTTGCAGGTGCCAACCCGCTGCCACCCGCCACCGAAAAACGTTACAACAAAGGATCACTAACCGATAGCTATCCCTGTCACGGGTTCTCGAGAGCTGAGCAACAACGAAATAGGCGCGCAATAGCTGACAAAAGATATCGGTATATCGTCAGAGAGCCTAGATACGAAATATGTGGAGATCTCAGTCCTACAAGGAGGACGTTTTGGTGAAGGAGAATATGATGAGGTGAGGAAGAAAGATGATGGGGTTGGGTTGGATTTAAGAACCCATTTCATTCCCGAGTTGATATCGCTAGACTCCCTAAGTGTGGTAGTGATCTGATGGCCATGCCACACTTAGGCAGCAACTACCGATCAACCATCACAATTGTGAAGGTCGCCGGAAAGTACCTCAGTCACGTGTGTCTGTGCGGAGCTAATCAAACATCGGCCTTGGCTCACATGAATTTGAACGATCCACTTCAGTTTATCTAGACTCCACGGTACTTTCAGATCGGAGCACCGGGCTCTTGATTCCCGCTGTCACGGTGCAGTTGTACTTTAGTATATCGTAAGTATGGCACCGGGCATCAGGACTGGTAGTACCGCAAAAATTGAGAAGTAAGACCCCCTGTCTTTCCACCGTAGCAACGGATTTTTGTATGGGCAGACAGGGGGTCTTCTCAATTTTTGCGGTACCGTTCAGTTTGATCCTAACGCGCTCTTGCACAAACTCAATTTGGAGAGCAGGCTAACGATGATACAGTTACCACTATGTAGTGGCGGCCCTATCCCCACATTTTCCAGCTCGCCACGCACCAAGTATATAGGTATATAGTACCTAGGTTGAGTGCCTTACCTAAAACCAACTACCCCCCTAATAGATCTTACGTATACGGTTCGATAAAAAGCGGTCGAAGAAAAGGCTCCCTATTCTACAACTAAATAAAAACTTAAGGGCCCCCCCATCTCATACTTTGCTCCGTGAACCGTCTGAAACCCCCTCCCCTCATCCGAACCCCCACTCCTTCCACGCCCCATGATCGTCGCTACAGTACACATGACAGTCCGGACCACATGGGTATCTCAAGTTGACTTCAAAATTCGCCTGTGTGCGCATGCGTCATTGTGCATATGCGGTATATTGCTTCCATTTGGCTTTTGCTGGGCAGCATCCAATCACTTTGGTGAAGCCAAGGCGGCTGGCGGGATGGCGGGGCTGGGAGAATAGCGGGCCGCAAATCGGACTCTTCTACTTACCTACTTGGGAATAATAGGCTTGGCAACATATCTTGGCCAGTATACAAGATACCAGTACCTATACTTGTATAGTCTCAATAACTGATACCGCCCCCAGCATCGCGATAAAAACGTCAAGTCACAATTACACCCAACGAACTTACCTACTCCGGTTATCAACGCGATTTGAAAATACATATAACGCAGCCTGATTGGAAGATAACAATGACCTACGACCAAGTTACTCACCTCAAGCTTGAAATTGTTTATATATACAGTTCATGCATATCGAATTTGGCCATGTCATGGCCATTGGAATCATTTCACCGAGCTTGGCATATCATGTGTCGAGTTTTTCTCACGTGACTCCACTCATGGATATGGAGTAGAGGATTAGGTATGTAACCAACAGCAGGGGTATGTAGAAATTTACTGGTGGTAGTATATGGGTTTTGAGTATATGTACCAAATTGTGACGAGAGCGATATACAAGTATAATCTGTACGAGACCCGTCAAGAGTCTGTTTGAGTTACCAGTAGTAAATCAATACCGAAGTATGATGAGACTACATACACCACATAATGGCTTCCATCTCAATTCATTATATTACTACATATCCCGCACATGTTAATCTAATCATCCTGATCCCCATATACAGTACGTCGTATGTTTTGCTTATATCAAAGCGAAATTAAACAAAGATCCCAGTAGTAATAAGCTCTAATCAGGAAGGATATAATCAAGGGTATATATACAGCGAAAGGCGTCCCTCATCTCGCTCCGCATGACCAATACAAACATGAAATTAAAAATAGACCGAAATCTTAGATACTCGATCAACACCAAGATTCAGACAGAAAACAAAACCAACAAAATGCAATGATTTTATTGCTTCATTAAGTCTCCCACCAATGATCCTTAATAAGTTTCCCGTCATCGTTATGCTCCGCACCTCTATCCTCCCTCCTCGTTCCACCATCATACCCCCACCTCCTCCTTCCCTCCCACAGAGACCATCCAGCTATTTTCTCCGCCTGCGCAACCCAATCTCCTGCCGCCTTCCCGTACTTCTTCTCGACAACCTTCTGTAACACACGACCTTTCTCCCAAGACTCGAAAGCCTCAGCCTCATAAGGGTCCTTGGACAAGTCTGAGAATCGGTACGGTGCGTGCTCACAGACGGGGAGGACCAAGCGGTAAGGGGTACTTGGGGACTGGGAAATCACGGAGAAATGGGTACCGCCGGGGTTGATGACACCAAAGCTGAAGCTACTCCGGCTGGTGTTAACAGCTTGACCTTGTTTGTTGGTGTAGCTGACTGGGACATCTGGGACGAGGGTGCGGATGAGTGACTGTCCTTCATACTCATTCTGGAGGAACTTTGTTGGGCCATGTAATGTTTTCGGGAGTGAGCCAGTAGTGACGAGAAGATCCAAGATGGTAGGTACAATAGACATGGTCGAAACGGTAGCGTTGATCTGGATCATTCCGCTTTCCTCGCTCTCAAAGTTGAGAAGTGGATGGCGCAAAACCATTGGAACCCAGAAGTTGGTGATATGGGGATTGGCAAATGTTGTCTTAGCCATTGTATCCTCACCAAAGCCAAACCCATGGTCACCGAGGAAAATCACAAGGGTTTCCTCCTCCGCACCAACTTCCTTTAGGACCTGGAGTAGCTCCATGACCCACTTATCTGCGGAATTGACACTATTCAAGTACGCATTCCAAGCAGATTTGCCGGCGTGCTTTCCTCCCCAATATGGCAACTGAGGACCATACTCTGGAGGAGTAGCCCACGGATGGTGAGTGGTAGTAGTGATGTGAGAGAGGAACACGCGCTCATTGTTTTCCTTGGCATTGAGAAATAGATCTCGGATATATGGCTTCAGCTCGTGCTCTGAATATCCGAAGTAATTCAAAGGCTGAGCCTTGGGTGGATATTTTGCGTTGGGGTCGGCAATCTCCTCACGGTGCATATTGTTGCGGAAACCCATATAGTCGATGAAGGGGCCCATCCGGTCGAACTTGCCGGTTGCACCTTGCATAAAAACCGATTTCCAGGTTGAGTTGTACAGCCATGGCCAGTCGTGATCATCTCCGGATTCTGGTTTAGTGAGGTTCTTGGTTTGTTCGGTGAAGAGGTCCATGATTTGTGGAAGACAGGGTTGATAGATTTCCACCTCAAGCTCCTCAAGGAAATCAACGGCAAGAGGGTTGGCTCCACAGTGGCTTGCTACGAGAGACTTGAGGGTAAAGGTACTCCCGGTCACGGCTTGCTTGAAGTTAAATCCTCCGCTCGTCAAGTTGGCGAAGGGCTCTCGGGGACCAAATCCAGCGTCTTGTCCAGTGATAATTTCCGACACCTTACTAAGCTCAGAGAGGTCTCCCCATCCATCGGTTTCTGACCCATCACGCTTCTTGTGTTGAGATACTGATCCCCCTCCGCGAGATTCCATGATTTGATTGTACAGAGTGCCATCCTTCATAAGGGGGAAGATATCTTTTCTTGTAGATTCGAGTGAAAAGAACAAGACATTTCTGATGGGAACTTTAATTTCTTTGAGAATTTTCTCCAGCTGTGGAAGGAGGGGTTGATTCATGTTGCTGATCTTGAGGGGGTCTCCAGCGGGATCATACCCGGGTGGTGCAGGGGGCGGTGTGGGGGGGCGTCCATGGCCATGGCCATGTGGTCTGCTGTGTCCATGTGGTGCTTCTCGAGTGGGTCTGTCTCCATGGGCCTCGGCCTGGTGCGAACGTCCATATGGTTCACGGCGATGGTGTTCGCGCATATGATGCCTTCTGTAGAACTTCCCAAATCCTGTCATGCGCTTCTCTGGCATCCATGCTGGCCTCTGTCTTGGAGCCTCCGTTGGATTTCCTGGCCTCCAACCTCTCAATCCATCTGGGGAATCTGCAGTCCACATATCCTGAGAAATTAATTCCGGGTATGGGAATAGCACTGCGCCTTCATCCCATGGGATGGGCTCGCAGAATTCCGATCTCGTCGTCCAAAGACCCTCGAAGATGGTGAATGGGAGTGTCCCAGACATGTGGGCATACGGACTGCTTGGTCTGACGGCAATCAAGATGATTTCGGTAATCACAAACGCAAGGAGATAAACTCGTCCCCAAGTGAGTCCCAGAAACGAGCAGCCTCGATCGCTCTTCTCTGACACGGAAGAGCCGGAGGATACCAACCCTTCCTCCTCTTCCCGAACAATAGAGTTTCTTCTTCGGTACTCATTCTGTCGAATCTTGTGTGGAAGTGCAGTGTTACCTACCCACCGAAGAAACCGCCACGTGATGTTGTAAACTCCGGGGTTGAAGAGCCATGCAATGCCACCCAAAATCCCTACTGTCAGCATCAAGCCAAGCAGTCCGCTCATCAACAACCCAAGCCACCCAGATAAGTCACGCAGTATTCTCAGCATCAAGCCCCATCGGAGCTCTCCACCAGTCTCGATGAAAAAGCCAATTTGAGCTGCAGCACTTGAAGTAATCAAACATCTGAACCCCCAAATATGCATTGTCAGTCAATGAGAAGCATAAACAGTATGTGGATCGAGTACATACGCTAAAGATATCCCTCCGACCCTTGACCATCGGAATAAAAGCCTCCCACCCAATATAACAATTATGTCCAGTAGTAAGAATGTCGGAAGGTAGAGCAAAAACAAAAGTAATGGCAGTGCGGAAAAATGTGAAAAGAGGTGTAAAAGTTTCGCGGTGAGTAGGGATACTACCATTATTGAGTAACAGTAACTCCTATCCGGCCAGGATAGTTTCGAAAGACAGCCCATGATGGCTGCGGGTTTAGTTAGATACTAGGATATCGTGATTCTATCACTTTAACGAATCAAAGCGCCGTTATATTTTGGTATCGCCAGTGCCTCCTGGCTTGCGTATTGAATTCGCAAGGCGATGAAGTAGCAATCGGGCAGCCCTCACCAGCGCCGCGGAATGAACTGTTTGAATGCTTCGGATCCGTTACGGCAGAGTTCGATTATTCACCCAGTTGTGATTGGGTTCGTGACTCCCGCGTTTAGTCTACTTCGTGAACATTCGAATCTCCTTTTTTGAAAGTGGTCTCGTGAGTCCTGAACCGACAAACTCCAGTCGTCGCAACCGAGCGAGAAGGAGGAAGGAAACTTCCAGAGACCTTCAGCAATATTTCCTCTCAGGGCAAATTGCACTGTCGGTCGATTTGTCGATTTGTCGATCAGTGTCGTGGCCGCGGCTGTTTCTCCGTGGGTGAGCCAGTCCAGAGAGCCAATGCCGAGCAGAAAGATCACGAACAGAGAGAAATTCTGCAGGGAAGGAGCGAAGGAAAGAAAAAAGAGAGAGCGACAGAAAGGTAATGGGGCTATGAAGGTCTGAGCTGAGAGGTAACCTACAGAGAGAGAGCTGCAGTGCCGAAGGAGGGTGAGCAGCTAATGCACGGGTTAAATTTGGCGGCATGGAATATGGCGCGACAGTCAGAAAAGCTTAGCAACGCAATCTACAACATGGACCATGCAGGGAGCGGAAGCAGGGGATACGACCCAGTAATAGTCTGACTGACCCAGGAATTTTAATTACATAGATAGTTAGTTACCTGCAAAGATTTGGGCGAAAGGGCAATATCGGTATCACCAACTCGAAGTGCCTCAATTCATGTCGAGAAGGGCGCCGACATCCATCCCCTTTGGAAATTTTCAGGCACCGCACTTTTACTGTTACACACACACAACAACAACAAATGATACATACAGTACTCTATACATATACAAGGATAACCTGTCAATTGTTCTGTATCAGCTTCAGTTTTTGCCAGTGGATGATATTAGCTAGTTCTTTCTGCGAACTGGCCTCGAGCATGCCGCTGTTTCTCGAGACTAATGGTCTCTGATTAAAGTATTGATCCTTGTCGTTGTCGGCCACTTGCACAAGATCAATACGTGTTCTTAGGTAGAGCTAAGGTAAACCTGGTGCTTACTTAGTCTGGTTGTGCTTACTCCGTCAACCAGACTAGTCTTTCAAATTAGCGAAACTTGTTTCCTGTCTCCCGATTTCGTTTCGCGATCAAACATGCATATGGCTATTTGTAGGAAATACTCTCGCTGTGGTACAAGGTCACGGGGATAAGCATTGACGATCATGGTAGGAATGGAGACAATTTCGTACGGAGGACTAAAAGGGTAGCCTAATGGAGACAATTTGGATATGTCAGAGAAGGATAAAAGAGCCGGAATCCGCTGCGAAATAAAAGAGAATAAGGCAGTAGAACCATAGCATCCATACTATAGCGATATCTACATAGCTTTGACCAATACATCTACTTCTCTCTCTCAAGATTCCTCCGCTCAATAACCTCGTGATATTTACACTATTTTCAGACATGGCACTTTCATACAAATCTCTCTATTCTAGCAGTCTAAAGCATATATGAATAAGGCACAAGGACATCGGAAATCACTGTCAATGCCTTTGGAGGATATCCATACTCCGTACTGCACACGAGTGGGACGGAAACGAAATAATAATCACGTGATTAAACTCGACTTATTAAACACGTGATATAAATATCTCATAATTAGCTTCTTGGCATTCTAAACGCACCAAGTATGCAAGCACCCCTGCAAGGATCAACAAAACAGCCAGACAATCCGATTGATTGGAGTGAAGATGGCTGCTTTCAGTATCCGACTTAATCTGCAGGCTTACGAGTCGCACACATACACTACCCTTCAGTATATCAACCCAATGCCCAATGCCCAATGCCCAAGCCAAATATCTCACTAAGAGCTCGTGACGACAGGGAGGCATTTCCTAGCATCAGCACTGAAGGGGGAGCAAATTTGGGAGGGCTTCAACGAAGGGCACTACAAAATGTGGGACCTGCCATTAGATCGACCAAATCCTGTACTTAGCGCTGGGAATACAGGTTAACTTGTCTTGGTTCCCTCACTGGAGCCCCATACGATCCCTATTTTTTTTTTAAAAAAATACATACATATGTTGTATATTCCCCCCCTGAGTCAGTACCGTAGCTGCTTTGGCCGAGTCGCTCCTCTTTCAGTAATGATTTGGCATGAATATAGATATTTAGTTGAGGCCTCCTAGTGGTCATGAGGTTATGGGGTCATTAGTGGCTTATGAGGGGTAGGGTCGTCAGGCACGTCGTATTTCAAGGGATGGATGTATTAGCACCCTCAACTCTCAACCCCCCCCTGCCGCAGCGCTCCATAACCCCTTGGCGGGGTGTACGCGGCACCCGTTCTCCGTGGTACAGCCTCCGCGCCTGAAACCACTTCCTTCGCAGCACGCCTGGCCGCCTGAAACCCCCTCCTCCTCCGAGGCACAACCCACGGCGCAGTCAACCTTACTTGCTTGTTGCCTCTTTGCAGCATCAGAGTGGTAAATGGTTTTGGATTGTCTGATCACGTGTACTTTATTATTATATGCCTATGTACCATTATCTATCTATACATAGCATTCTCGGTCTACTGTATCTTTTAAAACTTTTGTATTTGTGGTGAGGGGCAGGACAGACTGAATAGGGTCAACTATAAGCCTGGACACCGAGTCGGTGCTGCGTTGACATCAAATCTACATAATTTATTGTTACTTTGCTGTGAAAATTTGGTTTGTTTTGAGGGATTAATATTATTCAAGTTTGATTGCTATATAAGAAAACACCAAAGTGCATCACCAATATCTATTACATACCTGTAGTACTAGTGCTCCCAGCCCAAGCCGCAAAAGTCATTTTTTGATAAAAATACCCATGGCACAGTCAGGGGAAGAAATGAGGGGATATACCAGTATTGTAACTAATGTTACAACAGCAATTACGGATAGAACTCCACCAGTTACTTGTCAACTAATAACCTACCTCACGTTATATTATATATGTCACCTCTAGCCGCCCCCGTGCGGTCATGAGAATATATCAAAGTAAGCTCTGGGATGCAATGGGTATGTTTTATTTTTTGATGGGATTGCACGGGTTTTGAGAAAAAGAAAAAGAAAAGGAGGAGAGGCGGGCGTGTGTGATATACTGATGAGAAATATAATTTTATGCTTTATATACAGTAGGCACCCTAGTGAAAGTATTTTGCTATCCACAGCCCCTTAGTTACAGTCGAATCTCTTATAATAGCATGCTCTATATATGCATAACTTCTCTATTAGCATAGACCTCACATGGGGTTAATAGCATAACCCTCTAACAGCATGCATAGCCTTTTGTCGGTCCCACACCTGCCAAGCACTAACAATTAAACATGCATAGTTAGTGGCATGGTGGCGGACCTACGAAAATTACAATCTGCGACCATAGTATAGCTGAGATGACTTGAGATGAGCGGAGCAGCAGAGATGAGCTGAAGCAGCAGAGATGAGTTGAAGCAGCGGAGATAAACTGACGGTGATATGAGATAGCTTTATGAAAGTGTATATATATTGCGCCATAAGCTCTCGAGTACGTTTTTAAACAACTTCATTCTACAGTATCATCCAGCATATATTCTTTGATTTACTATGGATATTCCGATTGATCCTGCTCTACAGCCAGCTTCGCTGCCGTGATGTTGATGCAACAGAAAGCGGGCGGTTCCAGTTGTTTTCACATGCACAAGCACATCCTAAGGCAATGCAACAGGAGTTGGCCATGTGATTTATAGCGGAGGCAGTGGAGGCACTGATAGGAGGGAGATAAGAAATATTTGTTAGCTAGCTCAAACTACTTCCGTAATTATTTATGTGCATGTGACCATACGCAAAACCTCTTTAAATGCATAACCTCTCTGTTAGCATCCGACCTTATGCAGGTATAGAGGTTCGACAGTATAATCTAGCGCCTCCCCCGCGGCACAACCGGTGGCAGGATTGTACGTATAACAGACAGTACTCCTACAAGGCTGAGGAGGGGTTGGGTGAACAAAGCAAGATATGAGAATGAAGAGCATGGGTTATATTTTGATAATAGAAAGTATAGATGTCGGATTCCGTGGGTTTGTAGTCACCGATTGGTATGTACCGCTACCGTCATCCCTACTGCGAAGGTGGGTGGATATGGTTATGC
>Ga0307511_10003581_pt1 | contig 15912 bp, 17 predicted proteins | sample 13_EM_MG_FD_200266 | JGI IMG/M metagenome (GOLD analysis project Ga0307511, IMG submission 200266) | Populus trichocarpa ectomycorrhiza microbial communities from riparian zone in the Pacific Northwest, United States - 13_EM | ecosystem: Host-associated > Plants > Roots > Unclassified | place... | reverse complement strand
TTTTCCTCCTCCTCCTCCTCCTCCTCCTCCTCCTCCTCCTCCTCCTCCTCCTCCTCCTCCTCATGGACACTAGCCACTTGTTTCCTTAAGTCCGCCTGTGCTAGTGCCACTCTCATAATGGCATCAGGTACCCTCACTAAGGGAGTGGAAACCGACACCGACATCCCCGCCGCCAACTCCCTCTCCACTGATACCTGCCGGTTTCAAGTCTTAACAGCTGGAGTAGGTTCCGGTGTAGGTAATTGAGGTACAGACGCCTGTACCTCCGGAGTGCGGTATCTCGGTCTGTTGTCTAGAGAGGGGACAGCCATCGGGGCTGTAGCCTTTTCTTTGCCATTTCGGCGCTTCGGCATCCTTTTCTAATTTCCCCCAAAAGATTGTGGAGCCGCTGCTCAAGGTGACACCGAATCTTACGCTGCTATAAGGGCTGCAACGCGCCGCTTTTGCCTGTACAGGAGAATCCCTGTTTGTTGCACCCACAAATCACTGGTATTGGGGACCTCCCTGTGGTGGTAAGTAGTGCTACAGAGGGGGTGGTTGAGGAGGGTTCAAGGTGGGGGGGTTAGGATAGCATAAATCAAGGAAAATAACTTAGTTCTCAAAATAGATCATTTTACAGCGGTGAATGGCTCATTTTGATCCCATACGGTTTCATTATATTGTTGGCTACTGCCCTCGGAGCTTTTTTAACATAAATATATGTGCTAGGTAAAGGCCTCCTAGTAGTCATGAGCTCATCCGCATGATATTCGCCCTTCGGACCGGGTAGATGGGGGGGGAGGCGGCTTTTGGGGTCGTCATATTGCAAAGGGCAGGTATTGGTTATTGGCTTCACTTTGGCAGGATGTGAGGGTAACCATGTTGTAGAGCGTATTTGGTTCCATAGTTGTGAATATAGCCGGTATCACCATACTTAGGATATATCGCGAGGTGTGGCTGGAGACACTGCTGCGGGGGAGTTGCAGGAGTGGTCACTAGACCGTGATTGGTCACTTCCCCCCTGCCAATGGTAGCTGTGCCAGCAAACTCGCGTTTGAGAATGTTTCTGCCTTTGCCTTTTTCTTGCCGGCTAAACTTCGAAGAGAAAAGAGTCTTGGAGGATACCGACACCAACTGCTGAACCCTGAAGAGATATTAAATATGACGGCTAAATCGGAATGTTCTTTGGCGTGTGAAAACCCTGTCCTTCGTCCACTATGCCTTCGGGGAGAACACATGACAAGCAGGTAAGAATACGTCTAAATTGATTTTGTTAGCATAGCTAACCTTATTGGAGGACGATATTCATTTTCAGGACAGAATTCTTCTCAACAGGAACATTCTCTGAGAACAAGTAGTAGAAACAGACTTATTTCCGAAAAATCGGAAGTGGTTTCGGCATGTAGATATAAAAAAACTTCAATTTTGCTGGCATAGATCACATCTCTCCTAGTCTGAGTCGTTGGCGTTGGCATTGTTGAAGACTTTTTTTTTTGATCTTGTCTCCTCTCCAAGACTTCTCTCCTTTCTCCGAGACTCGCCCAGTGAAAGAAAAGATTTGACAGGCACAGGTACAAATCCCACCAAAACGAATTTTGCCCTAAAGTAATAAGTCAGCCATCTCAACACGGAACCCAACTTGCTTTGGAGTATTCCCCAGAGCTTGATGCAGGATCACTCCCAGACCTGATTATATTGCCATAGTTAACATCTCTCCTTCGTTGCTTTTTCTCTGCTCCCTGGTTTTCCCGCTGCTCCACGGCGTTTCTCCCGCATGAGACTTTTTTCGAAACCTTTCTCAACGCTATTTCTCTGCAAGGCTTTTTCATTTATTCATGTTGGCGTTTAACTCCTTCTCTACCTCTGCTACCCCCTTGGCGTATTCAGCTCATGGGATACTGTTTTCTCTTATATATGTCGTCCCCTTAATTAGATCACTATTGAACAAATCACCTCTCACCCGGCCGACGAGTGATTCTTAGTGAAGAACGCTTATTTCCAACATTCAAGGGGGGCAAGGTAATCTGCTGACTGTCTGCCAAATACATAGAATTTAGGGCTGCCTCGAATGCCTCCGTAATTTCCGGCAATTCCTTCCGTGAATCAGCTTGCGGTAGAGATGCCGTAAAAATGACTGCACCTCCTACTGTCCTTTTAGATTTTTAAATTTCCAGCTAGACTTATTGAGCTTCTCCTCTCAAGACCCACCTAGGTGTGTAGTAGTGTGAGCACTCAAAAGAGTATATGGCGAGCGTCTTTAGCAGAGTACCTTCAGTGCATAATGGTGAGCCCCTGTCTGATGCACCATTATCATTAGCTCCAGAGGACAGAATCGTTCACTTCCTTTTGCCTAATCACAACCCATCTAGCAAATGGATAGCCTCCACATTACTTGCACCATACTTTTGCAACACCTCTTTGATGATGAACATTAGCAACCTTTGACATAGTAAGCTGATAAGCTCAGGGGTGAAGGCCCCGTGGCTGCGTCTCAATAAGGTTGGAGTTCACAAACCGAGGGGGCGAAGGTTGAGGACTGAAGGCGCATTGGAGGAGACGGCTATGGATGGGTCGCACTGGACCTGAAATTGATGTTAGCTATCCTGGGTTGGATATTTGGGGAGAGATTTTGGCTAAGCTAGCCTACCCAGGTCTGGGAGTGCCCCATACCTATACCTGCCCAAACCTCTTCCCTATCTGGTGAGCCTTGAGCCATGCCAGCAAAGTATACTCCCTCCTCTGCCTTTTACTGATCCACTGGGTGCTAAGAAAACGGAGAGCCGGTGAAACCTGCATGAGGGTCCACGAGCCTGTCCTGAATTTGAGCTATTTAGGACAGCCACTTGGCAGGATCACCGGCTATGCTGCTAGCAATAATGCTGGAGGTATGGCTAGAAATGTCGGTAGCAATATCGCTGCAAATATTCCTAGGGGTATCTGGGAAAATTGCAGGAAATCACTGGAAGCTCGCTGGGTGAATTGCTGGAAATGACACCAGAAATGTTCCTCCATATATTGCTGGGTATTAGTGGAAAGGTTTGTTGGAACGGATTCGCTGGAAATATGACATCACTGCAAACTCTCGCTGGAAATTTGCGATATATATTATTAGCGGGCTTGGCATCTCTGATTATATCGGCATACTGGAAAGTATATTGGTGTCACGACATCTAACTTAAGGAGGCTCAACTCTTACAACAATCATGTTCAACCTAAACTCCTAAAGCAGACAAAATACAGTGGATATAAGGAAAACACGCAAGCACATCCCATATCCTTGACAGCAACCTCATTAGTCCCTCCTGCTCCTCTTTGGCCTTCGCCCTATAGTCCAAGACCCCCATCTTATTTCCTATCTGCCTCTGCCTACATTTTTTTTTTGTAAATCATTACTCGTATTCATACTATGGTATATGACGAGGGCATGCATCCCCGAGTGGTAACTCGGCGGGATTATCCTGCCTCTGGGCCATGCCAGCCCCTCCTAAACTAAACTTACTACGTGACTAGATACATTTCCAACGTCCCCGTGCTCTCGCCTCTTCCCCTACTCCTCTCCATCCGCCCCCCCTTCTCGCCGTCCGTTGTTTCTCAGAAATTTCGTCACCTCTCCGCAGAAGCCTCTATCGGTCCAGATGTCGTCCCACGTTCGTCGGGTCCCCCCCACGTGCCTCTGCCTACATTCTCGGCTATTAAACTCTTCTCTGCGCCTAACTCTAATTCCACTCCCGCATCCTGGCCTGCATTCTAATACTCAACTGGGTGGGTAAATACGCTGCACTTCATGATATCTCAGCGCACAGGACCAATTTGAGCTGCCAAAACCAGCTGAGCGAAGTCTAATGATGGATATACTTACAGTCTAGTATGTGGGCATACACTGGCATTCAGGGAGCAGAAATCCATGCAGCTGCAGCAGGTACCCTACAGGGGGATTTGGATTATGAAGCCAAGGTATCAAACACAATCACTTGTGCGAAATTATCTTCCCCAAGACACTGGGAAAAGTGGTGTTGGAAGTGGGTCGATCGTTACATGCTGATACCCGAGAGGACTCTTCTCCAACTTCCTGACCGATGCCGCCACGTCGAAGGTCTCTGCAGAGGGATCGACGGGGACCTATCCATACCTACGACATATGGGGGAGCGTATAGGATCGATGATTTCAGGTGTAAGATCACGCGGCTATTGGGTGCAGCTATTGGATCATACGAAGATGAGAGGCTTTCTGTTCGTTTACTAGCTAATGGCTAACTGATACCGCTCTGTTTCCCTTAGGCTATCTACTCGAGGGGTTCCCCAGTGCCTTATATACAATCTTTACATCTTCCCAATCGTTTAATCTCCCGGCTCACCAATGATTTACCTTTCGGAACGTAAGAGGTGGACTGAGGTTATGCCCTACTTGTGCTCCTATCTAGTCGAGCTCATGCCCCACTCAGGTGGAGCCGATGCCTTACGACGATCAGGATTATGCGAAACTACGTCCTACATAAGGAGTTGAGTGAGGGGAAGGTTGATTTGACGTTTAGTATTGCGTTGGACATATTTGGGACCCAGGAGAAGGTCAGATCGATCAGACGGGGGCGCGGAGCTGGGTGTGAGGAACGTGAGGTGAAAGGATATGCCGCAGGGGAGGGCATGCATCTGCGCCAGCCGGTTCAACACATCCCATTGGTCCAGCAGGCCTTATCAACTCGCACGATATTCCGCTCATCTCACGATATTCCACTCATCCCCCCGCAAAAAAAAACACATTCCGCTCAATCCTGCCCATCCCCCGATATTCCCGCCCATCACTAGTCAGTGGATTTATCGGAAGGGGTTGGAAGCAATAGAGGATCACTTGGGAGCAATAGAGGACCGCTTGAAAATAGTGACAAATATATTCGAGACGATTTGGAAGTTAGGACGATTAGCCATTTCGATTTTGTGTATTTTATGTCTAAAGCCTTTTTATTGTCTGGCAAGATTAGCTTTCCCCAAAGTGCGTCATGACCGAGCTGAGCTACATTGAACTCTCTACCCCATGGCCGGCTGTCTCTCATCTCCTCCTTTTCTCCTCTCCTTCGAGGCACTTCCCACATGCGAGTACATGGTTGTTAAAAAGGATTCGAGTCCGGTGCGCTTGGGGCGCCTTTCTCTTCGAGAAGCTTTTCACCTCTTTCTCTCCAGTACTCTTCCAAACCGGACAACACAACCAGAAATCCCACATCCCAATCACTCGGGAAGCCCAAGAAAACAACCCCTGGCTCAAACCCGATGAACTAGTCCTGTTACATCCCCAACAACACCATAACTGATACTAGTGCCCTCTTACGCCAACCTGAACTACAATTGGTTGAATACGGGTTATATACTCCGCTGCGGAGACGTGTTTCTCTAATATTGACCTGCGCTAATTCCCTGCTTTACATGTTTTGTTTTGTTAGGGGAGGGGCGTGGGGGCGTGGGGGCGGGGGCATACATTTATTTGGGGATGGACCGGTAGAGGGTGTGGTGGCGGAGGAGGGGTATTTCCTTGGATATTTCTTTGGTTTGGGTGGCTGGATATTTATGTAGCCCGTTTTCCCGTGGGTATGCGATTTATTAAAACCTAAATATTAAGTGTACTCTCCCTCTCCGGGGGTGGTAAACGGGGGCGCCGCATAGCCTTAAGCTGATTAGGCGTATAAGCCCCAACAACCTTAGTAGTCTGGTTCAACCTTAGTCTGTTTGCACGACTAAATAGGGTCTAGTTTAAAAATATAAGTACCTTGGCGGCGTAGTTATGGGTGCAACCAATACAAGTAGATTACTACCTTACATCATCATAGTAACCGGCTGGCACAACCCTCCTCGTAGAGAACATCCTTCTCTCCTCCCCACATCCAGCCTCATACTATGTTCCCAAATAAAAGTGCAGCAAAACCCACCACCACCTCTAGAGCTCGAAGAGGTGCTGGGTCTCCTACCCCCGGCACAGTGGCAGCATCCCCTGCAGCAAACTCTGTTACTCCTGTAACACAAGCGACAGTTACTGACCCAGGGACGCCTAACTGGCCAAAGAAGTCAGGAGCCCGAACAGCACAAACCCCAGCAAACATGGAATTACAAGAGGTTTTGTCGGGGGAGCCAGAGTGTCAGTTTTCGGAAGAAGAAATGGAGAAGGACGAGAGAAGCCCCGAGAAAGACGAGATTAAGACCGAGAAAAGAAAAAGTAAAATATCTGAAGTTCCAATTAGTAAAAAGCAGAAGATGAATACCGGTACCTTTGCTCCGATAACAGAGCCGACTCCGATGCTTTGCGATTTGCGATGGGTGCACGTTGATATCAAGGAGGATCTGGTGGCTACCTTCAACAAGTCCCCCCAGGAATTCTCGAACTGCTGTAATTTCTGGTACAGGTATTCCCTGTGGAAGAAGAAAGATCTAACTAAGTTCGATCGGGATCAATTTGCTCAGGCGGCGTTTGGTGTTCCCTCACATCAGCTACAGTATAATTCCCATTCAAATCCTAGTGGAAATGAATCTCTTGGTATTCAGGTACATCGTCGGTGGCACGGATATGGAAAATATATGAAAAGGGTCTTCAGAAGGCAATTTGAGGCCTTACTGTTGCAATTTTTACATTGCCCGGAGACGAAAGGGATTGTCGATACACTTTGCGTTGCGGTGAGAGAGAGGGGGGTTCAATTCATTGAGTTGGAATCTCCCTGTGTCAGCCCAACTGAGATCAGGACACGTTTCGTCAAGAACAATACCAAGTTGGTTAGTGATGTGTGGCATCCCATCATGGATGCGGCGCCACAGAATTTCCTGTTGACCAATGGGATTTGGGCACAGCGATTCCTAGATGCAACCTGTATTGTGCTAGCATGGATAGTCACGCATTTCTTCAGGGTGGAAAAAGCTGAAGAGAATATGCACTTCGAACTCGGAAAGTGCCCGATATCAACTGATGCCATGAACTCGGCAATTGCGAAGGCAGATGGAACCATCCCGTCTGATTTTTTCCCACCAAATAAGCCTCTGGAATGGAAACAACGAAAGGGTCCAACCGGAGGACCTTACGGCGAGTTGAAAATTGGTAAGATTGTGAAGGGTATCGCTGCAGGGGTGTTGGAAGATGACTGTGAGAGGGAAACCAATGATCCGAATTCAGGGGTGGTTCTTCCATGTCAGCCGGCAGAGATACTTGAGTGTGATAGGGCCATTGAAAACACTCTATATTGGGCCAATGTTATGAACACGCAGACTACAGTGGTTAGGGATATGGAGGCTAAAGCGAAAAAAGTCCGCGAAGAGTGGGAGGGGAAAGCAGAGAAAGCGTTAGGTTCGCTGGCAGCTCACAAATACCTGTTGGACAGTCTTACCAGAGAAAGGCAGCAAAGGATTGTCTTAGAGAGGTTCCTGGTAGAGTGCAGAGAGCATTTTCACGCAGCAGAGGTACGCGAGACAGCTGTACAAACATCGAGTAATCCGGTTGTTGGGGGTACGGGGTCTTTCAGCACTACCGAAGTTCTGGGTGGTTTCGCGGCTTACTTGGGACTATTGCAAAAGGAAGGGTGGTTCCAAGAAGCGGTAAAGAGGTATGATACAGGAGGCTCAGGGATTATGAGTGGTGGGAGTATGAATGTATGCGGGTATAATCAGGGGAACCAGGGGAACCGGGGGGGAATCAGCAATACATGGGGTGGTCATTCGGGGGATATGGGCAATCAACAGCCCTGTCATATGGGATCATTTGAGCCAATGATGAGAGGTCAACAGGGCTCAGTAATGAATTGCAATAACATGATGCAGGCCGGAGGTAAAATGGGAGGGATGCCACATATGCCAAATCAAGGTTGTAGTATGGGAGGGGCGTATATATCAGATCAAGGTTGCTGTATGGGTGTGCAAGGTAATCAGATGGGGCGTGTGGGAAACCCAGTGTGCATGCATCCGGGGATGCAGAATGGTATAAGAAACCAAATTCAGCAGGTAGGTGCAGGTTTAATTCACTCCCATTGAGCGTTAGCTGATATAGTGCGATAGATGCAAGATATACCGCAAATTAGTGAGGTTTTGCAAAAGGGAGGTGCCGAGGGTGGGAACCATGTGTGGGGCAGAGAGGGGTCAAAGTGATGAAGGTACGAGTGTTGTTGAGTCCGCCGTGTGGGTTGATGGGCCCTCTGATGTTGCCGCAGTCCGTTTTAAGCCCTCGAAGTAAGATAATGAGCAAGCGGATGGAAGGAAAGGTGGTTTTCGCTCCGGGTTATGGAAGTGTAAAGGACTGTAGGCTCCAAAAACAGTCTGATGACGCTGCTAGAGCTTGGGCTATTTGCTTGTGATATGGAAATGTTTCTCGGAATTGTCAGCTCGTACTGGTGGCAGGAATGTGTGTTTAGTTGAGTTGCTAAATTTTAATGGGATGACAATACGTCTGTGGATAATGATTTGCTTTTAATTGACATCATTGAGAGCCGAAATGCCTGCATAATGTTTTATTGGTGACGTGAAATATGCTTAGCTCACTAAAGTTGTTGTGTTGCTATATATTGTGTGTGCGTGGTTGGCTACCATAGTTATGGTTTTTATCCTCTTCCGAGGGGCTTGCGCCAACCAAACTAGCTTTTTATCACTATTCAAATTCGTCAATACCCCCGAGACACCTCCATCCACTCTCATTATGCATCAACTACCTGTACCTACTCAAGTAGCTCTCAATTCGTTGGGTCAATCCTGAACTACGTTGCAAACCCTGTCTCCTCGCAAAAAGGCGAAGGGGCACGCAGCAATGATTGGAAACTAATGACTGAAGATATGAAACTCACTGATCTCGTGCAAGCATACTCCCAAACCGATTTCCTGTGGCTTTAGCCAGTGAATCAGCACCTCTGATTATACTAGCCCTTCAAGTGCCTAATGTTGGGATACTCTTCTCGCTAAATCAACACAACAGAACCAAACAGTTGAGCTTGTAATACCCTAGTCGCAGACTGCCGCTCTACGGCCAAAATCCCTGACAAGAACCCCTGCTGCAAGACTACCCGGCTGACTCTATATGCCTACACACCGATCGTGGTTCAGGACTCGTGCCAACCAGACTAGGTTCAGGAAGATCAATCTTAAACCAGACTATCAATCTTAATACGCAGTTGGGCACAAAGTAAGCAGCCTGTAGATACCTTACCCGAATAAATCCTTTGAACGAGACAGACCTAGCAGGGCAAGATAGGGAAGCACGCAGAAGGTAGTTGTATCAGACTGACGTCTACTTTGACACAGCGAGCGCTTGGTCGGAACACAGGACATACAGCCATGCGGACGGCTCCACAAGATCGCCCTTGCCGCCCACAACAAGAATATCTACACAGACTTCGCGGAAACAACCATCGAGGACCCTTCCCCATTGCTTGAAGCTTTTCTACCTCTTATGTCCTCGTAGTCTTCTCCGCTCTTGCACAAACGCCCCTCCAAGGGGGATTGCTCCACGACATTCCTGCAAGCATACAGTCGAACCTATGTAAATGCATCCGGTCTAAGCGCATATTCGGCGTAAATCAGGGAACAAATCCCACAATCAACATAACCAAACCCCCAATGGTATGCATCAGCCACGGGTTATGTAATCCGCTGCGGGTAGGACTATGTGTAAGCCAATCACAAAGTTATCGCAGCGTAATAAATCTACAATCACCCAAATTTACCGCGCTCCACCAAATCCGAACCAAAAGTCCTCTGACCACCTCCGGAACTCTACATTAGAGGTTCCCCAACTCTATGTCATTCAGACCGTCTCCAGTACCGCACATCAACAAAAAACCGCTTCCCTATGGATGCTCTCACTACCTGGCCAGTGGGTTGTCAACGCCAGCTCACGAGATAGCGCTCGCCGTCCACAACACGAATATCCCCTCATATCTCGGGGGAGCAATCATCGCGACCCTTTCCCCCTCGTCTGAAACTCTTCCTCTCTGCTTCCCCGCTCTCTTCTTCCTCTCTTCTCACGAAAAACGTCCTCAACGAGCATTGCTCCACGAATCCACCCACACCAAACGGGCACCCACACCCCCGACGACTCAACGAATAAGGGATTTTGTAACTCCCACACCGGATACCAACCAACGAAATGCCGCCCAAAGGGAAAAGGAAGGATAATCCAGGGAAGGCGGACCGTCTCTGACCCCACTCAAGACTCGCCCGCCGGTCACCGGCCATCCCGATCCTCCCACCCCTACGACGCCCAACCGCCCTTCGCAGCCACCGCCACAAGAGGTGCCAACCAAGCCCCCCCCGCCTCTGCCATAGGCACCACCACCTCCGCCACAGTCTTCGCCACAGGCACCGCTACACCCGCCAGATATGATAGCCACTTCCATCCGTATCGCCCCCATATGCAATGCCCAGTCGCTGGGGGACGATTTAAACAAAGCGGGCTGGTGCCTGGCCCATCTAATGACCCTAGGCAGGGTACCATTCGGCGACGTCGTAGTCTTGTGCGTACGGGATTACCGAGAGACACTGGACCGACCCCAACGCGAACTCGAGTCGGCAAAACAGCGTTTGATGACTCGCATAGGAGCTGGAGGAGGAGCTAGCAAAGGCTAGGGAGGCGGCGGAGGAGACAGCGGAGATCACCGAGTTGAAGGCCGGTATCGAGGAGGAAAAGAAGGAGGGAGCGGAGGGGAGAACCCTGATTACACGGTTAAAGGAGGAGTTCAAGACCCTGAAAAAAAAACCGAGCTACAAGCCGAGTTTACGTGACGGCAAGCACAGACCATACGAGAACCCCACTGCACCCAAACATCACCGCAGACGGCTGCACCACCACCACCACCACCACCACCACCACCACCACCACCACCCACCATATCCGCCAGCACTCAGACAGCTGCACCACCACGACCGCCACCACCACCACCAGTAACGTACGCCGCGGCGGCCACCCAGGCCTCCGGTCCACCACAGAAGCAAGGAAAGGGGAAGTGTCGAGCCCCCCACTCACAAGACAAGGCCAAAAAACCCGACAATACACCCCCCACACCCCTCACACCCCCGCGCTCCGAGCGCGAACTACCGACAACAAGCGCCATCGTCCTGCGCGCTCTCCCCACAAAATTCCAGGTAGGGGAGATGCGCCGGTGGCTGCAGGAAGACAACCAAGATCTGATAATCACAGGAGCCCGGTGGCTCCCATCGGACGACCGATGTGCGGGGAAGACCCACTCTTCCCTAGTTATCTACCTATGCCACTCGACCGAGGCACCACACCTGCAGATGGGAAGGAAGTTCTTCCGCACCACCACTTATGATTGGGACCGACCGTCAGTGACCCGACCACGGAGCCAGAGTTGAAGTTGGAGAAGGAGAGTTGGAGTTGGAGAAGGGAGGAGTTGATCGGGAGTGTGGAAAGGAGTTCAAGGGAGGGCCGGAGAGAGGGCGTGGTGGAGGAGGATCATATATTGTCAGGGGAGGGCCCGAAAGGGCGTGGCGGCGTGGCAGGGGAAGAGTTAATTTAGGGGAGGGCCGGAACGGAGAGGGCATGGCGGCGGAGGTGGTTCTTCGGGGAGCCGGAGGGAGGGCGGAGGCGGTGGGGCGCGAGTTTTTGTATCTATCTGTCTTCTACGCGCGCAGGCTCCCCATATTACCTTGAGCTGCCTTGAAACCTACCGGACTTCAGCTAGGCTCGTCATATCCCTTTTACAGGGATGCATACGAGTAATGAGTTTTTTTTTAAAAAAAAATGGCGAGTGGGTTGTGGGTAGCGCAAGCCCCAATCACACCACCAGAAATGCCTAGGGCAGCCAATAGGGTAAGCCAGGTGGGGGGTGGTAGGTGTGGGCAAGAAAGGGCCATGTATCTAGTTGAAGGTCGGTTCCCTTTCATTTTCGGTCTAATTGTAATATTCTATCATGCTCGGGTGACACCCAAGTTGGGTGAGGTAAGCTCGGTATGGGCCAAGCAAGAGCTGTTCTCCGGCCCATTGCTGACTGGGCCGTATTGCTGAATGGGTTAGAACAGAGCCAGACTGGTCCTACCGAGCTAAAGATGAGCCTAAATCAGGTCTGGGAGTCTTGCGTTGGCTATTCAGAGGCTGGGTAGCTTAAACAACCCTAAGATATCTCAGTCAAGATCGAACAGTAGCTGGTAGCTTTAGATACCCTTAGGTAGAGGGACCCACCATCACCACGGACTAAGTTGAGCCTAGTAGTTTATAGGCATGCTCGGTTGTCTTCAGGCACCTTATTGGAGCGTAGAAGAATATAGGGGACCCTAGACGCCGCATATGCACCCAGATTGTCTTCAGGAATTTCAAGATAGGCCAAGAAGTTCTGCGAGTACAAGGTGCGTAGGGGCGGAGGAGATCTACCCTGCTAATCCAAATTTGTATGCGATCTCACAACCTACCTGCGGCATCAACGCTCAGCATTAATTGTGCAATGGGTATTTACTCAATTGCTCTAGAACTTTGCAAAGAGCTTGAGCAGATACCTATCTACGGATCCTGAAGCTCAGCATGCCCATTACACATAATTAGGATAATTACAGCAGTAGTGTGCCCAAACGGCACTATTTTCCTCTATGGGTATTTGGGGTTCAGTAGGTGCGAGAGAAGTCCGTGGAACCGGTGGAAGCACCTAAGGGCTCTCAAAAAGGACTATCCAAAGTTTCATGAACACTGGAATGATATTGGTAGAAATATACCTAAGAACGTTGAGATTTGGCTGTGCCAAGAAAGTGATCCGCATCCCTGTCGTGATCCGCTTCCCCGTGATGAACAGTAGGATGAATAATACATGAGCATGCACCCAAAGTAGTGTGTCCGGGGCGGAACTGCAACATAGTTGGTGAAGGCTTAAACTCGAGAAGTTTTCATTGGATTCGGATAGTAGGGAGCTTAAGATCGACGTGCGAGTCCATAGAACCATTTCTAAACTACCCAAGAGCCCTGGATTACGGAGGGAATAGTGTTACCCTGATATATATTATGCCCAATAGTCTCACATCTGGGAGTGAACTCCGAACCATACAATAATGGGGGTCTTTTTATATTCCGTTGTCTACCCACACAGTGTGAAGCAAAAGGACAAGCTTACAGTCTCCAAGGAGCATACAGAATCTATGACTTGAGCCTACATAATCTAGAGACTGAGGGTTGCAGGAGTTTTTGACCCCTCTGGCTGTCATTTCTGCTAAAAAAAAAATTTGTCAGGAGCTTTCTATGCGATATCGCAGCATATGCGCTTACATGGGATGCAAAGTCATAGGTTCGACTGTACACCAACACGACGATCAATGATTCCAAATACGCCCACCTCCCCCGACCAACTAAGTGCCCCCTATACTTCCCCAGCAGCCAACGGCACCAGGGGTAGTCAAGTCTCCGAAGATCCTATCGGCGTTCAGCTATAACGGTCCCTCCCCGACCCATTTCCCGCATATGAAGACCACGGAGGTCGTCGCCACGGGGATCTCACCTGTCCTCGGAACCGACTACAGCATTCCCCCAAAAGATTTTCTTAACAGCCAAGGAGCATGGGTTTGTCCTAATCAGTGAAGTTCATACTGAGACTAGTCCCGAATGGGCCTTGGTAGTGGAGGATAGGGTGCGCACTTGAAACCTCCCGGGATTCCGGGGGGCTCGTCATATCCCACCGACAGGGACACATACGAGTAATGAGTTGTGAAAAAAAAAAAAAAAAAAAAGACTACCAGCATGGTTAACACGTGGGCAAACGAACCACCGTTACCCCCACCCACCGAGGGAAATACGGGTGAAGAGTCATCCCCGGGCAAGTCGTGGGGGGGAGATCTACGGGTTCAGGTCGACAGATACATGCCAACAACTCGAACAGTTCAACAAGGACTTCAAACTGCCCACCACACAAGTCAGGGGCGTCTCTCCCAGGCAGGAACAGCCCCTAGACAGCGTCAAAGCGGCACACAAACGCCGCTCAGAGAAAGTTCGCAGAAGGCAGATCACAGAATCGCAGGCAGCCGCAGAGGATGTAGCTGGGCTAGAAACTCTTTCGAAGGACGACCGGGCCATCTACCAGTACCAACTACAACCATGGGGTTGATTCACTCAAGCAGGATCTCCCGAGTGTTGGCAAGCACGGAAGGATCGGAGAGGAAGGATACACATCAAATCCCGAAAACAGCCTTCATCACCCCCACGGCAGGAGGTACATAACAAGACCAAGCTACGCGCACGATGCCCGAAAGCAAGAAGGAGGAGTCTCCGGAAAATCTTCCCTAGTCTCCGGTCGGAAGAGATAATCGAGTTAGCAGAAAAGACGGACGACGCGGTGGAGGCCACCCGTCTGAGGAAGGAGATGGAGAAAGCCCTAGACCGCCAGCGGAAGAGGTTTAAGGCCACCACGGCACAGCTCACGAAGGACTTAGAGTCCCGACTAAATGGCGAGGACAGGAGGGCGGAGGTAAAGCTAAAAAGTGATGCCAGGAGAGTCGAGTCGGAGGAGAGCACAGCAGTGGAGCTGGAGGAAAGAGGATAGTGGAGTAGGGACCAACACCTTCCTCAACCGCCAAAAGTGCGGTTTTCGAAATATCCCCTGACCCAGAACCCCGTTCGACCCACAAATAATACCACGAGATAGCCTGACCCGAGTTCTATCAAAACCCAGCTCTAATACCCATTTCCCCCTTCTTTTAACATCCTTCCCCCGTCGTTGAAGTTCCTAAAACTCGCGATCGATCACCTGCACGACTTCCTGCACACACCGAGACAATCAAACCCAACTCAGAACTATCACGACATCGACAACCAACGAGGACAACCCAAAGTCCCACACCTCGTTCCGGCCAGCCCGAGCCGCAGATCTATTTTCAACAGACACAACCAGACGCACACCGGGTGCCCTACCAATCGCCATTTCCCACACCCGCCCGATTCATAACCCATCCACGAAACCCGGATCGAACCAACAGAGACACTTGTAACTCCCACACCACGACCACCCAGTTCCCACCACCCACCATCATGCCACCACCGAAGAGTCGCACTGCGACTAACACGGCCCCCCGAAGGCCAACTATCTATTACCGTGTACGCAACTGGCGATTAGGCCAACCCCTGGTGGTCATAGGATGCCACACCTACCGCACCCTCGAATCCTACAACTGGGACACTACCAACCCTCTGAAGGCCTCCGCCCTAGACCGCGCAACCGCCTGAGGAGCAGTCAAGCTAAGCAAGAACAGGGACAACCGTCGACACCTCAAGCTCCCCTCGGAGGGCCCCTCCGACGTCACCCCGGACCTCAACGACGAAAAAACTTTCATAGTCAGTGATCAACCCATCGAAGAACCAATCGCGGACTCCATAGAAGTAGGCTCCGCCATGTCTCGCGCTACCCCTACCCAGTCACGGTCTCTGCCCCGACCCCGATCCCCAGCCCTACAACCAGAGATCCCAATACTGGATGACGAGATCCAACCCATCCTAGAACCCACGACCATCACCGACTCCGAAACCTCCGACGACTGCGACCTCGATTCAGACGACCACACTACGCCCCACGACCAATACCAAGAAGACCATATGGACGACCAACGCCCCATCAGCCCCAAAACAGCCGAGTACCTCTCAACCCACACTTGTGCCTGGCTAGCAGTCGAATTCCAGAACATGGCCAAGGACAGAGCAGCAGAACTAGATACGTTCGAAGAGCACCAAAACAAGACGACGACCTCCTTGGAGGACATACGCCAAAGTATCAGAGCACTCTCGGACAACACCAGAGAAGCCCTACTTCTCATGATCAGGGAGGACCGCGGGCTCAAATCGCTACTGGACACTCTCCAATCTGAGCTCCAGACCAGACTCCACCCACCGCTACCCCATGGGCAGCCTCTTCCGCAGCCGGACCCTCACCATCCACCTCACCCCCCTCCTCCCCCCCCCTCCTCCCCGGATCACCCAACTCCGAGTAGCTCCTCGCCCAG
>Ga0307511_10003579_pt1 | contig 15917 bp, 17 predicted proteins | sample 13_EM_MG_FD_200266 | JGI IMG/M metagenome (GOLD analysis project Ga0307511, IMG submission 200266) | Populus trichocarpa ectomycorrhiza microbial communities from riparian zone in the Pacific Northwest, United States - 13_EM | ecosystem: Host-associated > Plants > Roots > Unclassified | place... | reverse complement strand
TGAACTCGCCGGCTGCGAGCTCGTTTTTGAGATAGAGTCGATTGAGATACTCGCTGTGCATGCGACAAGGCATGCGGGTGCCGTCGGCGTTCCAAGCCATCAGGTCGTTGGGCTCCGGCCGAACACCACGTACGTAGGTGTTGATTGCAGGCCCCCACAGCAGATCCTTCGTTCGAAGCAGGGTGAAGGCCGCTGCCATGCGATCGCTGCTCAGCACGCCGGCGCCATGCATCACCCCCTCGAGCATCGCGAGCTGACTCGGACTGATGAATACCGACAGTTCGCCCGGCTCGCTGAAATCGACCAGACTTGCCAACAAGGAGAGGGACGCCAACTGCGGTTCGGCTGCGCCACGCACGGCCGCCGCTGCAATGGTGAGCAGTGTTCCGCCGATGCAGTACCCGACCGCGTGCACCTTTCGATCCGGCACGATGACGCCCACCGCTTGGAACGCCTCGCGAAAACACTGCAAATAATCATCCAAACCCACGTCGCAATCTGCAGCCGTCGGGTTCTTCCACGAAACCATAAATACAGTGTGACCCTGTTCCACGAGGTACCGCACCAGGGAGTTCTGCGGCGAAAGATCAAGGATGTAGTATTTCATGATCCACGCCGGGACGATCAGGATCGGCTCCGCGTGGACGGACGGCGTCTGCGCAGAATACTGGATGAGCTCGATCAGCCGATTGCGGAACACTACTTTTCCGGGCGTGACGGCGACCTGCTTGCCTGGTTTGAATCGTTCGGCACTGACGGGACGGCCGCCGCGGAGCATGCGCTCGAGATCCTCGCACCAGTTCCTGAAACCGCGTACGAGATTCTGACCCGATTCAGCGCGTGTCTGTTCGAGCAGCTCGGGGTTGGTGTGCAGAAAATTCGCGGGCGATGCACCATCGAGTATCTGCCGGCTGACGAAGCTCGTGAGGCGCGCGTTTCGCTCGGACGTCCCCGATCCTGCGCTCAGCGCCTCTTGCCACCACGACACCCAATTCCCGTATGCGTGCGCAAAGACGTTGAACGGCCACTCGTTCCACGAACCACCGCCGAATTCAGGATAGTCATGCTGGTGACTCAGCGGCTGGCATCCAACCGCGCGCACGGCAAACTGCCAGCCTTCCAAAGCCTTCTCGATTGCGCTTTGTGCAAGTGCGAGTCGCTTGTCCGGCTTGGCGGCGACCTGCAGATACCAATCCCACCAGGCTCGCGCATAGTCATCCGGTGCGAGTCCGCCGGTGACCAGAGCGAGCTGCGCGTATAACGCCCGTTCGATCTGCAGCCGTAGCTCGGAGTCCGTTCCGATGGGCGACCGTCGGATTTCAACATCCTTGACAGGGGCGCTGGGTTCGGACGATTTCTTTGCCACTGTGACGAAGCTCCAGGGGCGGTCGAGGCGCCCCTGGTTTTACAATGACCTCGGGCCTTTGGCGCGCGTATTCACGCCGCCTTTTTTGTCGACTCGGCAGGCCTCGTCCCTACGTCCCCGGCCATCCGGGTGACGGAGCTCTGTGCCTCGACAGTGGCACTCACAACTTCCTGGGTCCGGGTGCGAAGCTTCTCACCGAGCTTCACACCGAGTTCGGTTGATTTTGCGAGATAGTCGCCGGGTGACTTCGCATCAAGCGCGACGTGCGCTTGAGCCAGGCTCGACTCTAGAACATCACCGGCAATGGCGTACTGCAAACGTGCGATGCGGTCCATAGACTTGACACATTCCTCCTGCGTGCGCAGGACTGGGGCAAAAGCGCTGCGACACGCGTCGAACCATGCATTTGGATCATAAGTAGCAGTCATGACCAACTCCTTCTTGAGATCTGTTCGGACTTGAGGGGCTGACTCTTCGAAGCATCCGGCGGCATTCGAGAATCTCGACGGTCTCAATATAACACGCAAAAGTATGCGATGCATACATTCAAGTTATCGAGACAGAATCGCGCCAATATAGGAATAACTCGCACAAATCTTGCAATGCGGTGTTGAATGCCGCACCGCATAGAGGAATGCAGCCCGCCTCAGCGCCGCGATCGCTTGGCCCGCGACTTAGGTTTCTGCGGTGCGGAGGCCGGGTGCGCCTGTGACTCATTCGCTTTCGGGGCAATCGCCGAGATCATCGCCCTCTGGATCTTTGACCACAATTCCATGTTTTCACGGGCGAGATTCGCAAGCGGTGCGGTGGGCGTCTCGAGAACCTTGGCCATTTCGGCCTGCATGGCCTTCTGCTGCCGCAGCAAGGCTCCGATGTTCTGCTCCAGGTAGCGGGTCAACATTTCCTGAATCGGGTGGCCGTAAAAGCGAATAATCGCCTCCAGCATCTGATCGCTCAGCACGGGGCGCCCGAACTGCTCCTGGCTGGCGATAATGTGCAACAGCGTGGCACGGGTGAGGTCCTCGCCGCTTTTGTCATCGACGACTCTCACCTTTGCGCCCCCGACAATCACATTGCGGATGTCCACGAGCGTCACGTGCCGGCTCGCTGTCGCATCGTAGAGGCGTCGGTTCGCGTACTTCCGGATCAGATGCTCTTCATCCACTGTTGCAGTCTCCTGTCGCGTGCGAGATCGTTGGTACAGCGAGCCGCAACATCATACGGCTCAAGTATGCGCTGCACAACGCGTGACACGAGCCCGTCAAAATAACTCCGTCCAACAGGGTGCAGATCTTCTGACACGCTGGGTAGACTTGCAGCATCGGCTCGCGTCGTATTGGGCCGAAATTGGCGATGCGGCGGCGCAGCGCTTTGCCAAGCGCCTGCCGCCCATGCGTAGCGCAATTGGATCTATTTGCAGCGCGCGAGCGATCTACTCCCTCTGGATCGACTGCGCGGAGGAGGCCTACGCCCGGGTGGTCCATAGCGAAAGGTTCTGCAGGCTGCAGGCGGAATTGGTCAACACGTTCAATGCCATGCGGTTGGCTGAGGTGGGTCTGTCTCGAGAGCTGCTGCAGCCGGCTGCCAGTGCTTCGCACGGTTGGCGCGCTGCAGGCGATGCCGACGAGGATTGTGCCGGCTGCTCCCGCAGGGACGTCGTCTGGAGGAAGGATAAAGTCACGCTTTACCGCTACGAACGGATCACCGGCGCAGCCCCGGTCAGACCGCTGCTCATCTGTTTCGCTCTGGTGAACCGCCCATATGTACTCGACCTGCAGTCGGATCGATCGTTCGTGCGGAGGTTGCTCAGTGCAGGTCTGGACGTTTATGTCATCGATTGGGGCTATCCGGACAGTGGTGATCGCGCCTTGGGTTTGCACGACTACATCGAAGGTTATCTGCGAAGCTGCGTCCTGCACATCCTCGGCGAGCATGGCATCGACAGCCTTAACCTCATCGGTATCTGCCAGGGAGGAACTTTCAGCCTCTGCTATACGGCATTGCATCCCGAGCACATTCGCACCCTCACGACCATTGCGACCGCCGTTGACTTCCAGACACCCGCAGACCTGCTCTCCAAATGGAGTCGCGAGGTCGATACGGACCTGCTGAACCGCGCGGGAAATATGCCGGGCGAGTTAATGAATGCCGTTTATCTGTCACTGGCGCCGTTTCGTCTCACTCAGCACAAGTACGTCGAGCTACTCGAACGATCGGGCGACGCACAATACCTGGAACGTTTCATGCGCATGGAAAAATGGATCTTTGATTGTCCGGATCAGGCTGCCGCTGCCCTGGCCCAGTTCGTGAAATGGTTCTATCAGGAAAATCGACTGGCCCGCGGTACCCTGCGCCTCGGCCGCCGCAGGGTCAATTTGGCGAACATCGTGCAGCCGGTATTCAACATCTATGCGATTAAGGATCACCTGGTGCCGCCGGGCGCTTCGATTCCACTTCAGCGGCTGATCGGAAGCCCGGACTACACGGCTTTCGCGAGCGACACCGGGCACATCGGAATCTTCGTGAGCCGCCGTGCTGCTCAGGAAGTGCCGCGGCGTATCGTCAAATGGCTTCGAATGCGAAATTCCTGACGCACGACATCAAAGTTTGCACCGCACGCCTGGTTGGAATTGAGCGCAAACGCCGTGGTGCTCGAACCCGCCCGCGTGTTAGCATCCAAGACCCGCATCGGCCAACAGGCCGGCCACCGAGCTGAAGGAAGTTTTCAGCGCCAGCGCCAGCACCGCACCGGGAGATCTGACATGCAATTGCCGCAGTTTCCGAGCCCACGTACGCCTCCAGGGGTTGCATCGCAAGACAAGCATCGGAGCCGATGGAAACTGGGTCAGTTCACGTGGCCGATTTGGCACGGCAGCTCGACCGCGGACAAGTTGGTGCCAGGCACCTCGAGTCCGATCAACTCGAGCCTGCACGGCTCGACTCGGCAGGGCGCTAGCTTGGACGGCGAGAGCCCGCTGCCAGAGTTCTTCGCGGCTGCGTTACTGCAGGAGTGCGAGCTTCATGACGCCGTGCTCCTCGAAGCACGCCGACGCCTTGAGGCCTTGGAGGTTGATCCCGAGACGGACGAGTTTACGCTTGTCATCGCCCGCCACGAAGTATTCAGGCGCAAGCGCAGTATCGCGCGGACGTTCACGAGCTGAGAATGCAGCGCTCCGCAGCAGCTGCAACATCTGATTCAAGGGGCGGGCCTGTGTCTGAATGCCGTTTGCTGCTGTCGCGAAGCTGTAATACTGTTTTGTCAGGATTTGCACGGCGACGAGGAATCGATGCGCCCGCCTTCGAGGCGAGCTGCACTGCGACAGCCAGCACGGATCATGACATGCGCTTCATCACTGCATGGGTAGCACACACGCGTGGCGTAGAGCATGACGAGTCGGTCGAATTTTCGTGTTGTTGTACCCGAGAAACGTGCTCGCATACGGTGGACTGAGATATGCATGTGTCCAACAGTCACTCCAAGCAGGCACCCATGGTGCCGGCACCTGTAGCCGAGGCACGGCCATGCGGCACTCCTGAACTGTCGGTTGGCGCTACGCTTGCCACAGAGGGGCGCTTGGCGCGGTCGGGGCAGTCTGCACAGTATTTTGTCGAGCCGACCCGACTCGCACCCGCGACCGATTCGGTGGATGAGGTGGAGGCTCGCTTGATACTCGCGATTCGCCATCGGGAATACGTGGCCCACCGTGCGCTCGAAGAGCTCTTTGAGAGCGGCGAGGCAGGGTTCCTCTCGATCTGACGCGTTGCGGCGCGTTACTTCGTCGCGGCGGCGCGAGATCCCATGATCGGGGCAGCAGCCGTGTATGGCAGCGCCTTGGGTGTCGCAGTCAAGCGCACCCATTCATCACCCGGTTATGCAGCAGACACTTGTCTGACGCGCCACTAGTCTCGCAGATTGTCGGCCGTTGAATCTGCCTCGAGGAATCGCCGGGTATTCGCGCGTGCTCTGGTCACGCCTCGCCGCATAGCTCCCTCCGCGCGGAAACCCCTTGCAGCTGCGTGTGTGATCTGTTGAGCATGGCGCCTAGCCCGGGCGACCACGGCGGGCCACGGGTTTCCTCCCTTGGTACGTGTTGTCTCGCACGCGAGCGTGATCAACTCGCGCGGTGGAGTTGTCGCCGCAGCTGAGCCGCAGTCTGCTATGTATGCGATGCATAGAAAATAAATAGCTCCACATGAACCATGGTCTTGCTAACAAGGAGTCCATGCTACCGTAGCATAAACAATACGTTATAGATGCATTGATGAGACCCGGTTGCGCGCGGCGGCTGCACGTATTGTGCGACGCGTACTCAAGGAATACCATGGTGTCGGCACCAGAGGCGTCGCGCGTGTCGCAAGGGCAAGTGCGCAAATGCAACAGTCGAAGCGGGGCGTCTTGAGTTCGCAAGCGAGGAGTATGAGGGCGTGGAGATTCGGGCTAAGACTGTTCTCATCACGGGCGCCGGCCGCGGTATCGGCCGCGCGCTGGCGATTCACTTCGCTGGCAAGGGCGCCAATCTCGCGCTGCTCGACACTAACAGTGTCGACGTGGACGAAACCGCGGCAATCTGCGCCCACGAGAGAGTAATGGTGCGCGGCTATGTTGCGAACGTTTCCGAGGAGGGCATCATCGGCACGACGTTCGATCAAATCGTGGCGGACTTCGGCCGCCTCGACGGTCTCATCAACAATGCCGGCATCGTCAGAGATTCGATGTTGGTGAAGGTCAAGGACGGACAAGTGACCGGGAGGATGACGCTCGCTCAATGGCAGGCGGTCATCGACGTCAACCTTACGGGAGTGTTTCTGTGCGCCCGGGAAGCTGCCGGGCACATGATAAGAGCCAACAGCGGCGGAGTGATCGTCAATATATCGAGCATCTCTCGTGCCGGAAATGTCGGGCAGACAAACTACAGTGCGGCCAAGGCAGGGGTCATGGCCATGACGGTGGTTTGGGCGAAGGAGTTGGCGCGCCATGGGATCCGGGTGGGCGCTGTCGCACCCGGATTCACCCGCAGCCCCATGGTCGAAGAGATGAAGCAGGAGATTCTCGCGAAGGTGATTGCACCCGTTCCGCTCCGGCGCCTCGGGGAAGCCGAAGAGATCTCGCACGCCGTGAGTTTCATATTCGAAAACGACTTTTTCACGGGGCGTTGTCTGGAAATCGACGGGGGGCTCCGGTTGTAAATTGCGTAACTCTGGCAGGTGCATCGAGGCGGTGCCCGGCGGGTCGCGGTCATGAACGCCGACGCTGTACGAGAAGTCCGTACGAGCGCACGGCGCTGTCACGGCAAGCGGACGCATTGATCGCACATGAGCTAGCGGGCGGCTACGTCCCACGCGGTCTCAAGCGTGCCGCGTACAATCGGGCACAGCGGTTACGGATTTCACCACTGGGGAGTAGCCAGCGCGGACGTCGATGCGGACATCAGGCGCTACGAGGCGACCCAAACCGGTCAGACGAGATTTCCTGATAGCGGCCGGTCAGAATCCAGCCAGGAGTCACTCCGACGACCGCTGTCCGCTGCCCGAGTAAGTTTGGCGGGTTCACGCTGCCCCCCCCCGAGCACTCAAACCATCCGAAGATGGCCGTCAATAACAAGCCCAGTTTGCAACTTAACTACATTGCGTACAAGCGCCAACAGGATCCGAACGGATCTAACTAGTGCTGTTGTCCGACGCACTCTTGTTCGACTCGCTTCTCAAATTCGCGCGGCGGTTTGCCACGCGGGGACAGACGTCCCGCAACGACGTCGTTAAAACCATTCTCGGAGCCACGTGGGTATATACGCCCGGGTTGGATGCCATCAATTTGGGGCACCGGTTGAGTCTTCCTATAGAGAGCGATCACGTAAGAGGAATTCGCCAGACGTCTGGCGAATTTGCACCGGACCCTGAGAACTGCCGGATCTCTGCCGATCGGGGTCGGTGGCCGTGTCATGTGTACTCACTCTTGGCCGCGGTCCAGTGCTAAGGTGCGCATACTGGTCTCTAAAGTGGCGCCAAGAAGATAAGATCGGTCTATGAGAAACCCTATCGACTTCCTGCCCTGGATGCGCGTTCTCGTGATGGCGATGCTTTGCCCCGCAGCGGCAGGCTCCGCGGCAGAGCCGAAACCCATCCCCGTGCGCGTGGTCGTGGTCACCACCTTTGAGCTGGGGCACGATACGGGAGACAAACCCGGAGAGTTCCAGGCCTGGGCCGAACGGCTGCCACTGCCGCAAACCATTGCCTTTCCCCAAGGGTATCGGGCGCTGCGCTACGACCCCGACAAACAGGTGCTGGGAATTGTCACCGGGGAGGGCTCGTTGCATGGTGCTGCTTCAATCATGGCGCTGGGCATGGACCCTCGATTCGATCTGTCGAGGGCCTATTGGTTGGTCGCCGGCATCGCCGGTGTTGATCCCAACGCCGCTTCGGTCGGATCGGCCGCCTGGGCGGAATGGTTGATCGACCGCGATCTGAATTTCGAGATTGACGCCCGCGAGATCCCTGCCGATTGGCCCACTGGCCACGTGCCGCTCGGTCGTACTAAACCCTATGAACTTCCGGCGCCCGCGCTGGAACGGAGCTCTGGCACCAACGGCTATCACTTGAATGCCGGGCTGGTGAACTGGGCCTATAATTTCACCAAGTTGGTGCATTTGGACGACACGCCGGCGCTGCAGAAGATTCGTACCGGTTATCCCGACTACCCGAACGCGCAAAAGCCACCTTTCGTGCTCAAGGGTGACGAAGTGGTGGCATCGGATTGGTGGATCGGCAAGATCATGACCACCCAGGCCGAACAGTGGACCCAATACTGGACCGATGGCAAAGGCCATCTCGCCACCACAGCCATGGAGGATTGCGGTGTTCTGCAATCCCTGACTTTCCTCGCTCAGGCCAAGAAAGTGCGCCTCGACCGTGTGTTGGTGCTGCGCACCGCTGCAAACTACACCTTGCCGCCACGGGGTGAAACCGCTGCCCAGTTGCTGGCTCAGGAGGCCAACGAGGACGACGTGCTGTCGGCCTACATGCCGTCACTTGAAGCGGCTTACAGAGTGGGGAGTCCAGTAGTGAACGAACTCGTCACCCATTGGGAAAAGTATCGCGACCAAACTCCTGCGGGAGCTCCCTGAGGATCCACGGCGATCGACTTATGAACTCCTTCACGATCTACCACAACCCCAAGTGCTCCAAGAGTCGGGAGACCCTCGCTCTGCTTCAGGAGCACGGCATCCAGCCCAAGGTGATCGAATATCTGAAGACTCCTCCCACAGCGGCGGAGCTCGAAGCGATCATCGCCAGGCTCGGTATGACGCCCGAGCAGCTTGTCCGAAAGGGCGAGGACATCTACAAGGCGAATTACGCCGGACGGAAGCTGACCGATGCGCATTGGATTGAGGCCATGGTCAGCCATCCCATACTGATCGAGCGGCCCATCGTCGTGTCCGGAAACCGCGCTGTGATTGGTCGGCCGCCGCAAAACATAAACCAACTGTTGGCAAAATAGCAGACGCGAGCCGCCAGCGGCCTGTCGGTGCGTTCCGATCGTGGAGATCTAATAGCGCTGAACCACGACGGCGATTTCTCGATCCCCTATGACGGCGGTATCTTGCTTTCGGACCAACCGAGCGTCGGAAGGGTACGCGATTTCCAGCGTCGTTGGGCTCAACCATTGGAGCCGAAGCTTCTGGTAATCGCACTCGACGTCGAGCACAACCGGTCTGCCGCCATCGATGGCTGCCAAGACGAAAACATTCGACCTTGGAGCGATGCGGGTACCGAAACCCACTGACTGAGCTTCACAGTAGCCATCCGGCGATGTGGCAATTAAACGCGGCGGCACGCGCTCCTTGCGCAGCTTAGGAATTCTCGGCACCGGTTGAGACCGGGACAACTGCTGACTAAGTCGCCTCAATGTCGACGCGCGTCTATGCTCGTGTGGCGAGCCGCGCCAGCGAGCGAGGTCTGAGCCGCTCTCGATGACCTCGAGGGCGCCCTTGAGAACCTGCGGCTGCAGACATCCGTATCGCCACTGCGTCGCAGCGAGTGCTAGCCAAAATACTGGCCCCTCGTCGGACTGCTTCAGCGAGTCCTGCCAAGCAGTAAGCATTTCCTTGGTCGCGGCCGCGGCGTCCCGAGTCTCCGCAAACATCCGGGTGAACTGTTTCCGCACATCATGTGCAGTATCGTCGTCGAATAGACCGGGGCCGTCCGCGCTCATTTGGTTGCCGCTATGGGTTTCGGTTTTTGTTGCTCGATTTAACTGAGGATCGTCTGCAGTCAGACCCGGCCGACCTCGGGGTTGTGCTGCTGGATCGCGACGTAACAGCAAAATCCGGCAAGTAATCCGAATGCGATACCTGGCATGAATGATAATACCGCTTCAAGCGGCCTGACTGTCTTGATGTAGCCTGATTGAATTCCGGTTACTACCGACCAAGCGTAAATCACTGCAAAGACGAGTGAGAGCGCACACACCAGGACGCTTCCCCATTTCTTGCGCAGAGCGATTCCGATCGCCGCTAACAGCACGCTGACCGAAAATGGTACCTGCCACCACGCATGAGAATTAACGGTCTCAAACGCGGCAAAGATTCCATAGGTCGACAGCAATAGCACGCTCATGGTGCGTCTGTAGGCTAGGGAATGCTTTCCGAGTAGAAACATGAATGCGATGAACAAAACGGGAATTAGAAGAAGCCACGTCGGTAGCAAGCGGTGTCCACAGAGCCATTCCTTCCAAGGTTGCTCGAGAGTTCCGGACGGGCAGGCCGACACTTGGCCGTAGAGCGAGGCGAAGAAGGCGCCATATAGCGCGATCAGAACTCGAATGAACGACTTCATTCCGTTGGCCCATCAGTAAGGTTTTGTTCTGCGAGCGACTGGCCGCCGCCGGTTCGCGATATTCCCTTCACGGCTCACCGTCGGCGATCGCTCCGCCTGCTTGCTGCGAACGTAGCGGAACATATGAAAGGCCGCAAGCCGCACATAAACCTGAGGTTCGTGCGCAAGAAGGCCGGTAGTGACTTCGGTTCGAGAACCCCAGGGACTCCGGGAGATCGATGCTGCCGAGGTGCGAGAGCCTCGGGCGGTCCGGTATCGATTTCGACCACACGCGAAAGAGCGCTGGCAGTCGCAGGGACCGCACGCGGCGGCGTAGGGGTCGAATGGCAGGTTGGCTTGACGCTGGTCAAAAGCGGACAGGGACCTTCGGCTGGGGGTGGGAGGGGGTCGCCGCACCCGGTCCGGTTTGAGGTCCGCCGCAGGACCTCCATAACGATGGATTCGGCTTCGCTGATGGGCGGGGGAGTCTTCATGGGGCGATCTGATTACACGCGTAAACGTGGACGTCAAGCGGGGAGTTCATGCAGTGCGTTGTCGGCGCCTCGTGGATGCGACACGCCGCGACTCTATGGCTGGCTGCGTAGCGCCTTTCGCCCAGCGATCGTGTTGATTCCGGAGGGGCTCGCTGGAAAAAAGGCGCTACGGCCGTCTGGTGTTGTTAGGGTGAGAATTCAACGATCGACAGTAAGTTACCGTCAGGATCTCGGAACCAAATGACCCTCGTCCCGTCAGGCGTTATAACGATGCCACGTTCATCGTGGGGGAAGCCAGGAAATCGCTCCCAATTGACACCGCGCTTGCCGAGCTCTGTAATGATTGCGTCCAAGTGTTCGACAGCGAATCCCAGTACAGTATGAGCAGTGGGCTGGGTTGAGGGCACTGGAGAAACTCTGAGATCCGACCCACTGACAGCGTAGACCAGCGCGCCGTCGGACTTCCTGCGGAAAGGTAGCCCCAGCATTTCAGTGTAAAATCGTTCCGCCTCCGCGATGCGCGAGGTCCAAATAATCGTCTGCAATCTTGATTGTCCAAGCATGAGCCGCTCCTCACTGTTGATGAACCCTTAAGGGCAACAAAAAGAGGGAGTCAACTCAAGGCCCGGGAAGCGACGGCTATTATCGGTGGAGACGAAAAAGCCGCGACGAGCGCGGCTTCAGATTGAGCATCATCCTATTCGTAACGCGATGACTCGTCAACGCCGTGCGATAACGGTCAGAGGTCGTTGAGGGATCGTCCTGATATTGTTCCGAACAGCGATCCAAAGCCGCCTGTCGCGAGTGGTTGGTAGCGGGCAGGAAATGGAGGGAATATTATTAGTCTATGGTTTTCTGCAAGGGAAGCGTGCGTGGGCAATACCAAAGCTGGTCTGGTGGGAGGGCTCGCGCGTTGCGTTATGATTCGCACGCTCCTTCTTGTATTTCTCCTGTCGTTGCAGTGGCTCGTTCCGGCCAGCGCGGCCACTGATTGCACCGTCGTCGATCTGATGCCCCCGTTTTGGCAGGCATTGGCGGGAAAAGATCCTGCGGCGCAGATGCGTACTGCGGTAATCGATCCTCACCCGGAGCTCTACAACGATAACTATGTTCGCTTGCCCACCGCCGCGAAGTGGGAGGACAAGCTGGCGCATGAGAAGACATACGACCAAGCCCACCGACTGGAAGTCACCGCCGCCGAACAATACCTCGCTGCGAACGTGCCCCGCTACATGCAAGAGTTCCGGCAAACCTTCCCGGACTACCGTTGTGATTTCACGTTCTACATTGCACCAAGCTTTGGCAGCATGGATGGCGCGGCCGCCACGGTGAACGGCCAACACCGCATCATCTTTGCGCCGGACGTAATTCCCCGTTTGCACAAGTTGAATGAACTGAAGGTCCTAATCGATCACGAGACCTTCCATATCTACCAGCACCAGGTGACCGGTGTATTTGGAGCCACTGAGGAGGTTATTCCGACCATGGAGGAGGCGCTGTGGGGCGAAGGGCTGGCAACTTTCGTGAGCTGGCGCATGAACCCCGCTGTCAGTCTCGACGTCGCGCTCTTGCAGCCCGGCATTCCGGAGGGCGCGCGTGCACATATGCCCGCTATAGCCACTGAGTTGCTCACGCATCTCGAGGAGAGGGATGAGTCGACATATGCTCGCTATTTCGAGGCTGGCAAGCCGCCTGATGGCTATCCGCCGCGAGCCGGATACTACGTGGGTGTTTTGATAGCTCAGAATTTGTCTAAGCGCTATACCTTACGCCAATTGGCGCACCTAAAAGGGTCCGTGCTACACAGTGCCATCGTGTCGGAGTTGCAGCAGCTCCGAAGGTCTACCGGCGCCGCGACTGTCGTGCCTAAAGGTACTTGAGCAGGATCGCAGGTTGCGCCGCCAAGTCGTCCGAGTTAGCGCGGCGACAACGTTTCCATGACATACGTCATGGGCGGATAGTCGAGGCTGCCGGCGCGTCGTTCAGCAAGCCATCCGAGATCACAAGCGTGCGGGCGGAGTGGTCGCATTCCGCTTCATTCCGGTTGCGCATTTCCCGCTGCGTTGCACTTCTGCTCAGCCAGAGCGGCCAGAACCTCAGGAAAGTCCGAGGAGATCGCGGCGCCGATTTCGGCGGCATCCGGCCCTTCCGCCTCAACGGAGTAGGTCACCCGTGTGGATGCCGGTCCAAGACGTTGTATCCGGTGCGTAACCCGGACTGTCAGTTCCCCGACGCGAGTCTCGTCCACGAAGCATTCGTTTTCGCGCACCTCGATCAAACAGGAACGTAGCGTATCCTGCCCCGGCGGTTTCATCGAAAACCACGTGCCGCTCGCAAACGGCCCGTCTATCTCGAGCGATTCGATGCCCGCGTTCCAGGTCTGCCATGTGCCGACGTCACGGAATATCTGCCAAATCATCTCCACGGTGGCCGACGTCTCCACGGCGAACTGAGTCTGCCACGTTGCTCGCGCACTCATCGTCAGTCACTCCGTTCAAATTTCAAGTGCGCTCATTATAAGCACACACATACACTCCGATTTCAACTGCATGCGTTGGACGACGAGTACGCCGTAAAGACCGGACGCAAATACTTGACGCTCGCCCTGCGGCGTGAGCTTCCATACGAAGTCGCCAAAATCCGCGAGATACAGTAACTCGGGACGTCCGGGTGCATGATGCGAGTGATCAACCAATCAGTGTGCTGTAGGAATAGTTGAGCACCCTCTCGCCGGGCAAATTGCGTGGCGGGCACGCTAAGGCTGTCTCCCGCCACCGACGTCTTCTGGATTCGTGCTGAGCCGAGGTGGTTCTTGTCTTGGGCAATTCCTTGAAACCTCGATTCGCCATATAGCCGCGCCCTGCGCAGCAGGAAATACAAGGGGAAGCTCTGCGTCTATTGCGCCGGTGATCGCGTGACGACGGGTGATCACGTGCGGCGAGCTCGCTCGTTTCACGAGGAGGGTTCAAGGAGGTTCTAAGGCAGAAATATAAATAAAATCAACGATATATAAGTCATTGATGCGTGGCTTTTTGCCCCAACTTATGTTGCAGGCGGCGGTTCGCGAGATTTGCGAAAAGATGGCTTAGAAACTTGCAACTTACCGAGAAAACTCGCATGCTTTTCTTAAGCTCCGTCTAGCGTCCCACACCAGGCAATCAAAGCCAAAATGTCGTGCTAGGCGGGGCTTTTTTGTTTTGGGCCGATCGCTTCCCATAGCAGTAACCCTTCGGCTCTCCACCGCGGCCTGGGATCCGGTCCAGTTTTTCCGTACATGCTCGTGACCTCGTTAACCAGAGGGCCACGGCCAACCTGCCGATCCCGCGCAACTGGAATAATGATGGGCGAACCGGCATTCGACTCGTACGTAAAGACGACCACGCTTTCAGAGTGCGACGCTGAGGTGTAAATCGCCTGCGGAGTCTCGAGCATCGCTGGAATCCTTTCGATCTGTCCCTGCGCCAGTCCGTGATCGAAGAAAATCTTGCCGATGGTCTTAGCCTTTATAACGACCCGCAAATCGGGAAATCCAACATCCAATAACCTCTGCGAAGTCGCGCAAACTTCGAGCACCAGTTCATGCCGCGGTTTTCCCTCAACTTCCGCCTTCACGACTAGGTCAACCAGCGTCTCGTAATTCGTTTTCAATCTCGTTTCGCGGGGTGCCGGTTGAATATTAAAATTATAACATGGTGAAACTAGGCAAGTTCTTCTTCAGGGACCGTCTGGGGGGGGGGCGCAAATCGCGCTTCCAACCCCTTGTCACGATTGCAGGAGGAGGGGTGCCCTCTGCGGTGATGGGGGTGCCACCCTAACTCTCCTTAACGTGCACACTGCAGAACATCCACGCGTTCCCAACGTCGACAGGAGCCTCTCCGGTTGCGTGCATTTCTCCGGATCACACATCGATTACTCGGTTGCAAGCGTCGGAGCCCACCGTCAACCCCGTAAGGACACATGATCGGAAGGGATCTCCACGCGGTCGGCCTAACAGCCAGGCATTCGCCCGAAAGCACCGGTAAATCTTAACGGGCCGGGCGGCCCACGTCCCACGCAGTTCAAGCGTGCCGCGTACAACCGGGCACAGCGACTCGCTGGGCGACGGGAGATGATGGAGGGTTGGGCGGACTACCGGACTACCTCGATTCGTTGCGTGCGTGTGCGGACGTCGTTCCGCTGCTTCGGTGTGTCTAGATCCGGGCGACGCTTCCACAGCCACGCGCTTGCAACGCGTTGCTATTGCAACACCTCTAGAGGGGCCGGTTTTGAAGCGTTACCTACCTTGACCGCAAAACGGTACTCCGCCAAGTGGAGTGGCAGGGCTTTGGAGTTCGGGCCAGCGTCCGCGCCCTGGAACAGCAGCAGAATACTGCTACCGCAGAGAGCCCTGTCTCCAAACCGCCAGTAGCAGCGAAGGTTGCCCCGCTGCCGGACCGTCCAGCCCTCCAAACTCTGCAACAGTCAATTCAGGGACTAATTGCAAACCTTCCCCAACAGGAACGCGAAGCTGCGTTGATAAGGGGGCTCACAATCGCCCGGCTAGTCGGCCAACACGAGTTTGTGTACAACCGCATTTTCGGGAGCCAGATTGCCGGACTGAAGCGACTGGACGAACTTGGCTCAGTAACGACTGCTCAAGCTCGCGATTTCTTCGAAAATCACGAAAAGCAATTCCCAGCTCTTGAGAAATACGGATTTGACAACTGGCTGGGTTTCATGCTCAACAATGAATTGGTAGCGCGTGAAGGGGGCAACTTGAAGATAACCGTCTACGGACACGATTTTCTCGTGTATCTAGTTGAGGCCCGGTTAGTCGAATCCAGGCCCCTTTGAGTTACGAGTTTCAAGCCGCTCTGGCGCTTCATATCCAACAGGTTACCAGTCCAGCGCCCGCCGGAAAGCACCACAACACTTGTTGGATGCTTCCACGGTGACGCTCACTCCAGCGCCGGGCACCTTGGGGCGGTCCTGGCCAACGGGGATTGGCGCCAGCGCGTAGCTATACTCCCGCAGCCGGTCCAGGGCGTCCGCGTCACCCCAGGTGAGTTTGGGCCATGGGCGGCAGCCGCACCGGCTTTATGGGACGTGCGGGCGTAGGCGGAGCCACACAGGCTGCTGCGCAGACAGGTAGCCGTTAAGGTCCGCAGTTCGTCGCCACATCCCCGGATGAGCCAATTGTCGTGACGCTGTCGCGACAATTGATCTGCTCCCACTTCGTTCGCTGCTGCTCCGCGGCCATTCATCGC
>Ga0307511_10003578_pt1 | contig 15920 bp, 13 predicted proteins | sample 13_EM_MG_FD_200266 | JGI IMG/M metagenome (GOLD analysis project Ga0307511, IMG submission 200266) | Populus trichocarpa ectomycorrhiza microbial communities from riparian zone in the Pacific Northwest, United States - 13_EM | ecosystem: Host-associated > Plants > Roots > Unclassified | place... | reverse complement strand
ACAATTTTCTTTTTTTTTTTTTTTTTTTTTTCATGTGTGTGTGTGTGTATATATATATATATAATCAAATTGATATGATACATGGACATATGGTAATTTTAATTCCTAAACTGCAAGGTCCCTGACAAATAAAAAATTGAAAGGAGTTTGGACCTTGCCTCTTTAAAAGAGAGCTTTGCCATTGCTTCTTGCTAGTAGTTCCAACTTCCACCTACAAACCTGGCTTCTTGGCTTCACTTTTGCATGGATGGGTCATCTAGATTAGAGTCATCGAGATTTTAATGGATCAATTGCTTAAACAATCAAAATATTAATTCGGAATGGATTGGTGCCAGATCTACTGGTTAGCTGGTTCAACCAGCCTTACCTTTTATATAAACAATGTTATGTATCCAATTTCTTCCACCAGTTGCTACAATGAGGTAGACACCCTAAACTGAATGTTTTTTTGCAACCTGACCTTCCTGTTGGAGCTTCGGAGGTAGGTTTAATGATTGTATTCATGATTCATGCTTCAAACTAAAAGAAGCAACCTCAGAATTTCACTGCTTGGGGTAGTTCTTTCCCTGTCTTTGATTAGCACTGATGATGGTGGAACTTCCATTGCAAACTGTCTTTTATTCTTTTCTTTTGCTTCTGGAAGAGCTTGGTCAAACAATAGAAAACACATTGAATGTAGTTAGATCTGTTTTTGTTTGAGAGCCTTGACTTGCTGTTATAAATGTGTGGTTGGGAGAAGATTTAGCTAGAGTACTAGATGATTGCTAGGATTGCTGCCACTCTCCTCTCCCTTTCCCGCTTCTTTCCTGAATGCTTTTCAAAACCTGCTTAAAATATGGAGGATCATAATTAGATGTGGGAGTGTAAAACTATGAGAACTGTGGTAATAACAACTGTCTAAACATGATATTTCTCGTTTAGGTTTTGTGCTACCCTTCTACAAGTGTCTATTATCTCACTCACCCCTTGCTTCGTTTGGTGAACTTTTATATCTATGGACAATCATAAATTAGCCAACTTAAGTGGAAAATTGGACTTTCTATGAGAAATGAATGAATTCATATGTTATCATGCAGCAAGATCAATTTGAGCGCCTATTGCCAACCTTCATCCAGGTTATTGATCTAATGGAAGAAGAAGAATCTGAATATAGAGCTGTTCTTTCTGCTGTTTTTGAGGGCAAGCCAGTTGATTCTATTGCATCTAGGCCAAACATAGACACTGTTGCTTCAACTTCTATGGAAGCTAGCATCAATAATAAGGTTAGTTTTATTATCCTGTTATTTCTTAACCCTGATAACTAACGGGTCAAATACTAAAGACATTCTTATATTCTTCCCCAATTTCATGTCTTGCTGCCATTTCTATCAATTACATATAGTTTCAGTTTCTTACACACGTACAAATATTATGTGTGAGAGATCCTTTCAGAAGTCTTGAAAATTGGTCACTTTTGTACTCTCGCTCACACGTCCACATGTCCACATTTTCCTTTAGCTCCATGCATGATTTACTACTGTTTTATGATAACAAGTCTAGGCAGTGAGTATCAACTAAAGGCTTAGCATATTATTTAAGGAACATCACAGGTGTGAATTGAGAAATATGTGTTGTGAAACATGCTTTATTTGCAACAAGTTTTTACATGTTGCATTTCTCTTATCATTTCAGACTGAGCTTAAAAAATGGGGAAGGATTTTGAAACCGTTCTCTCGCTTAACTAATTACATGATTTATTTTGCATCATCCGCCAATTAAAAGATAACGGAATTCATCTCCCCTCCCCCTCAAATTCCATAATGAGAAGCAACAAGGGTCCATAACAAGTTCATCATGATATTCATAAAAAAATTAAAAATCACATTGGAACATTGATCAGGAAATATCAAGCTCTCAGCCTATCTTGTTAGATTAATGATTCACTCTGAACTACATACAGCTGCATGTAATCTTCATTTGTTTACTGTTTATAATGTAGAAATATCTGTCGCACAAATCTACGTCTGCTCAAATAAGATACCTACGAGTGTCCATCCACAGAGGCATGCATGTGAGCCCAGGCACATGTTCTTGCCTAAATAGGATAGGAGCTGCTCAGAACATTCTCATGATTGAATTTTGTTTTACTTTCAGGTGCGTCTTTTAAGGACAATGCTTCAGTGGGAAGAGCAACTACGATATGAAGCAATTCTTGGGCAACCAAAGCATGAGCGGAAGTCTTATAGTAGTCTTGAATCCGGTGGCCTGGGGGAAGTGGTCATTGTATGTTGGCCTCATGGTGAAATAATCAGGTTAAGAAGTGGTAGCACTGCTGCAGATGCTGCAAGAAGAGTGGGATTTGACGGAAAGCTGGTTTTGGTTAATGGTCAGTTGGTATTACCCAATACAGAGCTCAAAGATGGTGATGTGGTTGAGGTCAGAGTTTAAATACACATTAAAAAATCAATTGTAATTGTCTGGTGTAGATAGAAGGAGAGGTAGAAGTCATAGCCATTCTTATGAAAATGTGATTGTTGTAGGGGGCAATGGAGCTTAGCATTCAATGATTACTCCATCCCTGGTTGGAGGAAATATCCTTTGCCGATAGTTGTCATGATATTAGGAGAACATATGTCAGCAACATTTATTATTTTTAATATGTTATTTTTTGCTATCTTACTATTTGTCTCTATAATAAATATATTGTTTTTCATTTATTATTTCCCCTGCAAGTTTAAAAGATTTTTTACCACGTCCTAATAATAGCACGACACCCTTTGACGAGGAAGTTCCATCAATACGGGTTGGATGAAAGTGACATTAATCTTGAGTATTGTACATAAAATTAATAGCAATAAGAAAGCATCCTTCTTCTCTACAAACGGTTTACTCGATTCCCTCCCTACATTATGAATTCTCATACCCCGGATATTGACCATGTCTAGTGGTTATGATTATAATGGATTGCTCCCTAGCCTTCAATGTAGTTTCACACTGTATGTGGTATAAGCACACTGGTGTGTTTTTCATCGTATTTCAGAAGTGTTTTTAAAAAAAATTGATTTTTTTTTTATGTTTTCAGATTTTTTGATGTGCTGATAACAAAAATAATTTTTTAAAAATAAAAAAATTATTATTTTAATATGTTTTGGAATGAAAAACATTTTGAAAAACAACTGTTACCATACTTCCAAACACGTTTTAAAAAAAAAGAAAAAGAAGCTGTATCTTTAGAAAAAGAAAAAAGAAAAAGAAGCTATATAGTTGTGCATAAGGAATTTGGAAACATGTTCAGTTATGAAATCGTACAAAGTTTGGGATGTATTTACGCCATGAGATATGTGTTTCTTGCCAAATTTTCTAATTTGTAATTCGTTTTATACATGTTTTTCATGTTAATGTCTGCGTGTCTCCATACTAGGCTGGAATTGTGTCATTCAAGGGTAATAAAGGATGAATAGACTTAGGTTACAAAAAGAAACGACGGATCCATTATCCGGAGGAAGTTGGAAAAGGTCTGCTTAAAAAAGTAAGGGGAGGGAGTTTTGGCTCGTTTCCACTATCCCAATCTAGCACCTGCATATTCGCGATGCATGGCAAAACAATCGTAATTGGACGCATATGTATTTCCCCAATAGGCCAGACTGTAGTGGTAGTTGATGAAGTTGAAAATCTATAATGATGAGGTGACTCTTTTCAAGGATGATATAGACCAGAGATTATTAGAGATGATGATTATGTTAGCTGGAAAAACTAGAAAACATGTAAAACTATACAAAATAGAAATATGAACTCTAGAGAGGAAACATATGTTCTAATTGAAAGGAATTCTCCTTTCTGATATTTCTTTGATTTTGCTTTACAAGATGATGTTATATACATAGACTTGTTGGTATAACTAACTTTAATATGTTAGTAACAAACTCTAACTAACTCTAACAAGTAACCACTTTCTATTTAGCTACAGACTTTAACTCTAATTTATCAATCACATTCTGTATATTCCAACATCTCCCCTCAAGATGAGAATGGATATTCATCATTCCCATCTTGCTAAGAAGATGATGAAAATTGAGGCAACCGAGAGGTTTGGTGAGAATATCAACCAACTAAAACCTGGAAGGAATGTGGATGATTTTGATCTAACCCTCCTGCAATTTCTCCCTAACTAGATGACAATCTAGTTGTATATGTTTAGTTCTTTCATGGTGTATTGATTGGAAGCAATTTCTGAAGCAAGTTTGCTGTCATTATACAACAATGCAACCTGAGAATGTGTTATTTTGAAATAAGCCAACAAATAAACTAACCATTGAAGCTCATATGTGGTAGTTGTTAAAGCTCTATATTCAGCTTCTGCTGAGGACCTACTGACAATAGGTTGCTTCTTTGATTTCCAAGATACTAGAGAATCCCTAAGGAAAACTGAAAAACCAGTGACACTCCTCCTAGTATCAATGCAACCACCTCAATCACTATTAGAATATGCCTTTAAATGCAAATCAGAATCCGCTTTGAGAAATAAGCGTTGACCTGGGGTTGCCTTAAGATATCGAAGGACTCTCTCTGCAGCTTGTAAGTGCATTGTATGAGGATTGAACATAAACTAGATGGGAGCTTGGACTGCATATGATAAATCTGGTTGTGTGATTGTGAGATAAAAAAGTCTTCCAATAAGTCTTCGATAGGATACATGATCAGATAATAAAGGACTAGAATCATTAGCAGTGAGTTTCAAAGTTGATTCTATAGGAAAGCTAATGGGTTTAGAATCAGAAAAACCATTGTCTTCCAACACATCTGAAGCATACTTTCTTTGGCAAAGAACAATACCTTTAGCAGATCTGGCTACTTCAATGCCTAGAAAGTATTTCAGCTTACCCAAATCTTTTATAGTAAAAGATGCATGAAGAAACCTTTTTACAGTAGCTATTTTTGCAAGATCATTGAAAGCTATGATCACATCATCAACATATATTAACAACGCCATAAAGTTGGTTGATGTTTGTCTGATGAAAAGACTGGAATCTGACTTTGCCTGACTGAAACCAAAATGCAGTAAAAAGGAAGATAACTTGGAGAACCATTGTCTAGAAGCTTGTTTCAGACCATATAAGCTCCTTTTGAGTTTACAAACTTGAGAGTCATTTGTAGTGGAAAAACCTGGTGGCAATTGCATATAAACCTCCTCATTTAAGTCTCAATGCAAGAAGGCATTATTAACATCAAGTTGATGTAAATGCCATTGTTTAACAACAACAATAGTAAGAAGAACTCTAACTGTTGTCATTTTTGCAACAGGAGAATTAGTGTAAAAAAGATCAAGTCCTTCCTGTTGAGTATAGCCCTTAGCTACTAGTCTAGCTTTGTACCTCTCAACACTGCCATCAGCCTTAAATTTCACTCGATATACCCACTTATAACCAATAACAGTTTTGTTTTGAGGCAAAATTACAAGATCCTAAGTTTGGTTTTGCTCAAGAGCTTTAATTTCATTAGTCATGGTAGTTTACCAATGAGGAATTGAGCTGGATTGTTTGTAAGACTTTGGTTAAAAAATAGATGAAATAGCAGAAGTGAAAACTTTATGTTTAAAAGATAATTTGGAATCAGACAAGGAGAATATAGAATAGGGCTTACCAGAGAAAGAGCAGCTATAAGATGCTGGATTTGCCGAATGAATCTGAGTCATATTATCACAATAATATTGCTTCAAGTAATTAGGTAAATGCTTAGTTCTTTCAGACCTTCTAAGATTAAGAGCATCATTATTTTCAAAAGGTGGAAGTTTAGGAACAAAATTTACTAAAAGTAAATCTGTAAGAGGAACAGAGTTTTGAGAAACTGATTTAGATGGGATACAAGAGATGGGTTCATAGGTTTGAGGAAAATCTGGAAACACAAAAGATGTATGAATTGTATCTGGAATAGATAGAAATGTAGATTAATGGAAAACTACTTTTCGAGAGATAAAAGTTTTGAGAGTTGATAAGTCAAGGACTTTGTACCCTTTGATGTGTGGAGGATAACCAAGAAAAATACATTTTGTGGCTCATGACTGAAATTTACCTCGGTTGCTTGTGATTGTGCTAGTAAAACATAAACAACCAAAGACTTTGAAATAGTTATAGGTTGGTGGTTTTTAAAACAGAAAATGATATGGTGTTTGATTATTGAGAATGGATGAAGGAGTACAATTGATCAAATGAGTGGCTGTTAGAATACAATTTGTCCAGTAGGGTAAAAGAAGTTTGGACTGAAACATGAGAGATCTAGCTACATTTATAGGTGTTGATGTTTTCTCTCAACCCTTCTATTTTTTTTAGGTGTTTCAACACAGGATAATTAATGAATAATGCCATTCTCTTGATAAAAAGCAGACATATTAAACTCTTGGCCATTATCTGATCTAGGAGTTTGAATATTAGTGTTAAAATGAGTATGAACATAAGCTAGAAAGTTGGTAAGAATAACTCTAGTTTCAGATTTGGATTTCATTAAAAATAACCAGGTAAATCTAGTGTGATCATCAATAATGGTAAGAAAAAAATCTATAACCAGAGTAAAAAGGAATTGAAAAAGGTTCCCAAATATCAATGTGAACTAATTGAAATGCTTGATTGGATTTATTAGTTGATAGAGGAAATGACAACCTTTTTTACTTGCTTAGCTAATGGACAGATCTCATAAACAGAATCGCAAGTAACCGTTATAGAAGAATCAAAACTACTTAGGAGATTAATTTTTGTAGTTGGAATATGGCCTAAACGAAAATGCCAAAGATTAGAGGCAACACTACATGATTCGACTAATGAACTAGAAGGTAAGCCAATAGAACTAGGAAGCATTTCAGTATTAGATTGAGCAAATGGTTTGTGAAGATGGTAGAGGCCAGATTGAACTTCAGCAAGCCTAATCATCCTCCACTTGCTTAGATCTTGCAAGATACATTTTGATTGAAGAAAAAATAATCTAATAAAATTATAAGTAGTTAATCTTGAGATAGAAACAAGATTGATATTGAAGGATGAAATATAAAGAGCATTGTGTAAAACAATATCAAGGGAAAACAGTTCCAGTAAAAACAATTGGAACCGTTTGACCATTTGGTAAATGAACATTGGAAGGTGTTTTAGGCAAAACAATTGAATAAAAAAGAGGACAACAGATCATATGATTTGTTGCTCCTATTTCAAGAATCCAAGTGAATTGATTCTGTGATAAAGAAACAATATGACAAGAAAATGAAGTACCTGATGCATATGCAACATTAGCATTAGCAGTAAAGGTTAGGTTTGAGTTAGAAATCCTATTTGCAAGAGTGATCAGATTTTGGATTTGCTCTTGAGAGAAAGTATTGTTTGCAGTGGATAATCTTTGAAAATTCTTAGCAATAGTTGATGTAGAAACAAATCTTTTTCATCTTGGGCCTTTCCATCCAGGGGGATATCCAATTAACTAAAAGCATTTATCAACAAGATCTTGAACAACCATAATGAGAGCAGATTGCATCAAACTTGCCTTTATGTTTAGTAAATCGATTGGCATATGTTGAACTTGGTCTTGAGGATTGATTCACAGATTGTTTAGCAACCATTGCTTGTGAATCAATATAAATGCCAATTGATTTTTCAAAGACCTCTGACTTTTTTTTTGCAAAAGTAAAGAAAAAAATCTACTCATAGATGGCAAATGAGATTGAAACAATAGTGGACTCCTGACTGCATAATAAGAATAATGATGACCCACAGGAAACTTGATGACATAATTTAATTGCTGTTGATCTGTCAGATGCTTTAGAATATTACATGAACAATGATAAAGATTTCCACATTTGCAACTGGGAATTGGATGATAATTGATGTATTCATACCATAAAGCCTTGAATTCACTAAAATACTCAGTGACAGATTTGGATTTCTGATAAATAGAACTTAAAGATTTCTCCAAAGAGAAAACCCCTGGTCCATCACTTTTAAGATATCTAATTCTTAGTTCTTCCCATATATCAAAAGCTGCTGTGAAGTAAAAAAGACTACCATGAATATCCTTGGCAATTGAATTCATTAGCCAAGATATAATAAGATTATTAGATCTTAGCCAGGCAACACGAAGGGAATGATCAGTGGTGATAGGCTGAACTAGAGAACCATCAACAAAAGCAATTTTATTTTTCACTGTTAAAGCAATTGACATGGATTGACTCCATGCAATGTAATTCTCACCAGTGAAGATCTCAGAGACCAGAAGAGCACCAGGGTTGTCAGAAGGATGCAAGTAGTAGTAGCCGAATGAATCATCAGAAAGATTCTGAACAAAAGCATTGGATGAATCAATATGTGTCTTAGAAGCATTATCCTCAAGATGATCAGACATCGTGAAGCTTAGAAAGATCAAGAAAATGGTGAAAAAAAATGATTTTGCTCTAATACCATGTAAAAATATACAAAATAGAAATATGAATATGAGAGAGGGAAAAATGTGTTCTGATTGAAAGGAATTGTCCTTTTTTATATTTCTTTAATTTTGCTTTACAAGATGATGCTATATATAAATATATACACACACATACATATAGACTTGCTGGTATAACTAACTTTTATCTGTTAGTAACAAACTCTAACTACTAACCACTTTCTAATTAGCTATAGACTTTAACTCTAATTTATCAATCACATTCTATATATTCCAACAAAACAAGTCCCTTTTGTAGGATAGGGGAGCTTCCCATACTTAAATTTGTACATGCATGGAGGAAAATGAGTCCAAAGAGAATGTGTTATGCGTTGTAGAGTTTCTATATGTGAAAGAAAAAAAGAGATTGGAGATGATGAATTGAGTAAAAAAATGAAGATTACAAACCTTTTACCCTAAAGCTTATGCTTTTTTATATGAACATGAACCCTAGCAACTTGCATGAAGATATGGACAAAGATGTCAATACTTTAATCACCTATAGTCTTAGACTATGATTATAGCGGAAGTATCTTTGGAGATGATGGATCACTATTGAATGCAGATATTGATGTTACGAACATTGTCTACTTGATAAAAGCAACTCCAAAGATGTGTGAGCATTTAATATGTGTACATTTTGTAACTATAGTGGGTGTGGGGTAGGTTAGGATGCCTAGAAGGACCCTAGTTTGATCTTTTCCCTTCAAGGCACATCTAATTGATAAAGGATCAAAAGTCTTTGTCTGATGGGTTGCTTAGAGACCCATTCGGGTTTGTGCCATGTTGGTGATGGTTGTTAAGGGTTGGTTGTCCATTGCGTGTAAAATTCTTGTCCATTATAGTATACAATGTGGGCTCCTTGTAAGGTCCATATGTCGTGTGTTTTAGCTTGGCTAATTAGTTGCCCACCAAGTCTTAGTGGCCTAAGGCATTAGGCTGACTAAACCTTTGTGCTCGGGTGGCATGTTTATTTAGTCTTAATGAACAACCTTTACGTCGTTAAACACAGCTGGGATAGCGCCATTGACTACTAGATCTTGTCATGGATAACTGTCTAGAGCAAATATCCCAATGGGTTGATGAGATGCTTATACAAGTGAATTGGATTATGTGTACATATGAGAAGAGTAGAAAAGACATGTATAGGTGAGTGACTGGAATTTAGGATTGCATGTGAGAAAGTGCATGGTGTTTGTGTCTAAATGTGCACAAGTCATTTAGAAGACACATGGAGCATGTTTGGTGTTTGTGAGCACACGGGGACATGTGATAAGGAACCAAAAATCATCACTTGAGTATACATTAGAAGAAGCGCTAATCGGATTAATTATAAGGTTAAAAAAAAATTAAAAAGATATTTAATAGACTAATTCAAGATATTTAAGCCAAATAAGTTTCAAAACTTCAACAATAAATAATGAAATTTTAATTAATTTGATCCATGCAAAAGAAAGGAGACTAAGTCATTTAGCAACACTGGGCTGCAATAGTGACAAAGTCAGCAGACATGAGTTATTATTTTGGCAAGGAATCTTGATTTACCACGGACTCATAGTTAGCAGTTGATTCTTTATTTGCTAAGGAAATATAAATGGTAGCTTTTGGGAGCTTTAATTATTTGATAAATATTTTTGTGTTTTACAAGGATATAAAGGGTGTCAACAATTTTAATTCCGAGGCAAGGTTAACAACAACATAACTTATTTATACAAGCATAATTATTTTAGCAACTCTTTTAGGAACTCAATACCATACTAATTAAAATCAGATTTGAATTTTTTTATATTTATTTTACAAACTTTGATGTATTAATTTTAATTGGGTTTTACTTACATCCCATTATTCCATCAAGGTTATTTATTTTGTGAACTATAAATACCTTTTTTGAGAGGGGACAAAAAAAGACACTGTATTTTTTAGAAATAATATTGTATGTGTGAGGTTTTGGTCATACTTTTGGTTATTCATTGAACTTATCAAGAATTATTAAAGATTAATTATCTTTGTAGCGTTCATCCTTATACTTTTAGTTCTTGATTTGTTATAATTAAAAGATTAGGGTCTTTCATCCAATAATTTTGGTTTCTTACTTTAAGTAATCATTGGATTAAGTTTTCTATCAATATAATTTTAGTTTTTTTAGGTTATTTATATTTTGTTTATGAGTTCAAGGATTCTTACCTTACCATCAACATTCACATCGACATGTATTTAGCATTTGGGAGCACATGTAAGCTTGTGTTTGGTTTTTAGTAAAGTGTCTAGACATTTAGGAGAACCATGTAAAAAGTATGATGTATGTGTCTAGTGTCTATAATCATGTATGAATGTGTATCTTGGTTTAGGAGCATGTGCAGATGCCTATCTAGCATTTAGGATTTGAGTTATAAAAGGCCCCTTTTTTTTTCCTCTCTTCCATCCTTCCCTCCTCACATATTTTTGTTGCACTCCTTTTCTTTTAATGTTGAGTTTTGACATTTTTTTTTTGCAGTTTTTGGTGAATAGTAAGGATAAAGTTCTATCTAGACTCGAAGCCATCTTAAAGGCAGTGAGTCAAAAACTCCTAGGGCTTACAACTCCTATATCCTGGCACTTGGGTAAAGAAACAGCTAGCTCCTACCAAATAGGATTGGTTCTACTATCGGCTGGGCTATACCAAGCCCACTAGACATTGAATATCTATAGAAGATGATATAATCCCTTTTCTTTTCTAGGTCTAATGTTAAGGCGTACTTAAACAAGCCAATGTCGAATTGTTAGGTCAATTAGCCCAATTCCCTCCCAATATGGGAAAATTGGAGAATTCCTTTGATTCCCAGATATAGGAACTATATAAACTTTCCATGTTTATAAGTCATCTGTCTTCGTTGTTTTTACTTTTACTTCTTACAAGTTTTTTTTTTAATATCATATTTGTTTGTGTTATAGCTTGCCTAGATTCAATTCCACAATATTAAGAGATATAAGGTGAAAAAAGAGGGGGTGCGGCCACCTCTCCTTAAGATCTCTGATAAAATATGTCGTAACTATCATAAAAAGATAGAGAAATGAAAGGGCTAGTGAAGAGAATTCCTGTTTTGGAGGAACATTTAAGGTTACCCAATACAAATTTTTCTTGGGCATCTAAGAGAAAGTTGATGCCATCAAAAACTTGCAAATGTCTAAGAATATCCATATGAACTCCAAGTTCTTGTTGTGAGAAGAAAGGCAAAGAAGGAAGGAGCTTGAGTCATCCTTGACTTCAACAACTTTTGAACATGATGCTCTTACATTCGAGGTTGCACGATTAAAGAAGGTAGGCAATTCCTCTAGAGCCTTAAAGCAACATGTATGAGGATAAACAAAGATAGAGAGGATGAGGCATTGGCCTAATGGTTATCAACTCTAATTTCAGTAGACTAATAAATTAATTTAATCTAAATGAGATTATCATACTTGAAATTATTTAATGTTGTATCTATAATGTGATTGAGTTTGATGGAAACAACAATGGATTACAAATTCTTATCATGGATATTTCAAGTATTGAAGCACAACATTTTAAAAGAATGAAAAGGGATTATATAATTTTTAAGTCAAGAAGCATTATTTTTAAGAATGTTTCTTGAAGTGTGAAGATTTGAGCTTTAAGTGATCAAGATATATTTCATATGCTCGTGTGATATCAAAGGAATTTTCACCAGTGAAGGATTTATTTCTAGGTTTAGCCTTTTTTTTTCTCGGCAAGTCTTGTTCTTTAGGCCATCATTCTCTATAAAGTTAGGCACTCAAATAAAGGCAAAAACTTCATTATCCTCTTTATTAGATTCATCTAACAACCGTTTAATATGGGTGGAAAAGAAGATGGTCATAAAAAAAGGTCAATGCATGGAATTATGTTGGTTAATGATGACCTTTTTTGGCACAAGACGTAGATAAGGTTCTTAACCAACATCTCCATATTGATAAAAGAACTTCAATGTATGTTCTTTCATGCATTCACCATCTTCTTTCGAGAATTGTTTGCAAGCACTAATTTTTACGACTCTTAAAATAGGATAATCAACATCCACACAGTCTGGGTAGGGTTTGCTTTGTTTTTGCTCAATTGTATTAGTAAAGCCATTATTTATCTTTAATATATATTTTAATTTATGAATTTAATTTTTGATAAATGAATCTAGAGTAAAGATAAAGTCTATGGAACAAATACACTTTGCAAAAGAAATTATAAAGATGTTATAATTATGATATTCCTATCATGGTTGTTAAAAACGAGTTTTGACTCGTAAAATCGGGTGATTTTACGAGTCAAAAGGGATAAAATGTGTAAAATCAGGTTTAAAACTCGAAAACCGGTAAAATCGGTCAAACTCGCATAAAATGCGGTCAACCCGTAAAAAACATGAAAACCGGTCTGATTTCATGATTTGTGCTGAAATGAAAAACAAGTAAACAACTATGAACTGCCCTTTCTGCTTTACCCTTTCCCCTTTCCCCTGTTAACGTATCCATTCCCCTTTTCTGCTTTACCATTTCCCCTTTTCCCCAATCAAAATCTGCAAGAACCCCAAAATCACCAGCGGCCAAGCAGATTAAGAAATCAGACTGAGAAATCGGTCCCATTCTTCACTCTCCACTCACCAGCAGCGCCTTTGATTTTACACGTTTCGACTCTCCACTCACCAGAACGTTCTTGGCGAGAAGAAGGTAAGAATTTATTACCAAGCTTTTTTTTCTGTATGGTTTTTAATAATTGCTTGCTATCAGGTCACGAGTTTTTCATTTTGTCATGTTCTGTGTTTTATTCAATGGTGGTTTATTTGAAATGGAATCTGGTATTTGAGCATTTAGGATGCTGTTGTTGCATGATAATTATTTCCTTGCTATTTTGTGTTCTGGCATGAGAAGAAGGTAAGAATTGTTGCATAGATTTTATGATGTGGCTAGACGGTGGAAATGTTCTGGACATTGTCTGTTTTTTTCCTCTCCCAAATAATTACAACATGCTATCTTTGTGGTTTTTAAGAACCAGGTGAAAGAGAGCGAGGAAGTTTTATGTTAGTGAAATTTGCAGTTCTTGAGAAATTGTGAGGCTTTGAAGGGATGCTGAATTGTTAGAGATTTGTGGAGTTTTGTTACTCCATGGTGTTTTTCTTTATTAATTTAAAATATGTATTCTAAAATTATATCCTAATTTGGTGTTGATTTAGAAGGCAGGGGTATTAAAGGATAACCTTTTTGGGATATAGAATTATAGATTCTTTCACGTGTATTGAGCATGCTTGCTAGTTTCATGTGTATGGGAAAAGATGCTGGTGCTGCTGCATCCTATAAGTTAACCATTGGTAGTTTACATGCCATTATAGGCAATTAACTTTAAAAATATGATAGACTGATGCCTCGGTAGATTGAAAACTTAGTTTCCAAAAAAAAAAAATCTTATCATTAGCCCCATGATTTTCTGCTGTTAAATGTCAGAATTACAAAGTCATCCAAATAAAAAACAACACATCATTGCCATGATAAGCTTCTCATAAATTGAAACATCCAACAACAGCCTTGAATGTAGCATTACAGATCAGCAAAGAATAGTTGCTGGCAGGCATCCAATAAATATTGTCGTGTTGGAACTTCTGAAGAATAGAGAGAGTTGCCGCAGGAGGCCAATATGTTTTCTACATGTTTTACTGTTGCCTTGTATGCGAATGTATTATGCTAACGATTGGATGAGCTTATTTTGAATTCTTCCACCAACTTTGAGAAGCTGAAGTGCTATCGGTGAGTAACTAAGCAAGGGAAGAACATTCTAGGACATTATCTGCATAGTTATAGAAAGAAAAGAAATGTGTTTAAACATGAATTCTATTCTATACTGGTGCCAATATTGATTGATGAGTTTTATTCTTCTGCGATGTTTTCTGAATGATACTGTCTTGATTTCTCTGTGTTCCTATTCTGTCTAATATTTTATAGATGCATAATTGTATTGAGGCAAATGGATTGTTTGGTATTGAGGTTGCTAAGATAGCAAGGGATAAAAAGACTCTAGCTAAATGGTGGGATTCTTATGGGGATGAATGTCTAGAGCTACAAAAATTTGCAATTTGAGTTCCAAGCTTGACTTGTAGTTCATCTGGATGCGAGCGAAACTGGATTGCATTTGAGATGGTAAGTTTTTTTCTTCTTAATTTTAATGTTTTTATATTTGATAAGAATCTTATATGTTATCAATTTGAATTGCTTACATAGGTTTATACGAAACAAAGAAATCATTTGCACCAGAAAAAAATAAATGACTTGATATTTGTAATGTGCAATCTGAAATTAAATGATAACCAAGTCAAAAAGCAAGCTAATGATTTTGGTGAAGTTTTTTTTATCATCTCTCATCTGATGATGATTGGATAACCGAGGGAGAGAAACATGATGGTTCATCAAACTTTGATTTGCTTGGTGTCATTGATAGTACAACACGAAGGAAAAATGGTAAAGAAGATGAAAGTGACGATGAAGAAAATCTTAATGATGCTGGAATGGAGTGTCATGGAACTGAAGATGATTTAGAGATTCACAATGATGTCAATCCAGATAATTCAAGGAGCTTGGAGTTAAATATTATTGACAATATTGGTGTTGGTGTTGGTACTAGTAGTAGCACTAATGTTCATAATATCGGTGCTGGTACTAGTAGTAGCAGTAATAATCCTTTAGATGGTAATGATTTTGATGAATGTTTTAGGAATAATGAGGAAGATAAAGGCAATGAGGATGTGTTTAGTTTACATGACACACCAACAGATTGTTTGTTTTAGGTTTGTTAACTTTTAGTTAATGAAATTCTATAGACATGTATGAATTTTTGTTTGAATTATGTATTTTAAGGTATTTGGACATCTGTATTGTTTATTTCACTTTTATTTTAATTGTGTTATATTATTATTTACTACTTGACTGGATCTTGCAATTTAGTTAAAACATTTTACTTGTGATTTTATGATTTTAGTTAAAATATTTTACTTGCGATTTTACGATTTTAAGATTCGAGTTTATATTGTATGTTCTGTGTCATGTTAAAAAAGTGTTTTTGACAACTTTGATTCCTATTGTATCAAAATATTGTTTCTAAATGTTCTTGGTCAATGCTCTCTTAATCAGAGTTTTAAAACCCGGACCGGCCTGGCGGGTCGACTCGGGACCCGGCCGACCCGGGCCTGGGACCGGTCCCGGTGGAGGCAAAAACCCGCTTGGGAATTGGCCAGGCGAAACCCGGTCGACCCGGGACCCGGTCCACCCAGGTGAGACCCGATCACTTTTTTTTTATATATATTGGCAGTCATTAAACGACGTTGTTTTGGCCTTTTAAAAGGCCAAAACGCTGAAGAAGAACGTAGCAATATTGGGGACAATTGCTGCAAACCTAATTAACTCAACTCTTTGAAACCCAGCAGAGGAGCAGAGGACGTCTTGACTATTGATCGTTGTTGTTTCTCTGCGAAAAAGGT
>Ga0307511_10003577_pt1 | contig 15923 bp, 16 predicted proteins | sample 13_EM_MG_FD_200266 | JGI IMG/M metagenome (GOLD analysis project Ga0307511, IMG submission 200266) | Populus trichocarpa ectomycorrhiza microbial communities from riparian zone in the Pacific Northwest, United States - 13_EM | ecosystem: Host-associated > Plants > Roots > Unclassified | place... | reverse complement strand
CCCCCAAAAAAAAAATGTATCTCTATCGGATCTCACAACGGCCGTGATCAGAGAAAAAAACCAAGACAGCCTCTACGGCTTACATTCCATTCATTACAAGCCAACAAATCATAATAAAAGTACATAAGAACTCAATGCCTGTAGAAATCAACATGCAAACCAACATAGAGAAAGCCAAGTGCCTAAGTCAAGAGAGATCACTCCAGCTGCGCCACCACCAACATTAATATCTCCTCCGCCGACTTCCCCGCATATTGCGGCGCCTTCGCTATAAGCTGCCAGATCTCTCCATGTCTTGGCTCCACCGAGACACACTTCGATATCGCATCTTGTCGTTTCTCCTGATAACCCATTAGCACACATCCACACCGTTTTTCAGGGTAACTTGCGCAACTAACCTCTGTCCCATGCTGCAACAAAAACTTATAATACCACGCCCATGTATCTCCCAGATCACTATCCGCGAGAATCGCCTTCTCAAACCAACTCAGCGCTTTATCTAGTTTCCTCTCATACCAAAAATTCCTCGCCACTGTAACAAATAATACAGGATCGTTATCCACCTTCCTCATGGCCTCCACCATCCTTGGCTTCCTTTGGGTTCTCGCTTCCAAATACCAAATACTCTCACTCCACAGTAGCCCCGAGTTTGGACATTCCTGCAACGCCTTCGCCATAAGGGACTTCGCTTGATTCATATTACTCGCTCTTCGTTCCACCCTCACAGACTCACACCAGAGAATTGGATTCTTTGGAATAGCAAGTCGTGCTCGGTCGAGGACAGAGCGGGCCTTGACTATGACGCCGGCTTTTTCTTCGAGGCGGGAGGCGAGGAGCCAGAGTGGAACGGAGTGTGGACAGGCCTTTGTACCAGTCATGTACGCCTCGCGAGCTTGTGGAAGTTTCGAGTCCGTTTCGTAGATTTGGCCTTTCATCATCCAAAGTTTGTCGGCTTTGGGGTAAAGTTGCAGCCCTTCATTGACCAGTGATAGTGCGGCTTCTGTATTCCCCAACTGCCGCTCGAACGCCACACTCTTTATCCACACTCTGTCTGTGCCAGCTTCGCGTCTTGCTGTCCCGAGCAACTCGCGCGCAGCTTCGTGTTGGTTGTTTTCGGCTTCAAGTTTAACAGCAGCAAGCCAGATATCTTCGTTGTTCGGATTCTGCTTGAATGCACGACCAAGTACAACTCTGGCGCCATCGATTTCACCAGTTTGCCATTTCTCCTTGGCGAGCATCATCCACAGAATCTCAGAGTGCGGGCAAGCTTCGACGGCTTTCTCAAGTAACGCCACAAGTGCCTCCTTGGTTCCATGGTTCTTCTCGAGGTCTGCGGCGGCACGCCATATAGACTTCTTGGTGTAGAAGATCCGCAGGGCATAAGCGTAAATAGCTCTAGCAGTCTCATATCTTCCTCGGGAAATTGACGCTTCTGAGTCGTCCATCCATGTCTTCTTCCGGTCGTCATCTTCGTCAAGACCCCAACCCAATGTCTCCCGAATGATGTTCTGGCAGGTTAATATGGCACCTTCTTCCTCGCACTTCTCGGCTTCCGCAATCCACTCCTCGCGCTTGGGCATAGCTTGCTCTCGAGCGAGAGCTTGCACGGCACGTTTCATGACGTTGATCTTGTTGTTACCTTGTTGCTCTTGGAGACGGGCGGCAGCGAGCCATATCTCGTGGGAGGTTGGGATAGCCTTGCGGGCTTTGTTGAGAACGGCTTGGGCGTTTTCAAATGTTTCAAGGCGCGCAAGAGCGAGCCATAGATCAACAGATAATGGCACAAGCTCTACTGCCCTTGCAAGCAAGATACGAGCATCCTTCGGGTCATCTTCAAGCTTGACTGCCTCCTTCCACAGTACAACTGACTGAGGAATGACATCAAGAGCTTTTCGGACGACACGCTTCTTCGCTCTTGTTTCAGACTCCAGCCTCATAGCCTCTTTCCAGAGGTTGACAGATTTGGGGTTCTCTTTGACGGCTTGGGCGACGATAATTTTGGCGTTATGGCTGTCATTCAGCCGTATACTCTCTAGCCAGACGTCCTCATTCTTTGGACAGTGCTCGCATCCACGGGCAATAACACTTCGTGCCTGTACCATTTTTCCTGCCAACTCCTCTAGGCGAGCTGCTGCGATCCATCCGGGGGCGTGTGAAGGGTTGGTTTTGATAACTGATTCGAGGAGCGTGCGGGCTCGCTTGATGTCTCCAACTTGTGCTTCTGTTTGACCAATGATACTCTTATTAAGACTGGTGAGGTAGCCCTTTGGATCGATATTTGTGGCCCCCCCGTGGACTGAATCGGTACCTGCACTGGCCTGATCTAGCCTGACCTGGAGCACCTTATTCTTTGCCGCACCAATATCTGCGAAATTTGTCATTGTCCCATCTGCGGCATCCGAGCTAGCAACCCCATCTTCCACTGTTGTCCCAAATTGAGTAGAGTCCCGTGCAGCGGCTATAACAGAGTCCGGAACGGCATAGAATTTCTGATGCAGTGCCTGTCGCGCACGTCGATTCCTCCCCGTCAAATCTCCAACCTCGGGTAGACTCGCCCACTCATCGTCGGTAACCGTACTCAACGCTCGCTTCAGATCGGCGAATTGTTGCTGAATCTTTGGATTTTTGCGCTCATATTCCTCCCGCTCGGCTTTCTCGCGGGCCTCCCTATGTGAAGAAATCCAACGTCGGCACTCTGCTTATAGGGTTGGAGAAGATGATAAACCATGCATTCATTCCCATCTCAAAAAATTGCATGGAGGCCAGGTGGAGGGGGTGTAATTACCTTCGTGCCCTTCTTCGTTTCTCCATACGCTCGTCTACAGACTGGTAGATCCTATCTGCCTCATCGTCGTCCTCGTCATATGCGCCAGTGGCGAATAGTCCGACCTCGTTCTCGGGGTCTTGATACCGGTCATCGTCCTCCTCGTCGTCCTTCTTCTCTTTTGCGCCGTACGCTGTTGGGGGAGCTTGCCCGAGGAGTTCCGCTCTACGGGTGAGGGCAGCTTTGATAGCTTCCTCTGAGGGACCTTCTCGAGCTGGACCGATGTCGGACCGTGTTGTGAAGCCGGTAGCACCTCGCCCAAGACCGGCGACATAGTTGGCCGGAGCTTCTTCAAGAAGGAAGGACTTCATGGTGGCTGGAACGCTGGATGAGGTCGATCCGTGAACTCGTCGATTACAGACTTGAGCTTGTTATTAAAAGTCTGTTGTTACTGGCACCCACGTGCATCTAGGTAAGTCATACATATCATGACTCAGAATATGACTTGCGCGACTAATATATGACGCCAATTGCCCTTTTGCGTTGTAAATCTTGGCACGAGATTAAGCTCTAATCTATGTGTAACAAAAAAAGCCTAATTTCGAGACTGAGCCCAATTGATTGCCTCGCCAACTGCAACACCGTCGATACCGTTCACATCAACATGCCGAAGGCTCCAAAGAAAGGCAGCCATTCGGGTCAAACACCCTATGCGAAGGGAGGCGCTGGTGCATCGTCAAAGCTGGCCAACAATGTCTTCAAGATGAACAAAGATCTCGGCCAGCACATTCTGAAGAACCCGGGTGTTGCGCAAGCTATTGTGGATAAAGCCGGCCTGAAACAGTCGGATGTATGTCGCCGCCTGTTGTGAATTTTCCATTTTCTCATATTCTGATAAATTTTGTAGATTGTACTCGAAGTCGGTCCCGGTACCGGAAACCTGACAGTCCGGATTCTTGAACAAGCTCGTAGGGTCATTGCCGTCGAAATGGACCCCCGTATGGCTGCCGAAGTCACCAAGCGTGTGCAAGGGAAGCCAGAGGCAAAGAGGCTTGAGGTCATGTTGGGAGATGTCATCAAGACAGATCTACCATATTTCGACGTGTGCATTAGCAACACGCCATATCAGATTTCTTCGCCTCTAGTTTTCAAGCTCCTCGCGCAAAGCCCAGCCCCAAGATGTTGTATTCTCATGTTTCAACAAGAATTCGCTATGAGGTTGGTTGCCAAATCAGGAGATCCGCTGTATTGTCGATTATCGGTGAATGCACAGATGTGGTCGAAGGTGACTCATATCATGAAGGTGAGAGCACAACGATGTTATATTTTCATGGGAGCAAAACTAATTAGGATTGCGTAGGTTGGCAAAGGAAACTTCAAGCCGCCCCCACAAGTCGAGTCTTCGGTGGTCAGAATTGAACCCAAAGTCCCAAGGCCGCAAATCTCATATGATGAATGGGATGGATTACTGCGTGTGGTTTTCGTACGCAGAAACCGAACAATACAAGCCGGATTCAACAGTACCCCTGTGATGAACATGATTGAAAAGAATTACAGGACTTGGTGTGCACAGAATGATATTGCACTGGAGGATGAACCATCAGAAGACGCTGGTATGGAGGATGTGGAAGACGAGGCCGAAGAACAGGAAGATGAGCAGATGGACGTTGATGATGACGATGATATGCCTAGTTTCTTTGGTTCAGAGCCTAAGAAAGAGGTGAAGAAAAAGTCGAAGGGCAAGATTGGTGATTTGGTTAGGGCAAAGGTCAAGAAGGTACTAGACGAAACAGAGCTCGGGCAGCAAAGAGCTGGAAAGTGTGATGAGGCCGATTTCTTGAAGTATGCCCACGCGACTCCTGATAAATTAATTGCGCTTGCTAATTTTCCTTACCCCGCACAGGTTGCTGTACGCCTTCAACCAGGAGGGCATTCATTTCAGTTGAGCGACTCAATTGCAATGTTGTTGTAGTCACGTGGACTGCAGCCTCATACTCAGCATCAGAGTCTCCGTTTCAAACATCTTAGCACATTTCGGAGCTAGGAATATGGCGCTTTGGTTGACAACATGACGAGAAATTGTCTAAATTTGGGAAAAGTTGTTGGCGATTTTTCAAAAGGCGTTTGGGTGTTGTAATCTTTTGTTTTCATATTATATTACCAAAGACATGTATCTCAATCTAAGCGCGGCCAATGTAGTTATTGACTCTGGAAAGGCGCCAGAACAAGCCGGTTGGAGGTGCTGGTGTTGCCAGGATTCCATCCGGCATTGGTACAGAGTGATGGGCTGTGATATATTCTAGATGGGGAATCCCACCAATACCTACCGGTACTGCACTTTAGGCAATATTTGTTGTTGCCATTACCGTATATCACTCGCATTCCATTCGAATTGAGTTTGCCGGACTGCGTATCCCGACACCTGACTTGAGATGAGAAGCCGACAACCTATGAGATGAGTTTTCGTTTGAGATGCCGGCCTGGCTGTCAGGAACCTACCTACTGGCATCCTGCATGGTGCATGCATACCTTGTAACTCAGCTAGTACTGAACAGTAGTAGATACCGTATGTACTCTAACTCTAGAGTCTGTGTGATACCTATTGTTTTGAAGCACAACACACGGCAGGCCTTTGTGCCTGCATCACGCACCCCAGCCCAGACAGCCCGCATGGCCTCGGTCTGGCTTCCTGGCCTGGCTCCTGGCCTGGCTCCTGGCCTGGCTCCTGGCCTGGCTCCTGGCCTGGCTCATGGCCTGGTCTGGCCGGTGCACTCGATGCCAGCTTTAGCCCTTCGTTTGGGTGAAGCGTTTCCCATCGGGTGCTGACACCCTCCTTGGTACTAGCACATCTGGTACTCTGCGTCTACACCTGCATACACATACATAAGTATCTCTCCCATCTGCTCAAAACAGTGCAGGTCAAAACCTCCTTTTCCGATCCAATAACAAAAACCGAGCGGCTGCCCGTTCTTCGATAGAACATCCTTCTCCCTTTCCCACAGAACCCATTTGGCGGTTTTTCGCCTTGACGACTGGAATTCGGTCTCTGTTTACTAAAAATTCCGAGCTGCCTCTGCCTAGCCTTGGTGTTTTGTTTCAAAGAGCCTCGAGTCGCGCACAGATAAACAACCTAAACATCTTCCCCTAAAACAACTGCAATCGATAAGGAAACAACAGAGTCCATAGTTGATTTCGACGGCGAAGCACGAGATGTCCCAACCTGCACGAAAACCTAACGCGAACGTAGCAAACCGGAGGCCTCTGGCGCCTCTGAATGCTCCCCCACGGTCTCCCACTCCTTCTAGGGATTCACTAGGATCGAGCATTCCGGTGGCCAGCAGCCCCATTGGACGACGCCATACCATCCGTGAAGGTCTTCCTGGTCATGTTTCCCAGGGGTCTTTATCATCTCTCCGAACCGGAATCAGTGCACGATCTGCTGTGAAGCGAGCGTCAATTTCGGGGGCAGTAAACATGGATGATAATACTGCAGAACTGCTTGAGAAAGATGGCATCATATCTGATTTGACCCAAAGAATAAAGAGGATAGAAGCCAATGCGGCGGCAGCTGCTGATAACTTTCAGGACCAGATGCAGGCTCTCCAGAGCAGGATGGAGGAGGCAGTGGATGAAGCGACGAAGATGGAAGATATAATACACTCCCGAGATGAGATGATAGAAGAGTTGGAGTCTCAAATTACGGAACTTGACCGAAGGAACAGAGATCAGGAGAATATATATGAGACAGAGGCAAGTTCACCTCCCTCCTCCATTTCCCCCTTTCTTGTTCCAATTCCCTTTTTCATAGAGCTAACTGTTACGTTATCACAGAGGATCACTTGGAGTGCAGAAAAGGAAGATTTCTTCTACAAAGAAGAAGAACTCAATGCCACTATCCAGCGCCTGAAGGAAACAATTACGGAGCTTCAAAAGGAGAACTCCCGACTCGAAAAGGACAGAAGTAGGGAGGAGAGCATCAGGCGACGTCGTCGCCGCTCGTGTATGAACCCCCCACCTATATTCTGAGAGAACGAAGTACAAGCTAACTTTCTGAAAATAGCTGGTGAGTCTCGGGATGTTGAGGAGGAAAAAGTGGAGTTTGCTCCACCTAGCGCATCAGCTACTCCACCACCCCCACAACCTCCACAACAAGATCAATTCAACAACCTAGTGATGCAAAAGGACAAACTCATCCACAGTCTCAGGCTCGAGCTTGCAGAGTATGAAGTTCGATTGACCCAAGCAGACCACATGGGTGGCTCTCGAGTCAGTGCATTGGAGCAACAACTAATGGAAGCCAAGATGACAAACGCCAGGCTCATGGAAGAGATTGAGAGCTACCAATTGTTGATAAGCACAGCAACATTGAATGGAGACTTCTCGCGCACTGATATCATGACTAATGCTTTCTCTGACTATTCCCAGGCTGAGCAAGGGAAGGAGACAGAGCATGACAATGACAGGCGCAGGAAGGATATCTCTCGACGCAACTCAGTTGGACCAATGAGTTCGAGTCTTGCCGATGAGCTTGAGGATGTAGAGGAAGAGGATGATTCTGCTGAAGCTGAGGCCCAACGTAAGCTGGAAGCAGAGGTCAAGTCTCTCAAGGATCAGAACAAGGCTCTTACACTCTACATCAACAATATCATCGAGAGGTTACTTAATCACAAGGACTTTGAAGCCATTCTGGACAAGACCCCCTCCTTGGGTAGCATCCAAGCGGGGCAGAAAGAGGCAGCCTCTGCTCCTCCCCCACCACCAGCGTCCGAGAAACCTTCCAAGTTCTTTTCCTTGGCCAGAAACGTTATGAAGACTCCAGTCACAGTGAACAAGCCCGTTCCTGCTATCCCAGCCCCTGAACAAGAGCCAAGCCCGCTCCAACGATCCCAATCTATGCGGGTCCAACCAACAGGTTTGCGCCACCAACGATCCAAATCTGATGTAACTGGTACCAGAAGAGCTCACATTAATCTAGTCAATACCAATGTCCCTAAAGGCCCCCAGCGAGCAAACACATTCTTTAATGCAGGTGCCCCAGCGAGTGATGGGTATACTGCGCGACCACCGAGGTCTAGAAATTCTGTTGCGTCAAGCGCATCGATCACGAGCTCTGCGTCGGATCACTCCACGGCGACGGATTTGTCGAGCCCAACTACTCCGCATGGACCTGCACCTGTGGCGATGGCAATGATTGCAGGGAATAAGCTTAGGCCTCTCAGACTCGTGCAAGAGAATGTTCCCCCAGAAGAGGAGAAGAGGAATAAGAGGAGCAGCTGGTATGATTTCATCCATATGCTTGTTCAGGATGAGTCGTAGTTAACTGACCTGGTGCGTATAGGATGGGGTGGTTCAACCGCGGGAAGGAAGAGGAGCCACCAGCTAGTAGTGTTGTGTTTGAGAGGAGGGATGTCGAGTAGACTACGATTTCGGTTCGGGGTATTATGATACAGTCACGATTCGAATACAGCGCAGCTCAAGGTTTGGGAATATTGGGAATTGGGAGGAATTAGGGGAACTTTAGGCAACTTTAAGGAACGCTTACAAAAATCTGGGAATTAATGACGATGATGATGGTGGTAATTGGTTTGTTTCTGCCTTTTTCTTCTGTTTGTAATGTGGCTATGACTTGTGACTTCTTTCGTTCATTTCTTTCGTATCCTCTCCTGTGGTTACTTTTCGAGGCTTTTATATCCAAACTTTTCTCTTTTTTTTCGTTCCTCTCATTTGTTTACTCTGTTCTGCTCTGCCCGAACATCAAGAATACCCCTTTTTGAATTTTGAATTTGGATTGGGTGGAAAAGGCTTGAAATTAACCATCATATGTTTATAGTAGTAGTAGTACTTAAGTAGTTACTAGCAAGTACTAGAATGTACTAAGTCATACACTATTGATTTTCTCCAATGTGGTGAAACTAGCACAGGGGCCGCGTTTGTGAGTTTGTATACGCGCGAATTGGAATGCAGTTCACCAACCACACCACACGCCTATTATCTGGGCACCGCACAATCAACACTCATCCAGGAAACATACCCGACCGAATGGTATGCTGTCTTAAGCTTCCTTAAAATCACTTAGTTATAGTCCTGAGTATGCAAATTGATGCTTGGTAGCTTTTGACTCAGGGTAACCCAACTCCAGACTACAATCTACCGTAAACTCCTGCTTTTAGCGCCATGATCAAACACACTAAGAGAAAAGGAAGAAGAGGAAAAAAAAAAAAGAGAAAAAAAAAAGAAAAAAAAAAAGAACGTCAATCCGGTAATTCGAACCCACGAGCTAACTAGCAACACCTCGTTTCGATCGAGGGCCCTCCGGGTTATGAGCCCGGCGCGCTTCCGCTGCGCCATGTTGCTTGATTCTGATTGTCAAATCTAGCGTAATACACAATTATATAAAGGTTACAGTAGGTACAGTATGTTTAATAGTAATCAGGGTAACGAGAATTTTTATTTTTTTAACTAATTAACGATTAAAACCTAATTCCTACTATTTCGGGACGATAGTATCCCCTCCCCTACTATCTCTGCGTTAATTAGTCTCGGCAGACATTCACTCTGTTATGCCTTATTCCGACCACACAAACTTCGTGTATACCACCATGATTGTACATGGCAAGGTATGTAAAGTCTAGTACAGCTCGATAGGTAGCAACTCAAGTCTAATTTAGGCATGAGTGAAAGTTAACCTTTGCCTTACAAGCTCTTTATGAGACATGATGGGGCTCGATGGGGAGCTTCCTTGGCGACTTAGATACATCAAGTATGCCATATAATCAATTGCATGCGAGTGATATTCTGAGTTCTTGATTTCTGCACTGAATAACATTCTGATTATGTACCCCTGTCAACTTTTTAATGCAATGATAGAGATCCTATCAACTAAGCTAAAGCTACATCAATACATATATAGCAAACCCTCCCCCTCACACAACACCACACCCACCCTAAGTACAACTATGATTATCAAGCTAGGAAGCAAAGAGAAAAGGTAAAAAAGTATGAAGGTATTAACAAAAGGAGTGACTATGCATGGGATATATTGGAAAATGCGAACTCCTGTTGTGTTTTAAAGCTCTTACCCCCTGAAGATAAGAAATGAATTCTCTTCTCTAGTCTCGTTGCCTCGTAACCTTTCTCTTTAGTCCGCCTAGTCTTCCAATAAAACTATCCGTGTGCATTCCTTCTATCCAAGTAGCCCAGGATAGTGAAAGCACCAAAATATTTGAAAGAAAACCAATTTATCAAATCAAAAATAACCAAATATAGCTAAGTAGAAGAAAGCAAAAACACCCAACCGGTACAAATTAATTAGAAATGATCAAGGAGATGGTATAATGCAAGGCAACACCACTAGATACAGCCTGAACTTCCATCCTTCTATTGTTGCCCCCCTCCTGCAAAGTCCGAACTAGACATATCTCTTTCGGCTCTTTCGGCTGTTAGCCTTCTATATGAGCGTCAGCTCAGTACCCTCGGCCATAATCCCTGTAGTTATCTTGCTGGGCTGGCTCATGATGAGCCGGTGGGGCAGCACTAGAGATAAGACTCTGTCTGCTCAACGTACCAGCACTTTGAGACCTTTCATGATACGGTGCCGATCCCCCGTATGGGTCATGCCGTGACATTGGCTGCATCGGATACTGAGATGAGCCTTGTTGTTCAATCGGGAAAAAGGTCTCGTGAGTCGGTGTCGTCCGATAGTATCCCTTGCCGTCTTGTCCGGGAGCACCTTTTCCAAGCAACATGGAATTGCGGGCATCAAGTGGAGTGAGATTGTCCGCTTGTCTCTGTTTCTCGAGTTCCTTTCGGCGTTTCTCGTGGGGGTTGTCCTTGCACATGACGACAATTGCGTTTATAGCCAAGAGAATTGCGAGGGCAGCCGTCAACGTAGATTGAATAGCAATAAGTGCAACACCAGTAACCTGAGGAGGATCAGAAACTTCTTCTTTGCTGCATAAGTTCTCATGGGGTATTTACCGTCTTTGTATCCGCCGCAATTCCAAGTTCATGAACAAACACCAACAGACAAACCACAGACAAAACCCTCACAACACTGATGACTATGTTCAATACGTTACCAGACCTAGTATTGAAGGGCCGGCTCCATAATAAGAGGATCAGAAGCATCAGCTCGCAGGCCAATTGACCAGCGGCTTGAATGAGACCATGACCATCTCCGAGGGCAATAAATGCTGCCTTCATGAACGCGTAGAATATGAGTGGTAAAAATACCCACCAGAAGCTACTCTTGAACTGGTCATAGAACAGCCCATAGCGGCGCATGTATGGCTTGTTCAGGAAGAGCCCATCGGGGTTCCCTTCGAGTTGCCTAACACGGCGAGCAACAAGAAAAATTTTGACAGCGAAGAACCCAAGGATACCAGTGAAGATTAGGAGGGTGAGAGCAGCGAGAAGGTGAACAGCCCAAGAGTCACCCTTGGTAAACTGATACATACAATACATAACCCAGGTACCATAAAGGATCAAAATCTGTGCGCCTACATTAGCACAACACCTCTGTGAATAGATGCTCAGCACAGGGATTACTCACAATTCTAACAACAGTACCAGCCAGGAAACCCCAGTATCGTTTTCGGAAGCCTACCAGGCTCTTGGGGAAACTCGCAAATAAAGCCCAGACCTCCAGAATGACCTTGAACAAGAGGATCAAGACTGCAACGGCGGCAATCAAGATGGCGAACATTAGCAACACGGTCATGAAAGTATTTGCTGAGGGAATCTTCAGTTGCTCCACATAGGCTTCAATGCCATCGACATAGTGCATTATTTGACTCTGACCCTCTGCCGATGGTTGGTCGGTACCATTTGAGCTTTGTCGAGGATATAGAAAGTTCTCCATGCTGGCCTCCAAACTACGTTTTGAGTTCTTGATGTTGTCATCCCCATTACGGTTATAGACCAGGGTTGCATTCATTAAGAATTCCACGGACATCTGGGTGGTGTTTCCACCAGTGACCTGCCGGAAACTATCAATACCCTTCTGCACTTGTGTGAATTGAACCAACCCGGTACTCCAAGCAAAATTCTTCACAAAGGATCGGTAAACAGGTGGGTAATCAACAGAAAGCATGCCATTGGTGGCCACGCTCTGAAACCAGAACATTACATCACCAAAATTTGGTGATACTCCGGCAGTAGATCCACCTACTCCGGCAGCACCAACCGCTGAAATAGCAGAGAGAGCAAGGGCAGCCGCGGCAATAGCAGCAGTGACATAAGAAACCGCAGGTTGTGACGCCGTTTTACCATTGTTAACAACTGATTCGACACACGCTATAGTTTGGTTGTCCGCGATGAGCTCCAAACGTGCTATGCCGTCTAAATCCGGAACCTGAAATGCGATGTCAGGAATCTGGGAGGCGAATCCTGAGGGCATAGTCACGCTGCCTTTGGCCGAGAAGTTCCTCGCCGGCACTGTATGAAATGAAATATGATCAGCATGTATTGAACCCGATCTAGAGTACTATAGTCATACCTGGACACAAATCCATAATCCCCTTTTCGCAGGGGTCAACAGACTGCTCATCAAGCCTCCTCCCATAAGCTGTCACAGTCAGCAGAGCCGTGACATTTTGTACCTTGTCAGAAGATCCAGCCAAATCAAAGGTGATGTTGTTTGTTGACCTGTCATATTGAATCTGCAGCCGTGATATGTTGATTGAATTGGACGCCTGGCATGTCGCGAAGCCCTTGGTCTCGAGGATATCGCCTCCCAGAACCTGCCGGGGGCCTAATATTGTTACGAAGAGGAGCGGTAGGAGGTATGATATTGACTGTAATGAGAGTCGTGGTAACATCATTGCAAGGCCGTACTTTTGGAATAGACGAGAAGAGGAAAGTGGAAAGGGGGAGCAGGGATTGCTTCCTCTCCTCCCAGACTTGTGGCTATTGTTTCGATTCCTTTTCGGCTTCAGTATGGGATGCTTCTGCTCAGATGGTGACTTTAGTTGCCGCTTCGCAGACACCTCGAGAGACCTCTCCTAAAGCAAGCGGCTGTGGCTTTGAGGAGCTTTCCCAACGCTAGGCACTACTACTGATTATCAATATACACAAGTGCTGAGTTAGACAAGAGAAACGAGAGACTTGGGTGATCGAACTGTCGAGTAGGTGGGTGTTTGGAAACGAGGGAACACGAAGCGGCGAGAAAGGGGTGCGTGGAGGGTCTTGAATACTTTTTTGTTGTTGGGGGGCTGTTTTGTAGAAGGGGAGAGGTACCTAGGGATTTCCTACCAGGAACGTGAAAGTTGCCCAGGACAACAGGGGTGGTTGCAAATTAAGTTCGACCAGTTCTATTATTTGTTACTTCAAGTTAGCCCGCGTGGCAGACTATTTCTCACAACCAGACACTTGACCTCTTGCCGATGAGTACAACACAGGAGCAGAATGATCAGCTTACGGAATAATTAGAAACCCAATGTCAAGCAAGCGTGCGACTCTCCAATCGTCTAGTAGCAGGCGCTTGCCTACCTTTAGGCACGAGACTACCTCTACCACGGTGGTGAGCATGACGGGTTTGAACATGACGAGGCCACTCTTAATAAACGGGCATGTGAGTGAGAGAACAGCTATGATCAAACTTACTATTCTCAAAATTGGAAGCAATTGCACACTGCGGGAAGGTAGTAGTATAGTAGTTGGCTACCCGCTACCTCGGAACTGCGTGTTCTAGACTGTGCTTGATGATAGAGTGGCCCAGAGTGAGGCTGGGAATAGCCGTTGAAAGCGCTGTAAGAAGGTGTATCGCTGAGAGACAGACCTACAACAAACATATAAGGAAAAAGGTGGATGGAATTCGCAGAAATACGCATATTTCTGGGCCATATCGACCTGCATCATTGCCACCACAAGCTGCAGTAGTCTGGTTGGAAGAAGATTCCATCTAGATAGCCCCTGTCTCTTTTGCCAAATCTTGTGGCAAGACAGGGGTGACTACTGCTCATCTGATACCTACATACAGTCAATATTGCTGAGACAGAGTCACCTGACGGACATACTGTACTAGTACTACTTCAAAATTCAAATGTACAAGCCAAAATGTAATTAACGTGCGACTTCGGGATTTTCAATTAACACTTTCATGCCAAGTCGTGATAGCGCTTGAACACATTGACCCGTTAGTGTTTCATGGGTAGCCGAACGGCACGAGTCACTGCGCTTTCTGAAACCGCCGACGCTTCAAGCAGAAGGGCCCCTTCCCGAGCCGTTGTATTTTCATCCTTTGTTCGTCTGCTCTCGACAAAAACCACCATTCGGATGTCGTCCACTGAGATTCAGATAAACTTGGAGGTCTGGCTCAGTCTTGACAGTTAGGTATCCACCATGCTGGGAATGGATTGGCTTACGCGTAGCCCCTATAACAAATTAAACCTTGTCCTCAGCTTTGTTTGGGTCCAGAAATTTTCTCCAAGGATGAAAATTAACTGGGAGACAGGTTGGGCTCAGCCTACCTAGAGTATCGTAGCTAGCTGCGAGACATGCTTTATATAGCCACAATGGAGTCCGGAATCGGCCACAATGCCCAAGAACAGTCGTGCACCGCCCTATGATGACCCTGGTCACCACCAACCACTGCATGCCTTTCGGCAATACAGGAGTTTAAGATCGGATGTGTTCGGATATGCATATGCAACTGCGTGTGGCCATTTTCAGATTTGGCAGTTCAAAATCTGCGATGCCATGTAGACGTATACCTATGGCATTTGAGGTAGGTGTATGCTGGGGTATCGGTACCTGGCCGATCGTTCCATCCGGACTGGATCTCAAACATACATGTCATTACAGAGAGCATCTAGTAGATGCATTGTATCCCATGCCAGACTAGAGGATAACTTGTTCTAGAATAGCTAGTACTAGATGACCAATTGGATATATATATAAATATACAGTATGTATAGCCACCATACAACTACCTCGGTATATAATCTCTCAACAAAACCATGAAATCCCATTAGATGAACCACTCTCTTCTTTTATAAAGAAAGGAAAAAAACACCACATACCACCATTCTTCAACACAAAATTCAAGCAATCCATTACAATTTGTCTACCTCTCCTCATTTTTTTCTACCTTGAAAAATAAAATGATCATCCCCTCTACCACCTGAAGGGATACACCGCCATGTTCAGTATTGCTCCCGCCACCGTCCCTCACTCATGCTCCATCCGTATAAAATACCTCCGCCCCCTCCTCAATTCTCTGCTTCTATTGCCATGGCGGGGCCTCTGCCTTCACCGTCAAGTCTACTTCCGGTTTTGCACTTCCCCTTCTCTTCCCATAGTCATGCCTTACTAGCGATAGCGATCCCCACCCATCATGCTCATCAACTACCTCTCCTGGTAACCATCTGATCTTTCCATCATTAGTCTCCTCTCATTCGTTTCCCTCATCACCCCATTGAACACCCTCACATCCTCTACCATTAAGTCGCCAAAGGCCGTAGAATCCCTCATAATTTTGGTCATGAACCTAGCTTGGCTAGCATCAAGGAGACTTCACCCCAACAACTAATTCCTCCTCTTATCCCTCCTGTGCACTTCTGGAGAGCTTGGTACTGTAGGGTTACCATCCCTCTTTCTCAACTCGTTCGCCCCCTCTAGCCCAACCCCGCCCCTCACACCACCACCGCCTTTATTATAATTCCCGTGTACATTTGCCTTTGGATCCCCCATTGTCAATCCCATGTACAGTTGCTTTTGCACTGACCCCCCGTTGTTAATCCCATTGAATCCCCCAAGCAGGCTCCTGGCCTTCGCAATCATGGCTCTCTAATGTATATCGAACTCTAGCGTCTAGCCCAGGATTATGCCCACTTCACCCACTTTCACGCCCTTCCTCCCTTTCACAACTGGGGCAAGCTGCACTACCTCTATGAGGAGTTGTACAACCAGACTAAAGCGCTGGACGGACAGACGGTTCAGTCGGATAGCTAAAACTCGCTGCGGGCGGGGCATTTTTTTCGGATGTAGCCGAGTTCACAGCCATGCTGTTTTGGTGCTAGAATTTGATGGCGAAAAAATTTGCAAAGGACGGCGGCCCTATTTTGAGAATCATTGTGCACATCAGATACAGTAAAAATGTCGGATCCTGAGTCAACTGCCATCGAGTTCAGCCCATTCACGCATTCGAAAGTCCGTGGGC
>Ga0307511_10003576_pt1 | contig 15925 bp, 9 predicted proteins | sample 13_EM_MG_FD_200266 | JGI IMG/M metagenome (GOLD analysis project Ga0307511, IMG submission 200266) | Populus trichocarpa ectomycorrhiza microbial communities from riparian zone in the Pacific Northwest, United States - 13_EM | ecosystem: Host-associated > Plants > Roots > Unclassified | place... | reverse complement strand
GGGAATATGGGGGATGAGTGAGTGGGAGAGAAGGTCGAGAGGTCGCTGGAGACGGGATGTCTAGAATGTAGGTTGACGGGAGGTCTCGGTCCCAGACTCAGTGTAAACCTACACTGCCTATTTTAGTGGGGTCATATCGGTCTTGGCAGAGTCATGGGGACAACCACATGAGTAATTAGATAATCGAGTACCTACACTCTAATCCCACACAGAGTCTAGTCTGGTTGGTACCACAGAGTCAACGTACCCCCTTGGCTACAGGGGTATTCGTTAGCCATCCCTGTTCGTTAATAGGTGCTAGAGGGTAGGTAGTAACTACGCTAGCAGGTTTAGTGCCAATTTACTGCGATGGGAGACTCCGCAGGAATCCCTGGTGTTGTAGATTTCTTTTTGTTTCCTTTCTGAAGGTTTATTTTTTTCGCCATGGTTCAGATTGACAAATCCGTTGTTTCTGTTTTGTTTTCTCTGTCATTTCTTATGTTGTTTCCTAGGTTGAGTTTCTGTGCCTTTTGATTTTATTTTAGGGAATCATTACTGGTACTCAAGCTATGTAGCCCATGGAGAGAGACCGCATGGGTTTCTGTGCCTGTTGCCCCGAAGACGATGTATCAAGCCCCGCCATAGCCTAGGGCTGACTGCAGGTATTTTTTTTCATAGTACTCGTATTCAGCTATCCAAGGGCCCGATAGCCCTCCTTGCGGGGTTCCTATACCCTCGGAACAACAGGCACACTGTAGATATTAGACTTTTAAGAAGAAAAAAAAACGTAATTAGAACATGAAGGGGGGTGTAGGTTTGTTTTGCATCTGCCACAGCCAATACAATCACTACAGACTTCCTAACTACAGTTTAGATGCTCAGGCATGATTTTTCCTAACTTTATCATTATATTCTAATAAATATTAGGTATATTTATATGGTAACAGGATATACACCTTATGAGGTAGTATTTTAAATGGGAGCTAGCTGCTCTGCCTCTTCCATCCCCACCACCCCAAATTTCAAGTTATTATCCTCCTACTTCTCAAGGTTCCACGAACCTTCAACAGGCCTAACTTGGTCTGCAACTCGCAACATGGACCTACTCTGGGATAAAACCGGAACCTGTAGTCGGGATGCCCATATAAACCAATGAACCACAGTGGGTCGAGGGCAGATCAGTTAGCGAAGAAGAGTACGGAGATGGAAGCAAGAAGACCGCAGGCGTGCGGAAGGGGGATACGGAGGTGGTAGTTAGCTTGGTGGAGACGTTCTTGGAATTCCAAGTTGAGCCTGAAGAGACAGAGTGGCGGACGCATCCTTTTTCCTTTTGTAATTCCTTTTGTCATTTCCTAGGCTCGGAAGGCCGGAAGATTTTTGTGCCTGTTGTGCCGAAGGCATAGCAGAATCTTAAAAGGAAATTGTGCTCACATGACAGGGATCTCCCGACCCAGGTCGGGAATCTGGATGCCCAAATGGTACGAGCCTAGCCCAAAGTGGACTGACTGACAAAGGCCGTCTGAAAGAGGGCGAAGGTGGCGATGGGAGGAGCATATAAGCAGCAGATTTCTTTTATATTCTTTCCTAGGATCACGGGGCATCTCTTCCATATCTAGTAGCAAGGTCTATAGCCATCAGAAAAATAAGCTCCTACACTAAATATACCAATATTCCACATTTTCTCCATTCACAACCTCGTAATTCTTCGGCTGAATGCGAGTACAGACTTTAAAAAAATCAAAAAAATTCACAATTCTACCTGTAACATGAATGTCCCTTACCCACTTCTTCAATCACTGATGGGTATGTTGATTGACTTTGTCCACCTCTTTTAACGCCACTGCCTCGGTCTCCACTCCGCTTTTGTGACCTCCACCTCCACCTCCATGGCCTGCCCTCCAGTCACCTTCTCAACTCCATCCCCGTGATCTATGTTATTCCCATATATACCGCTTGCTGGATTACGGTATCCCGGATAGTCCCCACCACCTCCCATTTGCCCTGTTTGACCCCCTCGTTAGATGGGAGCCTTCACCACCTGTACTTGACCCATGACCTTCGTCATGATTTCTAACATTTTCTGATTGCTTTCCATTCAAGATCCCACACAGCTCAGAATAAAAAGACACTCATTCCTAGCGCTCGACGGCGGGTTCATGTTTTTAGATTAGCCCTCCACACATAATTTAGCCAATATTAGCTACGGGACATGATGTAGGAGTGGAGATTTGTTAGATTTGCAACATGAGACTAGGCACGCCCAAACTGAAAATTAAACCCCTGGCTATGGGGATACACAGTGACTTGCTTGCCAATTGGAGAGAATTGGGAAAAAGAGATACAAAGAATATGACAACCCAACCCGACCTAGAAACCCCCTGATCAATCCGACCTGCAACGTCCATTAGCAGGCATGATGCAAGAGCATCAAGGCGACGATAACTTACCCAAGCCCTCTAATCCGCCCGATCTACAAGTTGCATTAGCACATTGCATAAGACAATCAAAGCAAAGATAACTTACTATGAACCATAACACTCACTCCCTCGTGCTTCCCTCGGGTGCCATGTTTCCCTCATTTGCCATGTTTGCCTCATCCGTGGTGTTTGCCTCATCCGCCGTAAACCTAGCAAATTGACCGCCGCCGCCAGAGGTAAGTAATCAATCGGCATCAGAGCAAGCACGTAGGAGTCGATATACTCACGCACTATAATGTCAGTTCACGTTTTGGGTTAGTAATGCATCTAGGGGTGGGAACCCAATGTGAGAACTGACTCGCTATGAATTATTGCCCAGTAGCGAATGTCAGCATCGGAACGTAGCCAAGAGGAACGTCCATGAAGAGGCTGACCGGCTATGCCAGCAAAGCAATGGAAAATTAGTATTTCTACTTGATGGGAAGGCCCTGATGGGCGAATAACTTACATTCTATGATATATCATAAGCAGAATCATCTCAGTACACAAACATAATCATAGCCCGCTAGTAAGAACGGAGCTCACCGGCTATAGAATCAGGGCAACAATTAGCCCACTATTGCCACCAAAGTAATAGGGTCAACTTACGGACTATTGAAGCGGCAGGGTTTGCAACGGTCAGCCATGGATGAATAGCAAAAGGGCAGGCAGGAATGGACGCACTAGCTATGCAGATACAAATATAGATTAGCTATTCATTATCACTATGATAGACGAGGAGGGTCTGGCTCACTATCTATTGTATTAGGCCGCCCAAAGACAGGATTAGCCAATTGCCTAACCATTATCACTCTACGAGTATGGAGTAACTGACTTGCTGTTGGATAAAATAATATTAGCCGTGCTCATGTAGTCAATGCGGGGTGAAGAGCTTACGGGCTATTGCAGCATCCAATTCAAGGTCAGTAAAGCATTGGATTTTAGTGTATAAGACAAACAAAATCAAAACGTACTGCCTAGAGTGGCCAAAAAGATAGATTAGTCATGCATTATCAACGTATGTGAAGCTTAACTTACTTCCTGTAAAACCAAAGCATGAGAAAAGGTTATGTATCCCGGACCACCGCTCAGACCGGCAGAAAGACAAGCACTTACTCTCTGTTGAATGAAGCAGTGGAGCAAGGGTTAGTATGAACAATAGTAGAAGGTATCATGGCTTGGCTAGGTCAAATTTACTCTCTATGCATTCAATGATCATACATTGAAAGTTAGCTCTTTACCCTGCGGTCAGAAGCCACCAGTCAAGTAGACACTAACAAACTTATGAGAGCAAATTATAACACAGGTTAGCTATGAACAACTCAGGGATCGTGAAGGAGACCCCACTATCTGTTGGATCCAGGCCATAAGGAGTTAGCTAAATTTTAGGAAACTACTGCCATGCATGGGGTGTTGAAAGAGAAGCCCACCTTCTGTTGGATTAGACAACACCGAGAAACGTTAGGCAGCTGATATTGCGTCGAGGACAACAGGGTAGGAACCCACAGTCTTGGGAACCAAACATGTCAGCCAGGACTACCGGCACTCAGAGACAGGAGACTCACAGCCTGCATGATCAAGTAATCAGACTATCAGAATGGGCGATCTAGAAGCGAATTATCGCCACAAGGACATTCAATGGGGAACTCACTCGCTATATGGTACAATCCACGAGCAACATGTTAGCCGTATAGGTATGAGAGTATTGCCACCAAGGTATCAAAGATCAACGGAGGGACAAACGCCCTATTTATGTTTAGCCAGAAGGCGCTAGTAAGCCATATGTACCAAAGTAGCTTAAGCAAGCATTCGAGGGAAGACAGACTGCCTATTTATATCGAAAAATCATGTACTGGTTAGCCATACATACAAAACTATCGCCACTGACCGTTGAATGGAGGGACTAACTGGCTATTGGTACCGAGCAGTTTGGTAGGGACTAGTTAGCCAGCTATATACGAAACTATTACCACCAGTCGTCAAAGGGGAGACTAACTAGCTATTGATATCAGGCAAATAGAGCATTGGTTAGCCACCCATGCAGGCCTGTTGCCACACACCAATGAGACTCACTCGCTATTGATATCGGGCCATCGGGCACTGGTGAGCCAGTAACACACGAAACTGTTGCTAACCAGGTACCAAACGAGAGACTCACCCACTATTGATCTCGAACCCGTTAGCTAGCTATACAGGAGAGTACTGCCACCGAGATATCCATAGTGACACTCACCTCCTATACATAGGTAGTTATCAGGCACTTGGATATTATACACGACACTAGCGCAACCCGGAGATAGAAGAAGAGACTCACAATCTATGGATGTTGAGCCATAGGGATTGGTTAGCATGCAGGAAGGTACTGCCACGGATATATCCATGGTGACACTCACTGCCTATATATAGGTATTTATCAGGAACTTGGAGATCATACACGATACTGGTGCAACCAGGCGATAGAAGGAGGGACTCACAATCTATAGATAGTGAGCCATGGGGAGTGGTTAGCTAGACACGCATGAAATTATCCCCACGGCTACAAGGTAGAGACTCACTCGCTATGGATATGGAGCAGTTGGGTACTGGTTAGCCATGCACGACATAGTGCAACCCAGCGATAGAAGGAAAGACGCACAACCTATAAATGTTGAGCCATAGGGAGTGGTTAGCGCCAGCCACGCACAAAACTATCTGCACCCAGCTACCAAGATAGAGACTCACTCGCTGTTGATATCGAGCAGTTGGGTACTTAGCCAGCCATACATAAAACTATTGCCACAAGGCAACCCAAGGAGCGACTCACGGGCTATTGATATCAAGCAGTTGGGTATTGGTTAGCGAGCAAGACACAAAGCTGTTGCCAAGAAGCTACCAAAGGAAAGACTCACAGGCTATTGATATCGAGCAGTTGGGTAAGTCCTGGTTAGCCAGGTATACACAAAACTATTCCCACGCAGCTGCCAAAGTAGAGACTCACTAGCTATAATATCGAGCAGTTAGGTACTGGTTAGCCAGCCATACACAAAACCTGTGCCACAAAGCTACCAAAGTAGAGACTCACAGGCTATTGAAATCGAGAAGTTGGGTACAGGTTAGCCAGCCATACACAAAACTATTCCAACGCAGCTGCCAAAGTAGAGACTCACCGGCTATTGATATCGAGCAGTCGGGTACTGGTTAGCCAGACATAGATAAAAATATTCCCACGCAGCTGCCAAAGCAGAGACTCACGCGCTAATGATACCAGGCAGTTAGGTACTAGTTAGCCGTCCATACACAAGAAGATTGCCACAAAGCTACCAAAGTAAAGACTCACCGGCTATTAGGATCGAGCAGTTGGGTATTTGTTAGCCAGGGATGCACAAAACTATTCCCACGCAGCTGCCAAAGTAGAGACTCACCGGCTATTGATATCGAGCAGTTGGGTATTTGTTAGCCAGCCATACACAAAACCTGTGCCACCTAGCTACCAAAGTAGAGACTTACAAGCTATTGAAATCGAGAAGTTGGGTATTTGTTAGCCAGCCATACACAAAACCTGTGCCACCCAGCTACCAAAGTAGAGACTCACTTGCTATTGATATCGAGCAGTTGGGTACTGGTTAGCCCGCCATATACGAAACTATTGGTACAAAGCTATCAAAGTACAGACTCACCGGCTATTGATATCGAGCAGTTGGGTACTGGTTAGCCAGCCATACCTACACAAAACTAATGCCACAAAGCTACCATGGTAGAGACTCACTCCCTATTAATATCGAGCAGTTGGGTACGGGTTAGCCAGCCACACGCAAAACTATTGCCACAAAGCTACCAACGCAGAGACTCACTCCCTATTGATATCGAGCAGTTGGGTACGGGTTAACCAGCCATACACAAAACCATTGCCACAAAGCTACCAAAGTAGAGACTCACCGGCTATTGATATCGAGCAGTTGCGTACTGGTTAGCCTACACAAAATTAATGCCACAAAGCTAACAAAGTAGAGACTCACTCGCTATTGGTATTGAGCAGTTGAGTACTGGTTAGCTAGCCATATACAATGCTACTAGCTACCGAGGCAGCTACTCACACACTATTTACATCGAGTCATGTAGCCCGCGTTAGCCAGCCATGCATGGAACTATTGCTAGCTACCGGGGGAGAAACTCACAACCTATTGATATCAAATCATTTGCCCCGGATTAGCAAGCCATATGCGGAACAATTGCAACCCAGCTGGTGACAGAGCGACTCACTCGCTATTGATATCCAACCACGCACTGGTTAGCAAGCGATACACAAAACTACCAGCTATCGAGGCAGAGACTCACATGCTATTGATATCAAGCAGTTGAGGACCAGTTAGCCGGCCATACACAGAACTATTCCGACCCAGTTACCAAAGTAGAGACTCACACGCTATTGATATCGAGCAGTTTGGTTAGTGGTTAGCCAGCCATACGCAAAACTATTGCCACAAAGCTACCAAAGTAGAGACTCACAGGCTATTAATATTGAGTCGTTGGGTACTGGTTAGGCACCCGAGCAGTTGGGTATTGGTTAGCCAGCCATAGACAAAACTATTGCCACAAAGCTACCAAAGTAGAGACTCACCGGCTATTTGATATCGAGCAGTTGGGTACTGGTTAGCAAGCCGTACACTAAACTATTTTCACCCAGCTACGAAAGGAGATTCTCACACGCTATTAATATCGAGCCATGAGGCACTAGTTAGCTAGCTCTACAGGGAAGCATTGCCACCTAGTTACCAAAGGAACTACTCACACTCTATTTATACCCAGCCATGGAGCACTGGTTAGTTGGCAATACAGAAAACTATTCTCACTGAGATCACAAGTGCGGGACTCACAGCCTTTAAATATCCAGTTATAGAGCACTAGTTAGCCATTGACGGTCCTATTGCTACCCCAATGCTATAGGAAAGACCCACTGGCTATTTATGTGATGTCATTAGGTACTGGCTAGATATGCAAGAAACTGTACTAGCTGCCTATCATATGGACGACTCACTAGCTGTTTATATCGATCAACCGTGCACTCGTTAGCCACATACAACACTATTGCTACTCTGCTTTCAACCGGGTTCTCACTTACTTGCTATTGATATCGACCCATCAAGCAGTAGTTAGGCAGGATCGCAATTATTTCCACTCAGCTATCCAAGGAGACTCTCACTCACACGCTATTGATACGGTATCGAGCCGTTGGTTCCTGGTTAGCCATGCAGAATTTTTCGTCACAGATATTTAGAAGACACTCACCGACTATATATATTGACCCGTCGGGTAAAAGTTAGCCATAAACACCAGATATATGTATACCTAGGAGAATCTCACATGCTGTTATCCCAGGCCCAAGCCTCAGTTAGAAATATATTCTATCCTTAATTAAGATTTTGTGGAACTCACCACCATATTACTGCGTCAACAAGAGGCGTTTTTCTCGAAATGCCCTTGGCGTGCTTGTCAGCCCTCAACATCCCAATAAGTATACCGACAGTAGAGAAATTGCCACTGTTGGCCGCTAGGTGCAGTGCTGTTGACCCATCCCCAGTTTTGGCCTCCTTATCTACCCCCAAGTCGGAAACAAGCAACCTGACAGTTGAGTCGTTGCCCTTTGTAGCGGCGATGTGCAGTGCTGTTGACCCATCCCAAGTTTTGGCCTCCTTATCTACCCCCAAGTCGGAAACAAGCAACCTGACAGTTGAGTCGTTGCCCTTTGTAGCGGCGATGTGCAGTGCTGTTGACCCATCCCCAGTTTTGGCCTCCTTATCTACCCCCAAGCCGGAAACAAGCAACCTGACAGTTGAGTCGTTGCCCTTTGTAGCGGCGATGTGCAGTGCTGTTGACCCATCCCCAGTTTTGGCCTCTTGATCTACCCCCAAGCCGGAAACAAGCAACCTGACCATCGCGTCATTCCCACCCATAGTCGCGATATGTAGTGCTGTCAATTGGTCTTTGTCCCCTGCATCGACATTTTTCACCTTACCCTTTAGGAACTTTACTGTCTGTAATGACCCCCTCCATACCGCCCAATGCAATGCTGTCCGCCCATACTCATCATTTTCGGAAATTCCTGCTTGGACTGCTTGAAATGACCCGTTACGTATCGCCATTTTTCGAAGTTTCCCTGCTTCTCCATTCTTGTCCTTAGCACCGTAGAATGTCAATAGAGCCACCACAGCACCTGCATTATTCTCAATTGCTAGATCGAGGGGTGTTTTGTTGTTTCCATCAACTGCATCCACCAGCCCACTGGATGCGTCCTCACGCAACAATAACCCCACGACCGAGACACAGTTCTTCATTGCGGCATGATGCAAGGCAGTCATGCTATGCGCATCACGGATACGAACATCGTCCTGTTTCATCGTCTTTAACAAATCGCCAACCGTGGTATCATCCCCTCGAATGCAAGCCGTTATCAACGTAGTGATTTCCGGCCGCAGAGAACTTGAAGCATTGACTGTTATTCGAACTATTAGTCGCTGCACACGTCAGAGGCTATTGTTCCCCTCTATTACCTGATATTTCCGCTCCGTCCCTTCCAACCACGGGCTGGTTGATGTCACGCCCTCCCCATTCCTTCAGGATATCTCGGCATTTGTTCCACCATTCTTCCCCCAGCTTCCATTCCGCCTCGCCCCTCCGGATACTCCCAAAAGCGATTTGCAAATCATTCATTGTCGCCTGGAGCGGTTCACTGTGGTTCTTGTTCTTGTAATATGTAAACAATCGTTTGCAAAATCGGCCCATGGCTGCTTCGGCAATTTCAGCAAAGTCCTTAGCCCCTTCAATGCTATCGTACGCGTCCCAGAGATGCGCATATGCTTCACAGGCCTCATTCCACTTTCCAGCAGCCTCCAGGCGCTTTGCCTTATACTCTATATCATCGAGAAGCCACCAAAGAACTAATTCGGCCTGTTCAAACCGCCCACCCCCCAAGAGCGCCTTTACTTCCTTAGCCTTGTAGATGAATTCCCCGGCACTATCGGTCTGATTCCGTAGCTTATTGTTGGTTGCAAGGGATGGGATTATGCATACGTAGGCTTCATCCGCTGTTGCTAAGCCTGTTTCTTCCAACTTATTTGCGAGTTCGTCTAAAACCGTATTCCGCAGTCCAATAATGGATGCTTTCAGCCATTGGTCTCCACCCCTTGCCAGTACCTGGCCGCCAATAGATTCTACAGCCTGAGATACAACCGAAGCCATGAACTCGGAGAATATGATCTGGCCACATATCCTGTCTAGTGGAGAGTCCGCCCGAACCACGATAAGATCTTGGCTGCTATCATTAGAGGGGCAACCTGAAGGGTAGCCAATAAGTGTACGGTAAGGCACTGCCGACCCACCCGCTGCCGACCCACCCTCTGTTGATTCACCTTCTACGAACTTTTGCCCATGATGGACGACTCGATATTTCTCTTGTCGTCGAATCCACTTTTCGTAGGTCTCCACTGGGGACTGTTTGCCCATGTCAATAACCCTGTCAATTTCCGTACTGATGCGCATCCCCTTGGATTCTAATTTGAAATGCAGCATCCATAGCCCAAGGGCGGCATGGATCTGACTCTTGTCAGCCTTCCAAGAGCCCCAACCACGGCCCTCAGATAAAAATTCTCTGGACATCTTTAGCTCCACATCTTCGAGAGGAAATGCTTGCGGCTTGTTGTCTGGATCTGCGGCGACTTGAATCGACAGCTTCCATCGAAACTCAGCTCCAAGGCTGACCTTGTAGACATCTGGGCTCGTGTAGATGAAGTTCATGGTGCTGTCTATCGCGTCAGTCATGAGATCTGCAGTCGTCTGCCACGCAAACTCCCATGGACAAAGTTTCTCCAGCTGACATCGGGCATTGAAGACCCTATGGGCAAGTCTAGTGTGTCGATTTGAGTCTCGGGGGAGATTGATGCCCTCGGCTAGGGTAGTTTGAATGGGGTCTTGACTCATATGCAGATGTGAGTCTCCAGTCACGATGTGAGTTGAGCTAGCAAGTTCATTTGAATTCGTAGTCGTGGTGGGCTGTGATGGACCTTCGCCAGTGGATTGACCGAGGCCTCCGGTTATGGTGGGTAAACTTTGGGTTGGGACAGTTACTATGTTCCAATGAGAACAATTCTTGATCCTTCTAGCTGTTTCATCTAGCTCGTGATCGCTTTCCAATTGGTCACTCGGAATATCGTAAGCCATATTTCGTCGTACAATCGCTCTCAAGAGTGTCATGATAATGACTGAAACCAGCTGAGCAATCGTAACAGACCAGTTGAGACCCCGCAACCCGATAAACTGTAGAAAGAACCCGATCAAGCTGAGCATTATTGCAATAAAGGTAAGTGTAGCCTGATTCTGAATTTTTTCAATTGCAGCTCGATGGGAGGTCATTAGCGGGTGTTGGGTGTTTGTGTGCCTTTGCTGGAATAAACGAGGAAACTTTGTACGTAACATCGACTGCCCTTGGTCCCGCCGGATAATGTATGAGCTAAATTGTTGGTCATTAACCACACGGCCCTTTTGCAACCATACTACTTCCGCTCGATATTTGTCAATCTTCTTAAATTCCCAAGACTGCTCATCCGTGCTCCGTTGGACGAGATGTGAGCAAAGAATCATTCCGATAACCAGCGCAACCGTACCACTAGCCGTGCATGACAATGCATACTTCTGTGGCTGCTTCCCGTCTTTCATAAACTCCTCCTTCTCGTATACGCCAGTGAGTCCAGCAAACAGCATGACGCCTAGTTGTAGTACAGTGCCGATTATTGCAACTACATACAATTCCCAACTTGACACAATGTGTCTGCCGAGGTTCAGTGCAAGATTCGGTGCTTGGTTGGACTCAAAATTTAGTGAGGTATCTTCGTGGTTTGCCGCCAGTGATGAAGTGCGGACGAGTAGGGGTGTCTCCGCTGCTACGGCAGACTTTAGGTCATATATCTCGTCCATATCGTCTCCGGTCCCATTCTTTTTTTTTTTTTGTAAATCAGTACTCGTATTTATACTAAGGTACATGACGAGGGGGTGCATCCCCGGGTGAAGACCCGGCTGGATTGTTCAACCTCTGGGCCACCCCAACCCCACTATCTCCTGGCTAAATTCTAGATACATGACCACCATCCATTCCCGCTTCTCCTCACCGCCCCTCGGCTCCAGGGCCGCTCAAATAACGCTCCGCTGAACCTCCGCTCTGTCCTGGTTCCTCAGGAATCTCGTCACTTCCCCGCAAAACTCCCTGTCTTCCCATATGTCCTCCCAGCTTCTCTTCTGGCCATTCACGCACCCCGCCGTTAGCAGATGTGCTGCATTCTGTATTGCCCCGCACCCGCACCTGGGATGTTCCGTTTTCCCTATCTTGTGGAGCCATTGCCTCATCGGTCCCTTGTCTGTGTGCAGATATGTGAGGCCCCTTACTTCGTCTCTGTCCCACTTCAGGTGTCTCTTCCTATGAAACAGTTGGTATGCCTGTCGGATGCCCGCTGGTGTTGCTAGGCTCGGATCTGACCTCCATACCCCTCTGTCTACCCCCTCTTTCGCTCTCCTGTCTGCTTCTTCGTTCCCTTCCGTTCCGTTGTGTCCCTTCACCCACTCCGGTCCCATTCTTGAGGGGCTGCAAAGGGTGTGCTTCTTCATTGACCTGGCCGATTGGCTGAGAGTCAACCGCCGTATGCGCATCGTCAGGGACAAAATAGAATAGCTGAGCAACTGCCGGTGAACCCAGCATCCTAATGACCCTCTGTCCATCCCACACTTCACAAACATCCGTAGAAGTTGAAGACATCAGCTCCATTTCGACTATGCCTTTGGCTTCCTGGGCGCGCCCAACGGCAGCTTTCATCCACTTGGGTCCACCAACCCTGATTGCGCCAACCATGGCAGTCAGGATACCCAAGGGCGCCATACCGAAGATGACATCTTCCATCCATGTCATTGACTGACTCATATACTATTACGCTTATGGTCAGCTGAGCGTAAACATGGCTATGACTAGCACCTTGTTTCATACCTGTTTGGTTACCTGCTCTCCGAAGAGCGACAAAATGGGTGCCAGGTCCGTAGCGAGGTTGTTGCTAAAATCATCGCCCGTATCACCGGATACAAAGGGGATACGAATGGCAAATACGGATGCTCGAAAGAGCCAGTTTTGCCAGAGGCTCTGTTGGGGAACAAGAATGGAAGAGCTGGGACCTCTAGTCATCCTTGATACCTGTGGATTTGGCATCGGCTTTCTTTCAGACACTATCCACGCTTTAGTTAGATATTTTAAGCTTTTGCAACGGGTTTGAATTTCCCTACCACCTGCATTCGACTCCGCAGTCAGGGAACTTGTCTCTGGCAAATCCATTGCTGCAAGCGGTTGTCGATTCAACTTGTCTAATGAAAATTAGGGAAGCTGTACAGGTAATACATGAATGAATAGGTATAGTCTTACCAGTGGTTACAATACTATCTGTTGCTGCTGTGCAAGGGCTTTCGTGGGATGATGTTTAGGGCGTGAACCCAGATTGAATGGCTGGAGATGGAATTCTAATAACCAAGGAATACGAATAGCAATCTACCGGTACAGTCCTCCACCAACTCTGGGTATTTTACTCAAGACAGGCATCTATGAATGAACTAGAGCATTCACTGGTAGGATGTGAACATATCCCACTATTACTGTAGTTGCGAGAATCCTCTGCATGGACGATCTTTCGATACGTCGAGGAGACCACTCTGTTGGTTTCGCAAAAAAGCAAGTGGCATGTCTCAGGATTACTCTATAATAAATTATTATCGTGCATGCAGCTTGCAGACCAGAATTCATTGGCCAGTCAGTTGAGCTGGTCTGCAGGTGGCATGCACGACAATAATTTATTCTTGTACCCACAGTGCGCTGGCAGATTTCCAGATTGAAGCCCAATTTCGTATCTGCAGACTCTGCAGCAATGGATTTTCTATGGAGACACAGGGGGTCTTCATTCCAAAAAAGGAAAGAAAAGGAGGCTAATGTACGCTTCTGCATTGGTGCTGTACATTACAATATGCCGTCCCCAATCAAGGGACCTACCTACTGCATTATCACCTGCATGCACGCTGTACATCAGCACCCTTCGGGATGGTCACAGCGTGTGATAATCCATGGTGGGAAACCAGGGAAAAGGTGTTCCAGCTGAGGGGTACTGAGGTCATGGCAGAGCCCCGCTTTTTGCTCCCGCAGGTGGGTGACAGTATGAGAACCACATGCCAATAATCCTCCCCGGTCAATCCTACGAAAATGATCTCATCACCCAATCACCCAACATTAGCCCACCCGTACGATGGCAGAGTCCCATGTAGGAAATACTCTCACTCACGTGGATAGGGCCATGGGTGAACGTAAATGTGGCAACAAGGTCTTGGGTTCGTTGGTCTCTTTTGTTAGATAGAGCAGTTCTTCCATAACAACGAAGCCTATAGTGATCAGAACAATATCCCAATATTCCACAATTCCTCCGTTCATAACCTCACGATTTTTACAGGCACCCTAGTCCTATGGCGAAAGGATGATTGGTGGTTGGATACTAAGTAGAGGAGAATCTGTGCTGACCGATTGGCCAATCGAGCGGTAATTGGATCGGTTGACCGAACTTGAAATAGCGCCGATTCATCAATCTATGTATAGTTAGAACAACGACCGATTGACAGATTGACAAATCGACGAGAGCAATTACGCGGTACTCATGCAGTATGGCAAGGATGTACCGGGAAAACTGGAAAATAAGACACAGTTGGTTTTTGAGACATCACTGTAGAATTAGTCAGAATTCGAGCCAAGGTCGCCCACAAATAGTAACGTGGCTGTTCTGACCCATACGTCAATACGGCCCATTAATCAATGGGCCGCTAAAGATGGTTGGGCCGGCCCACCCATCAATCGCGCTAATGGCCGGCCCATTCATCAATGGGCCCAGCCCACCCATCAATCAGACAGCCACAATAACATTTTAATATAATTATCCCAACCAGACTAATAATTATCTATATTCGGAACTATTGAGAATTACGAGACTATGCAGCACTACAGATAAATGGAAAAATATAAGATATTAATACATAAAATACTAGAAAATCTAGGCCTCCAGACGTAGAAAAATATAATATAGAAATAAATGAAAATACGAAAAAAATCAAGTCCTCCAGGCATAGAAAAATATAATGTAGAAATAAATGAAAATACGAAAAAAATCAAGTCCTGCAGGTGTAGAAAAATATAATGTAGAAATAAATGAAAATATGCAAAAATCAAGTCCTCCAGAGATATATAAACAAAACATATTAGATCAAGCCCTCTTCCGTAAGACTCGAGTATTCGATGTATGATCCAATTCGGGAGTGCTAGTAGGAGCAGACTGAGAAAATAAGGAAGAGGTAGAAGCTGACTGAGAAATGGAAGAAGAAACGCGTGAGGAGCGGCGCTTACGAATTATAGGAGAAGTGGAGCCTGGAATTATAGAAGAAGTTGAGTCTGGAATTATAGGGGAATTAGAGCCTGGAATTATAGGAGAAGTAGAACCTGGAACCAATGGGGCCTTGGAGGCATGTACAGTAGGAAATTCAGATGTAGGAGAAGCGAGTGTAGAGGAACTAGCAGAAGGCAATGGTGTAGATACAGAAGACAAAGAAAGTGGAGAAAGAGAAAGTGGAGAAGTCGGAGAAGTCGGAGGTATACCGTATGAGTTTAGGGTGTGGATATTGCGTGCCTCGGGGGTGGCCAAATTCAGACATGATCCAGCCTGATCATACAGGTGATGCTTGCGCTTGTGGCAATAGTTAGTACATTTGGCACCAGATTTGAAGGACTTGCAGCGACTAGTTTGACAAGTGGTTGTGTGGCCGCAGCTACAACATAGAAGCACCTCCTTTACTCGAGAGCCCAGAGCAGTAGCGCGGTGGAGGGTGATCACTGATTCATTGCTTGAAAGATCCAAGGCTGAGGCTTGAAGAGTTATAAATAAATGAATTGAATATACAGAATTGAATATAAAGATATAAAGGGATATTAAGGACATACCCACAAACTCAGGATTCTCAACCCGGTTGAGTTCCCTAGTTGGATATAACCGATCCAATATCCCATGCTCTGTTTGTAGTCGATATCGTCCAGGGTGGGGCTGGTCGAGAACCCGAGCATAGATTCTTGAATGGTCTAATGTGCCTCAGTCTTCATTAGGAACTCGTACTGTAACAACCGCATTTGGCGCAAAAGTCTCAATAACAAATTGTTTAGCATATTGATTTACCATTCCGTCGCGAGCCTTTTGTGCTGCGGAAAGTATAGATTCCTCCGCTTCAGTCAGTACAATGGAAGGGGTAGCAGTGGCGATGGGCTCCAATATCGCTGGATCATTTGGAATCGACCTGGAGTGTGGCAGGGGCGAGGGTGGATCGACCGGTGCTGCGCTACCTGGTGCTGGGGGTGCTACGCTGCCTGGTGATGGGGATGCTGCGCTGCCTAGTGTTGGGGGTGCTGC
>Ga0307511_10003575_pt1 | contig 15925 bp, 9 predicted proteins | sample 13_EM_MG_FD_200266 | JGI IMG/M metagenome (GOLD analysis project Ga0307511, IMG submission 200266) | Populus trichocarpa ectomycorrhiza microbial communities from riparian zone in the Pacific Northwest, United States - 13_EM | ecosystem: Host-associated > Plants > Roots > Unclassified | place... | reverse complement strand
AATCAAGAGCCATAGATCTACAGTAGCAGTTTTTCATGGAGTCCAAAAATTACATCGGATAAGATCAATACTTATCAGCTCGATAGTTTGCATTAGAAATTAGGAAATGCCATTGTAGTTTTCCCATATTCCCAATAAAATATATATCCTTTGTTGTTCCGTTTTTAGCCTAAGAAACTTTCTTCATAAAACATCCTAATTAAGACCACACTCCATATTAGAGGGGGGAAAAATAGAAGTTTTGATAAGCATGTGTCAATAAAGCAAAATGTTAGGGGGCATGTCCAAAATTCAAAACCAAAATAAAAGAAAAAACCAAAACTAAGCATGCTCTAAGAAAAGGCATAAAAAATGTCTTAGAAGCAAAAAACTGAACAAGTAAAAATCAATGAACTGCACAACTAATGATGACCCCAAGTTTTTAAACCTGGTAAACACATTTTGAGATTGTTAATCCCTTCATTTCATAGCTCAAAAATCATATCCTACGTTACGTGCATTTATAATTCCTTTATAATTTAAAGGTATATTGTAAAGATTGGTAAGTTGATCTCAAATAATATGACATATGCCTTTTTAAAAGGGTCAAGGTTTCTTGAGCATTATATTTAATTATTATTCATGGTTCTAAAGAAAATGACCCACACTATAGGCAAGAACGAACCCTAGATTTTTCCAAAGTTCATAAATTTAGAACATGTCGTTAAACCAAAAAAAGAAAAGCTCTAACAAAATAAACATCCATTCTTGTTAAAAAAAGTCAAACAACCACTTTCCTAAAAATACTTGAGGAGGCCACGAGGCTTGTCTAGGTTTGCAATCATACGAAAACTTGTATTTTTAAAAATAAATTGCTTTCAAAATTCACATTAAGAAAATTTTCTTTAATTGAAATGAAAGATAGTCAAAATTAAGAACATGACCAAACACTCAAGTGAGGAATCTACCATGAAATTAAGACAGCTACGATGGAAAAAATGATGAATTTCTATGTAAAGGACAAGACTTACAAAACTATAGGCTGGGGTAGAATTGTCACTCTTCGAGTGGTAGTTGATGAGGTTGAGTTTCTCAAGATTGCAAATGAAAATAAAATCACAATTAGGGGGCAAGTCATGATTTTCCACCATTCCAGGTCTCTCATAATGAATTAAAAGCAATATAATAAGATTCGAGGTTGGGGTAATGAAACTCTCCAAACATAAACTAAGAGGTGCAAAGTCTCTGAAAAGAACAAGTAGGTAAGAATCACAAAAAAAAGGGTAAATTGTCATTTTCTAAGTGGCATGAAAATAAGTAGACAATTTATTCTAGTGAACTCGAGTAGAACAATGAGCTAGATGACTAAAGGACATTTAAACAAAAAGGCAAAAGACTTAATTCTTCATGGGAAATTGGAAAAGGGGACCCACATTTCCATTGGGTAAGTAATTGGTGTCTAATCCCTAATATAAAATATTGTGCAATGCTCTGCAAAACATTCTCTTTAATCCAATAAGGTCCTAATAAAATAAAGTCTAGACATGATCATACAACTCAAACTCGCGTGAGAAAACTAAACTTTGCCATCAGAAAATTTAACACCATTATAAGGTAAAACTTTTCTTTACTTTTATACTCAACAAGGCTTTAGCAAGTCTGAGGCAAACCCTGTATTCATGGGGCTTTCTTGTTTGAAGGCTCTCGTAAAAATTACCTTTACCTACCCAGAAGTTTTATTAATGACACTAGAATCCAAATCCAAACCAGTACGCATCACTGAAATTTAAACCAATACCAAAAAGTTTGAGTCTACATCACTGGAATTTAAAACAGTATAAGAAATGTCACCTTGCATCATTGGAATTCAAACCAGTACTAAGAAGTTTGAGTTTGTGTCATTGGAATTCAAACCAGCATCAAAAGTTTACCTCGTATCATTGAAATTCAAACTAGTACCAAGAAGTTTAAGTTTGCATTAATGGAGTTTAAATTATCCTAAAAGTGTTACCTTACATCACGGTAATTCAAACTAATACTACAAGCATTGTAAAGAAGAGATACTAACCTAGTTTTTACTCCTTTAAAAACAAAAACAAGATTGCATAAAAGATTTATATAGATAAATTTTGACATGTTTTGTTTTTTTGAAAAAGACATTTGTTAGAAAATATTCAAATTACAAAAAGGAAAAAAAATCCAAAAAGATAAACAAAAAAAAAACATAGTTAGGAACAAAATTAGATAAATTATAATTTTTTAAAAAGCTAGGACTAGGCCTGAACAATTAAAAAAGGTATATGATAATTTTGAGAAACAACTAAGGGTATGATTGAAATGAAAATTGAAGAAAAAAATTTGAAATTGGCCAAATTTTCATGAATTAAAAGACTAGGGACAAAATAAAAAGAGGTGGAAAATTTTGAAGGGTTTACTAATTCAATTAGGAGCTTAATTGAAAAAAAAATTAAAATTTAAAGTTAATTAGACAAAAAATGAAAGAATTAAAAAGACCAAGTACTGAAATGAAAATGCATTAAAATTAAAAGGGTCCTTTTAATTAAATTAGAGATGTAATTGAAGAAGCATTTTGAGGTTGAGAGTCAATTTTGAGATTGAAAGTCAATTTTTCTAAAATTTCACAAATTAAGGATTTAAGGAATGTACTGAAAAGCATGTTAAAATATAAAGATCAAATTAAAGATGGATTAGAGTAAAATTGAAAGATTTTAAAAGGAAAGACCAATTTTAGGCTGAATTGAAAATTTTCATTTACTAAATATTGAAATAAAAAAGTCATTAAAGCTCCAAGTCTAAAATTTACTATATAAAATACCATCGTTTTAGTCCCAGTTCAAAACCCTAATTTGACTAGGACTTAAATCTTCTTATTCTCCCTCAAACTATAAACCAACAAAGTGGGTAGGGGACTAGTTTTAAGCCTTCAATCTCGTTGATGTCTTGCTTGTAGAAGACAAAAAAACTCACCCAGTCTCACCCTTAACATGCCATCTACAATCAAAACCTATACCTTTTCAACCTTTAAATTACTACCAATTCATGCAAAAAACTTCTACCTTAACCATGCCAAAACCTGCAAAGCATAATAACATATGAGTACCCTAAGTTGTTAGCCTACAACTCATGCTAGGACGAGTGTGAACCTTAACCAATAGTGGCGATAGCTTTCTAGGGATCAAGAGTCTTGGTCTTGCCAAATCAAAACCCTTAAGATCCCCACTCTCATATATAAATAGCCTAAAAAACTCAAAACTAAAAAGGAGAGCAACAATAGGTAGAATAGTGGCGAGAATAGGAAGAAACAAAAACAAAGGAATAAAAGAAGAAAGAAAGGGGGGGGAGAGAAGATGAGAGAAAAAGAAAAAAGAAAATAAGAAAGAAAGGGAAAGGGGGAAACAACATAAAAGAAAACAAAAAAAAAACCCTTACTTTTTGTAACTATTGAAGTCTACCCACCACAACCATTCTAGCCTTTCTTGTGAGAATTGTAGACCTCAAAGGTGTGCTCACAACGGCCCAACAGTAGCTCAAAACTACCATGTAAGCTCTCGGTAGTGGGTAACTTTGGTTTTGGCAGAAACGGTATAAATTGAGTCTATAATAGCTACCAATATTGGTATTTGAGTTTCTGGGCTTGTTCTTTGAGTTTTGGGAGTTCTGACAATATGGTGTATGTTTAGGAAGTGTTAGAGATTAGTAGTAGTGCCAACAACATTCACAAACTATTATGGCCGCTTGTTGTTTTGGAATAATCTTGAAGAAATAGCAGCAGCAGTCCAACAGCTTCCAGGTCAATTTATGCCCCTTTTCTAGCTGTTAAATTATTTGATCATTTTATTATTCTTATATGCTGGTGTAATCTTAGTTAGAAAGTGTTGATGTTATGGAATGCAAGACATGAATTTATCTAATGTAAAAAGGCACCTATATGAACCATGTTTGCTTGAATAATGCATGGTTAAAATTTTGTGTTGTTAACTTATGTTTTATACAAATATGGGTGAAAAAACCTGAAATGCAAATGTTAGGAACTCATAATAAAAAAAAATAGAAAGAAAGGGAATGATGCAATCTTTAGCCATTTCCTACTATGAAAGCTATATAAAAAACATATTTTAGGGTTTGTTGTTAATTTGATTTGTACTAGGTTTGGCTATTAGGGTTGGTAATGAAAACCTGACACAACCAAAGAGTTGATGTCTTCTCCCAAGTGTAGGAGTGTCGAAGTAATAAATAACCCGGCAAGACTGGGGTCGAACCACAGGGAGGTTAACTATATAAACTACAAATAAAGAAATAGTTAATAACAGAAAAGGAGTTGAAGAGAGCTTTGAGATATGATATTGATATAAGGATTAAACAAGTATAAAATAATTATCAAAGTTAGAGGATCTACTAATGGTATTTCAAACAAGAATAGTATAAACTCTTTTTATTACTCAACTGGAAACCACATACAAAGGAGGTTCCAATCGGATTATAAATTGTTAACATGATTACATTAGTTATTTTATTCGAATAATGCTAATACTTGTAAATGTTGTCAGGTATTCATGATTATAACTTATGTTAACAACAAATCAAGTTCCTTTCATAGCACATGTGTTGATTATACCATACGGTTGGGCTATAAAAGTGCCAAGTACTTGTTGTACCAATGGTTATACAACATAAATCTAGATTAACCATTTAACAAGCAAAGTATTAAAAGTGAACAAGATAACAAATACAAAACATGTTAGTATCAAACATTAAAGTCCATTTTGAGTTTATACTATACTTATTCTTACACCATTAGTGTATCCTTTTCACCTTGACATAATAAACTTAGCTAAACATGATTAAGAAGAGAAACATAAACAAACTAAATAAGAACATAGTTATGATGAAAAGCATAAATAAGAGATTAATGAAAGCAAAACTTAAGCATTACAAAAAGAGAGAGAGCAAGAACATGATCTTGATCTGAAAACCAAGATGCCTAAATGCATGGCAAATGCCTCCTTTAATAGGCCAAAATTTGGAACTATTGATTTGATGACTAATTGTTGAGTGGGTGGCCACATCTTGACTTGGTGACAATCCTTATCTTCTTGTCTGAACAAAACATCATTGATAACATCAGAATTTGAACAGATTTTTGTCATGAAAATTCTAGGAAATTGTCTCAGCTTTCCAACAAAAAAAAAGAATCGGTGCATTTGGACTTTTAGAACTCGAGATATGAGCTGAACACTGAACAATGTCTGAGCTGCAGGACAAATTCTGACTTCTCCGTTGTTGCTAAGATTTGGACTTCCAAACAGCAGAATTGAGTCTTGCATTCCCATGAATGTTTTAGGCCTATGTCTTAGCGTTCTAGCCATATAAACCAAATTGAAATCCAAGATCTACAGCTCTAGATATGACCCAATGACTGAACAGTGTTCCAGTTTGGATTGAACCAGCATCTCTTTTCTACGCTTAGCGCTCTCTTTGTCTTCTCAATTTTAGTAGTTAAACTCATTAATCAATCCCTTCATTTATGTGATAGGCCTGCATTTAAAATGAGCATTTACCATAAATTATAGCTATCCTATATTATCATATTTGTTATTATAAAACATGCTTAAGTTAGGGAATTTAATGATACTTTAAGTGCAATATGATGATATAAAGCCTTAGTGAGAATGCACTTTTAAGTACTAATCACCATACATATAAACCAGACCTAAATCCAAGTTCTACAGCTCCATTTATGATCCAATAACCGAATGGTGTTCTAGTTTGGACTGAACCAGCATCTCTTTTCTAAGCTTTAGCCCTCTCTTTGTCTTCTCAATTTCAGTGGTTAAACTCATCAATCAATCCTTTGATTTATGTGATAGGCCTGCATTTAAAATGAACATTTACCATAAATTAAATGTATCTTATATTATCAGACTCGTTATTATAAAGCATGCTCTAGTTAAGGAGTTATTGATACTTCAAGTGCAAAATGATGATATAAAACCTTGATCAAAATGCACTTTTAAGTACTAATCAGTAAGCATGGTAGAAGTTGGGAATCAAAGTAAAGGGTTGAAGGCATCCATGAAGAAGTTACATGGTATGTTGGTACAGTCAGGGTTCCTAAAGATGAATAATGAACATCATCTAGAAGGGAGTGATTATTGTGAGTTCCATGAAGAGGAGGGACATCATATCAATGATTGTGTGGAGTTTCATAAAAAAATTGAGAAAATAATGATCATGAGGGAGCTGAGGATTGAAGCCATTGAGAACGGTGATGAAATAAGAATGATGGAGGGCCAAGACAGGTTGTCAAAAGTATGTAGAGTCCAACCAACAGCTAATAGGCCGCCAAAGTTAATCATGACTAAACCTTCCTACACAAAGAGAAATCAAAATGCAATACCCTATAATTACGGCTATGCCCTCAATATCGGGACCCCTCTTCCTTTGTTCTAAACTGAGATTAGTGGGCTGACTCGGAGTGGCCGGTGCTTCACACCCAAGGAGTTAAGGAAAGCAAAGGGCAAGGAGGTGGTAAACCTGGGCAAAGAACTGGATGTTAATAAACCAGTAACTGAATAGGAGTCAAATGAATTTCTGAAGTTAATAAAGCACAGTGAATATTGCATAGTAGATCAATTAAAGAAGACTCAAGCTAGGATCTCCCTTATATCCTTAATACTCAGCTCTAAGCCGCATCGAAATGCCTTGCAAAAGGTATTGAATGAGGCGTATGTACCCCAAGACATTGAACAGAAAACCATGGAACATTTGGTGGGGAGGATTCATGCAACTAATTATTTGTACTTCATAGTTGATGAGTTAGATGTTGAAGGAACTGGACATAACAAACCCTTGTACATCACCACTAGGTGCAGGATTGCCTTATAGGAAAGGTGCTCGTCGATAATGGCTCGGCTCTTAATGTGTTGCCAAAACAAATACTGAAAGAAATGTTGGTTGATGAATCTCATATGAAGCCTAGTACTATGATGGCAAGAGCATATGATGGCTCACCGAGACAGATAATTGGGGCTTTGGAAGTGGAGTTATATGTGGGACCACAATTGTTCTTGGTGACATTTCAAGTTATGGATATCCACCCTTCCTATAGTATGTTGTTGGGAAGACCTTAGATTCATGCAGCTAGGGTAGTAACTTCATCGTTACACCAATGTTTGAAGTACATCATGAACGGGATGTTAGTAACTGTCAAAGCTGAGGAGACAGTATCTATGATAAAGAACGTGGTCGCGCCTTTCATTGAGGCGGAGGATTGCAAGGATGAATATAGCCATGCTTTTGAGATTGTGAATACTGACTGGGTGCCTAAGAACACAATGCTAAGAATGCCAAGGATCTCAGAAGCAGCGAGGATGGCCGCTCAATGTTTTTTGGAGCGCAGGATTCCATTTCAGCATAACCCTATCACCGAAAATCCAGAAAGGGTTAATCTAATAAAGATGAAATGTGCTAATCAAAGATTTGGGCTGGGGTATAAGCCTAAAAAGAAGGATCATCGATGGGTTGCTGGTAGGAGAAGGGAAAGAAGAATGGCTAGGATTGAATGGAGAGAGCCTGAAGAAGAAGAGTTGGAAATCCCTCCCCTTAGGGTATCGTTCCCAAAGGCTGTATATGTAATGCAACCTGATAAAGGTTCAGAAAGCCTTAGTCAAGAACTATCAACTATAAGCATAAACACCTTGGAGAAGGATAAAGAGGAAGGAGGTGACATGAATATGGTAGCGGGAGGGGAAGATGGATCACTGCCACAACTGACTGTCCATACTCTAGAAGAAGTCTCCGCCAAGACCTTTGTGCGAAAGCTGGACGTGGGCGAGAAGTTTCAAAACTGGGTGACCAAAGAGGCTCCTATAGTGTTTAAAATGTAAACCAACTTTGTTTACATTAACATGTTTCTGTCATTGCTTTTATTTTCTCTGGTTGACAATCAAGGCTCATGACGTCAACCAGATTTTATCTTTGTCATTGAGCTCACCTTTGCTTTAATGAGATCATGCATTTTCAAAAAGATAATTTTCTTAAAAAATTATTTCAAAAAAATGTGTGATTTTTCGAAAAAAATTTATTGCATTTTGATCAATATTGGTTTGTATTTTTATACTGTAAAGATACAAATTCGTTATTAAAATATCCGGTCTTCGTCTAAACATTAAAAAAAATGTTTTGTTTTTATGTATACGACCAAGTCTCTCAAAAATAAAAGAAAATAAATCGTATTGTATTTTCATACAACAAAGAAAATTTCAAAAATATGTATTAGCATACATTTTGGCTTTAATAAACAGTTTATTGAAGTCACGAGAACTAGGCCAATATTTCAAAAATTCTAAAAAAAATTAGTTTCTTTTCTTTTAATATCAGGGGTTACGACCTTATACGTAAGACGTATTCCGGATATTAAATTCTTTTGTTGACGTTAGAACGGTTAGGTTTTACCCGATAAGATAAGGATCTTCTTATCGAGGAGAATTTTTCTTAAACCATAGACAGACCAACAACTAGAAAACACGACAAGACCTTAGATTGTATTCGACAGATAAACATTTGGGATGCTAATACCTTCCCCTTACGCAACCAGTCCCCGTACCTGATCTCTAAGACCAGTTAGGGTTTCTAGTGACCAAAATACTAGGTGGCGACTCCCATTCCATTTTTCCACGGATAAAAGACAAGAATTCCTTGTCTCCCCATGCTTGCCTAATAGATAACACATATTGAGAGTGGATTTTATCGCCGCGACGCCGCACACGTGCGACACAAAGAACGAATTGTGTTATCGGTAGCAAATCAAGTGTTCACTGTCGAATTGTGTATTCTGCAGAAAATCAGGTGTTCGCTGCTGAATTTGTGTTGTCCACAGCGAATCACGTGTTCGCTGCCGCATTGTGTTGTCCGTACCGAATCAGGTGTTCGCTGCCGAATTTGTGTTGTCTGCAGTGAATCAAGTGTTCGCTGCTGAATTTATGTTGTCTGCAGCGAATCAGGTGTTCGCTGCCGAATTGTGTTGTCCGCAGCGAAGTAGCATTCGCTGTCAAAAGTGTATTGGCTGCAGCGAATTAGCATTCGCTGCCGAAGTTGTGTTGTCTGCAGCGGAAGCGTGATTCGCTGCCGAAATCAAGTTGACTGCAGTGAATTAGCATTCGCTGCCAAAAGCGTGTTAGCTGCAGCGAAGTAGCATTTGTTGCCAAAATTAAGGTGCCTGCAGCGAAATAGTTTTCGTTGCTGAATTGTGCGGCCGACAGCAAACCAGTTTTCACTGCCGAAGTGTGCGGCCTGCAGTGAACCATTTTTCATTGCTGAGCTATACGACCTACAACGAATAAGTTTTCGCTGCCGAATTGTATGGCCAACAATGAATCAGTTTCGCTGCCGATTTTCTATAATAGACCCCTCAGGCAGAAATGACTTAAATGCTTGTAATAAATTCATTGTATGATGGTGTAAAATGTTGAACACTTGAATGTGAACATATAGACTCTTGAAATAAGTATGGTGATAAATGTGATTTAAAGATGCAAATTACTGACTTGTGGCCATGGATGTCTTAGGGGGTGTGGCCGGGATCAGACCATCGCCAAGACAAGGACAACCCACAAGTGGAACAGGTAGGTGGTTTCCACCTTTTTCTCATATGATGTTTATATTTTGAAATGATTTACTTATGATGATATTTTATTAAATCCTTGTTGAATGATGAAACGACAATGAAGTGTTTGATTGAATTCTTGATGATTATCAAAACGACTATGAAATGTCAATCGAGTTCTTGATGAATATTGAAACAATGATGAAAATATTAATGTTCTAAAATGACCCATTTAAGGTGGATATATTATGGTGTTGTGATGAATATTAAACCGAATATGAGATGTTGATTGGGTTATTATGAATTTGGGCTGCTGATGAATGGTAGTATGAGTATTACGAAGGATCTACTGTTGTATTTTTATTGAATGTAATTGTAACGAATGGTTGCATAAGTATTACGAAGGATCTACCATTTTATTATATTGAATGTAATTGTGACGAATGTATTACGAAAGATCTACCACTGTATTATACTGAATGTTAATTATCACGAACGGTTGTATGAGTATTACAAGGGACCTATTGTTGTATAGTATTGAATATTAACTGTCATGAATGGTTGGATGAGTAATACGAAGGGTACTGTTGTGTTATACTGAATGTTAAACTATTATGGAATGTTTGTTTGTGTATTACAAAGGATCTATTATCATGTTACTGAATGTTAAACTATTACAGAACATCTGTACGAGTACCACGAAAGGTCTGCTATTATGTTGCAGTGAATGTCAAATTGTTATGAATCGTTTGAATGAGCAAATCAAGGGATATTACCATGTTATAGTGATTTCACAAACCACCTCTGGAATGTTTGATTGGTTGATGATTAGCTTCGACTAATGGCATCCTAAGCGGATGACCGGGATGAGCAAATGATTAGCTACGACTAATGGCATCCAAAGCAGATGACCGAGATGAACAAATGATTAGCTTCGGCTAATGGCATCCAAATGGATGACCGAGATAAGTGATTGATTAGCTTTGGCTAATGACATCCAAAGTGGATGGGCGGGATGAAAAAAAATGAGTAGTTTCAACTAATGGCACCCTAAGTGGATGACTAGGATGAATAAATAATTAGCTTCGGTAAATGGCATCCTAACTAGATAACCAGGATGAATAAATGACTAGCTTTGGCTAATAGCATCCTAAGTGGATGACCGAGATGAACAAATGATTAGCTACGGCTAATGGCACCCTAAGTGGATGACTAGGATGAGTAAATGACTAGCTTCAGCCAATAGCATCCTAAGGGGATGACCAGGATGAATAAACGATTGGCTTCGGCTAATGGCATCCTAAGAAGATAGTCGGATTTGAGTGTTATGAGTTAGTTTTAAGAACTGATGCGTTCATATCTACTATGTTTTGTATATACTAAGTATATGAAAGAACTACGATTGTTATGCTTTAAATAGAGAATAAAATTAGTTCGGCTAACGATATCCGAGATAAATGATCGGGTTTGAGTATTATAATTAGCCTCGGTAATTGACGAATTATTAACGGTGGTATTTACATAAGTAAGGAGAAATGAAAGAATTATGCTTTTTTGGTCCATGAATGAAATGTAACGTTAATATTGCTTTATTATGTTTTCTTAAATTGTCTATAATGCTTGAAATTACCTTGTGTTGTAACAGAGACATCATACCAGCATGGTGTGTAAGGAAATTCATTTCGCGGCTCACACAATTTGAAAAGAACTATATATTCGCATGTTATGAGTGATATGAGTTCTGCATGAATGGATGTGTTAATCACTCAATTAGTCGTCTGACCTCTTTTGATAAAGACTAGTAATGAAATATTGAAATGGAACACGGATGTGAATGTACGAACAAGTTGATATGATGTGTATGAATATACATATGAGGTATTTATCTAATGAGGATGTCATGTTGTGAAATTACATGAGGTCAGGATAACAAAAGTACTAGTTGTGTAACTTGTTGTTCGACACTCTTGTATGAACTCGTGATGATAACGAGATTAGAATAAGAATGTAACTTTAAGAGTATGTCAATATGATGTAATATAAACCTATGAGTATGGAAATATAATATTATAGGCACGTGTATTGAGAATCCATTCTATGGGAATGTTGATTTACGTTATCCTACATAGATTGTTCCTTGTTAATGAACAGAATGCAATGATGAATCTGAAGAATGATATGGTAAAAAAAATCTAAAAACCGGATGATTAAAAAAAAATTCCAGTGATTTTGGCCTTGAAAAAGTCGGGTCGTTACATGGCAAGCTACCAGACCCAACGTTATTAGTTTTAGCCACGTGCTGAATCTAAACGAACATGGGTCTGACGAGCTACCCGACCCATTTCCCCTAAGCTAGGCTACACACAAGCTTAATTGGTCTAAGGGCTTTGTTTATTCATTCTTAAGATTTTTGACATAAACTACACATGTCAGGAGTAATCGTCTCCCTACATCTATAAATGTATAAAAGGTCTTCCAAGAGTTTACCACATTTCCATCTCATTAATGATGTGTAAGAAATATTTGTTTCTCATTAATGGTGCGTAATAGATTTTTATCCCTCATTAATGTCATTAGAAGAAAATAACACTCCAGCCACTTCAATCCATTAAAACTTCAATCCATTAAAACGACAAAATTTAAAAATTATAAATGCTCTCTGAACTACTCAAATAAATGATTCACAATTCTTTTTCTCCAAGCATTCATACTTTTATTTTGGAACATTTATCATACCTAAACAAGAACAAACACTATTGTTCTTAGAATTTAAAGCCTTTTATTTCATTTATTACAATCTTTTATTTATAGTCACTGACTTTATTAGGGATTCCTAAACCCCACTTAAAGAAATTGTTTTGCAGGTATTAGGACTTCTACTATCAATCATATATTTTCTAAGCTCTAAAAAAGAAAATATGAATTTGAATGTATGATTAACCATTATCTAAAAATTAAATAGCCTTATTTATGAATATTTTAGATTTTGAAACATCAATAACTAAACAAATATGATATATTAACTCTACGTGGTTGTTATTTTAGACAGTATTTGAGAATGCAGTTCAAACCGCGTTTCTTAAAAAAATTTAAAATTGTTTTTGCTTAAAATTAATTTTTTTTATATTTTCATATTATTTTGATATATATAATATATTGATATTAAAAATAATATTTTTAAAATAAAAAAATATTATTTTAATAAATTTCTAAATAAAAAATATTTTAAATCCACCACCATAAACTCGCCCCTCTTCCACTCCTGGAAGTAAAGGTCATAAACAATATTATAATGTTCAAACATTCCGAAGGTAATGCATGTTTCTTTACTTTAATTAAATTAAATGCAAATCTAAAAATTTATAATTTAGAGAGAAGATAAAAAATTTCCTCCACAAGAAAGAGGAAAGAAAAAAAATGGCGGTGGCAGGTTTCTACAGGAGAGCGCTTCCTTCTCCTCCTGCCATTGAGTTCGCTTCTCCAGAAGGCAAGGTAAATCTTACTTGTTCCTTTTTCTCTCTCTAAGTTTCTGTATTTTCTTGTTTGATTTGTTTTGTGGGTAATTGTATCATTCTTCATGGAATGCTTCAGCAACTGTTCACTGAGGCACTTGAAGGAGGGACCATGAATTCGTTTTTCAAATTAATATCTTGCTATCAAACCCAGTCAGAGCCTGCCTACTGTGGACTTGCCAGTCTTGCCATGGTCTTAAATGCCCTAGCAATAGACCCTGGAAGAACATGGAAAGGTAATAAATAGCATATGAATAAATCCGCTTCCAAATTGATCAAAATTGAAGAGATGCTGAGTCAAAAATTTGGTAATTTTTTTTTTAACTTTGATATGATTAATCAGGCCCATGGAGATGGTTTGATGATTCAATGCTTGATTGTTGTGAACCCTTGGTTAAGATCAAAGAAAAAGGCATTACATTTGGGAAAGTTGCTTGCTTGGCTCATTGTAATGCAGCTAAAGTTGAAACTTTTAGGACAAATGAAATCACAGTTGATGGTTTTAGGAGATTTGTGGTTTCTTGTAATTCTTCAGAGGATTATTATATCATTTCATCGTACCACAGAGGGGCTTTTAAACAGGTGTGATAATAACATCTTTTTTTAATAAGTAATCTTGGGGTTGTTTTTTCATCATTTTTTGAAAAAAAAAAAGAAAAAACATGATTGATTTGTTATTGTTTGATTGCAGACTGGAAGTGGTCATTTCTCCCCAATTGGAGGCTATCATGCTGGAAAGGATATGGTTCTTATCTTGGATGTTGCCAGATTCAAATACCCACCTCACTGGGTTCCTCTTGAACTTCTTTGGGAGGCTATGAATACTATCGATAAAGCAACAGGACATCATAGGGGGTATACTTCTTACTATCTATTCTATTGCCTATAGACTGGGCGGTATATTTCTCTTTCTGTCTATACTTTTGACTTAGTATGTGTTTTATAATTCCCTGAGATAAGATTATATGTGATTGTATTTTCCGGTGCTGAGTACCAGGATGTGCTCTTCTTTTTTTCCTGCCTATATGTACTTCTCATTTGTACGTTATAACCAGAAGAAAGGTGATTGGAAAAATAATTTTGCTATATTATATCTTCATTCTCAAATGCAGATTTTATTTTACGTTGTGAAATTTAAACTAGATTCTTAATGACATTGTTTGTTCAAGATAACTTGTCATCTTTGCATTTGAGTGACTTTTGTTAATTACATAGAAACCTTGAGATTATGGTGGTCAGTGAGCTAAACCTAATTTTGCCATTTTGTTGTGGTTTTACTTTTCAGGTTCATGATACTTTCAAAGCTTGACAAAGCATCATCTATTCTTTATACTTTGGTACTGTTTTTATTTTATTTTATTTTATTTTTTGCTGGTTCTGTGACAAGCAACCTTGTTGTTGTGGCACTTCAGGGAAAATACTCGCAGTTAATTTTTTCTCTCTCGTATGCAATGCTTTGGAGTGTGAACAAATAGTTGGAATCAATTTCATAGTTTTTGACTAATAATTTATCTCAAGCACTTGAATGGATGTTAGATTGTATGAAGCAAACAAGCCCCATTCCTTGATAAATTTCATGAATATCGGAACTGTTCTTAAAAAATTAATTTCTGTAATTGTTAAAGTAAGACAAACCAGGATCTTGTTTGGAAATGTGATCCTAAACTAGAAGTGGTAAAGGTAAAAAACTAGCAGTGTGACTGATTGTTTTTCTTGAGAGTGATAAGTTTCTGCCACTGTATTCTTCTCACATGAAATATGACATTCTTTGTTTTTCATTTACAGAGGCATGAGTTTTTGCTTGAGATGTGCTTCCATTGCCAATTTGTTATTGTCATTCTGCTTGTCACAAACCATTGTTTTCTGAAGACATACTGATCATGTCTGCTTCCTGTTGTGGATTATCTGCAGAGCTGTAGGCACAAGGGTTGGAGCAGTGTTGCCAATTACTTGAGTGCAGATGTTCCCCACCTTCTGAAATCAGAGGATGTAAAGGATGTAGAGGAAGTACTCTCTGTTGTGTTTAAATCACCACCTGCTGACCTCAGAGAGTTCATCAAATGGGTTGCAGAAGTTCGGAGACAGGATGATGGGGGTATAATCTTAAGTGAAGAAGAGAAAGGAAGGCTTTCCATCAAGGTGTTTTCATGGCTTCTCAATATACTCTATTTTTTTAATCTTTCTTTCCCTCTTTTTCCTAAATTACATCTCCTTGAAACTTGAAGTTGATATCAACCTTTGTTACCTTAAAGTTCATAGACCCACTTCTCACTGTTGTTTTTCTTTCTGGTGTTTTCCTTCAACAAAAAGAAGGCCCTGGAAATAAAATCTTTTGATAGAAAATTCTGTTCTTTAAATTGTGAGGTTTGGGATTTCAGGAAGAGGTGTTGAAACAAGTACAAGGGACTGAACTATTTAAATATGTGACCAGATGGTTGATTTCTGAAATTTCAACATGTAAAGGCGCAATTTCAGGTCACAACAATGAATTGCCTGAAATTGCTGCAAATGTCTGCTGCCAAGGAGCAAAACTTTTGACTGAAAATTTCAGTTCACTGGATTGTATGGTCTTTAAGAAAGCAGGTGTGAAATTTTGGAAAAGTGATGGTGAAAAGCCTGTAACAGTGGTGTCAGGAACTGTGTTTACTGACGGCTCTGAACAAGGTGTTGATATGCTGGTTCCTTTATCTCAGACAGCAGCCAGCAGTTTGTGTGATCTAGATCAGAATGGTTGCCATGGATTCCATCCGTCTGCTGGAGATGTTTTATCAGTTCTCATATTTTCCCTACATCAAAATACATGGTCCAA